>SXGT01409565.1_pt1 | contig 16424 bp, 14 predicted proteins | sample 3176221 | NCBI WGS metagenome assembly SXGT01 (sample SAMN11356862, study PRJNA531348) | freshwater metagenome | isolation source: freshwater sample F1-120 | place: China: Fuxian Lake, Yuxi | collected 2017-12-25 | reverse complement strand
GAACACCCACGTCCGCGGGTGTTGGGTGCTGGACCGGGTACTGAACCGGGGGTGACGCAGTGTCCTTCTCCGAGCTGCGGTCGGACATCGTTTCCTTCCGCCACTACATCCAGGCCGAGCGCGGGTTGGCGGAGAACACCCGAGGCCTACAGTCCCCAGCGCGACATCTACATCGAGAAGGATGCGTCGCGCAACGCCGACCTGGACCGGCTGCGGCTGGCGGCCACCAGTTCCATCCTGTCGCGCGACGACGTCATCGTCGTGGCCAGCGTGTCGTGCATCTATGGCCTCGGATCCCCCGAGGAGTATCGGGCCCGCGCCTTCATGGTGGAGCGCGGCCGCCCGCTGCACCGCCGCGAATTCCTCCTGGCGCTGGCCGGCATGCAGTACACGCGCAATGACCTGGATCCCTCGCGCGGCAACTTCAGGGTGCGCGGCGACGGCATCGAGATCTGGCCCGCGTACGAACAGCACGCCACGCGGATCGACCTCTTCGGCGACGACGTGGACCGCATCGAGCACTTCGACCCGCTGACGGGCGCGGTGCTCTCCTCGTGCGACCGCACCTTCATCTTTCCCGCCGTGCACCACATGATGCCGGCCGATCGCCTGAAGGCCGCCCTCGAGGGAATCCAGGAGGAACTCCGCGGGCGGACCGACGAGCTGGATCGAGATGGCCGCCTCCTGGAGGCGCAGCGCCTGCTTGGACGCACGCGGTACGACCTGGAAATGCTGCGCGAGACTGGTTCCTGCCTGGGGATCGAGAACTACTCGCGCCACATGGATGGCCGGCCGCCGGGCTCGCGACCGGGCTGCCTCCTGGACTACTTCCGGGCACGAAACCCGGACCGTCCCGATGACTGGCTGGTCATCGTCGATGAGAGCCACGTCACGGTGCCGCAGATTCGCGGCATGCAGCACGGCGACCGCGCACGCAAGCTCACGCTCGTCGAGCACGGGTTCCGGCTCCCCAGCGCGCTGGACAATCGACCCCTCACGTTCGATGAATGGACCGCGCTGGTGCCACAGGCGATCCTGGTGAGCGCGACGCCGGCGCCGTGGGAGCTGGAACGCTCAGGCGGCGTGGTCGTGGAGCAGGTCATCCGGCCGACGGGGCTGGTGGACCCGCCGATCGACCTGCGTCCGGCCCGCGGCCAGGTGGCCGACCTGCTGGAGTCGATCCGCCCCGTCGCCGCGCGCCGCGAGCGAACGCTCGTGACGGCGCTCACCAAGCGGCTGTGCGAAGAACTGACCGACTACCTCAAGCGCAGCGGCGTCCGCGTCCAGTACCTCCACAGCGACATCGAGACGCTGGAGCGGCTGGAAATCCTGAAGGCGCTGCGCGAGGGCGAGTTTGACGTGCTGGTTGGCGTCAACCTCCTCCGCGAGGGGCTCGACCTGCCAGAGGTGGCGCTCGTCGCCATCCTGGATGCCGACAAGCAGGGATTCCTCCGCAGCCGGTCCGCGCTGATCCAGACGATGGGCCGGGCGGCACGCAACGCCAACAGCCGCTGCATCCTCTACGCCGATGCCGTGACGCCCCAGATGGCCGAAGCCATGTCTGAGGTGGAGCGCCGCCGCGCGAAGCAGCTGGCGCACAATGCGGAGCATGGCCTCGTCCCCCAGACGGTGAGCAAGGCGATCCGAAAGGGAATCGAGTCAGAAATCGCCGCCGGCCGCGGCAGCGAGCACGCCAAGGCGAAGGCAATCGAGTTCGACCGCGACGAAGTGATCCGGCAGCTCAGCGAAGAGATGCTCGCGGCGGCCGACCGGCTGGAGTTTGAACGCGCGGCGCGACTGCGCGACGAGATCGAGCGCCTCAAGGCGGGCGAGGCCCCCACCGGAACGGCCTCCAGGCGCCCCGCCGGCCGGGGGCGCGGGCGCCGTCGCTCCTAGACTGGTCGATCCATGGCCCGCCGCGCCGCCAAGTCGTCCACGCCGCGCGCCGCGCCCGCCGCGGCACCGTCGAACTGCATCCGGGTGCGAGGGGCGCGAGAGCACAACCTGCGTGGCATCGACGTCGACATCCCGAGGAACAGGTTCGTCGTGCTGACCGGCCCAAGCGGTTCGGGCAAGAGCTCGCTGGCCTTTGACACCATTTTCGCCGAGGGCCAGCGCAAGTACATGGAGAGCCTCTCCGCGTACGCGCGGCAGTTCCTGAACCAGATGCAGAAACCGGCGGTGGAGAGTGTCGATGGCCTTCCGCCGACCATCGCGATCGAGCAGCGGACCGGCGGCCACACGCCTCGGTCGACGGTCGCGACCACGACGGAGATCTACGACTACCTCCGGCTCCTCTTCGCCCGGTGCGGCACGCCGACCTGCTGGCACGTCGACGACGGGGGCGCGACGTGCGGGCTCCCCATCAGCGCCACGCCCGCTTCGCAGATCGTGGACCGGCTGCTCGCCACGTCGGCGGGCCGCCGCCTGGTCCTCTGTGCCCCGATCATCAGGGCGCGCAAGGGATTCCACCGCGACGCACTCGAAGCGATGCGCAAGGCCGGATTTGCGAGGGCCCGGGTGAATGGCACGATGGTCGACCTCCGCGATGCCCTCAAGGAGGCAGGCGACAACCCCCTCGCGCTGGGCCGCTACGAAAAGCACACGATCGACGCCGTCGTCGACCGGCTCGAGGTGCATGCCGGCGACGCCCAGCGGCTCGCCGAGAGCGTGGAGACCACGTTGAAGGCTGGCTTGGGCTCGCTGGTGGCCCTGATCGAGGGCGCGAATGGCGCGTGGGAAGAATCACGCTTCAGCGATCGACACGCTTGCCCGGAACACCCTGGGTGTGCGTTGGAGGAGTTGGAGCCACGGCTGTTCTCCTTCAACTCGCCCCAGGGAGCGTGCCCGGCCTGCAGCGGGCTGGGGACGTGCGACGAGTTCATGGTGGAACTCATCGTGCCCGACGAATCCAAGGGCATCGGCGATGGAGCGATCGAGCCCTGGTGCCGCAACGGCCCGCGCATGACGATGTGGTACGGTCGGCAGCTCAGGAAACTCCTGCAGGCATTTGGCCTTCCACGCTCCACCCCCTTCTCGTCGCTTGATGCCGTGGCGCGCCGCATCCTGCTGGAGGGAGCGAGCGACGTCGACACCAAGGCGCTGGGGCTGCGGTTCGAGGGAGTGATCCCCAACCTGCGGCGCCGGATGCTGGAGAGCGAGTCAGAGCTGGTGCGTGAGCGGCTGCGCGCCTACCTCCGGCCGGTGGTGTGCGAATCGTGCCGCGGTGCGCGGCTCAAGGCCGAAGCCCTGGCCGTCAAGGTCTCGGGGCCCGGCGGGGCCCGCAGCATCTCCGACCTCACCGCCATGAATGTCACCGAGGCGCGGGCCTTCGCGCAGGGCATGGACCTCGGCGAGAACGCGGCGACCATCGCGGCGCCCATCCGGAAGGAGGTGGAAGCCCGCCTCGGATTCCTGGAATCGGTGGGACTGGACTACCTCACGCTCAATCGATCGAGCGGGACGCTGTCTGGTGGCGAGGCCCAGCGCATTCGCCTGGCGACGCAAGTGGGATCCGGCCTGGTCGGGGTCGCCTACGTGCTGGACGAGCCGACGATCGGCCTGCACCCGCGCGACAACGACCGACTGCTCCGCACCCTCCGGCACTTGACGGACCTGGGCAACTCCGTCCTGGTGGTCGAGCACGACGAGGAGGTCATCCGCAGCGCGGACCACGTCGTCGATGTCGGCCCCGGCCCCGGCCGCCACGGCGGGACCATCGTGGCGCAGGGGACCCTGGCGGAGATTCTCCCCTGTGTCGGGAGCTCGACCGCGGATTACCTCTCGGGCCGGCGGTCGATAGCGATCCCCGCGAACCGGCGCACGATGGATGCCTCCCGCCGCGGCATCCACATCCGCGGTGCCGCCGAGAACAACCTCCGGGCCATCGACGCGGACGTCCCGCTCGGCGGCATCGTCTGCGTCACGGGCGTGAGCGGCAGCGGCAAGAGCACGCTGGTCAACGAGATCCTCCTCAAGGCCGCCCGGCGCACCGTGCTTGGCTCCAAGGAGATCCCGGGGGCACACCGCGAGATCACCGGGCTGGAGCAGGTGGATCGAGTCGTGGAAGTGGACCAGTCCCCCATCGGGAGGACTCCTCGATCCAATCCCGCCACCTACACCGGCCTCTTCGACGAGGTCCGCAAGGTCTTCGCGCGCGTGCCGGAATCGCGCATCCGCGGCTACGAGCACGGCCGGTTCTCTTTCAATGTCAAGGGTGGTCGATGCGAGACGTGCCAGGGCCAGGGCGTGCGCAAGATCGAGAGGCACGTCCTGCCCGACGTGTTCGTGACGTGCGAGTCGTGCCTCGGCAGCCGATTCAATCCGCAGACGCTGGAGGTCAAGTACCGCGGGCGGTCGATTGCCGACGTGCTCCACATGACGATCGAGGAAGCGGTCGTGTTCTTTGAGGCCCACCCCAAGGCGCGTCGTCTCCTGACCGCGCTCAACGACGTGGGGCTGGGATACATGCAGCTGGGGCAGCCGAGCACGACCATGTCCGGCGGTGAAGCGCAGCGCGTCAAGCTGGCCACGGAACTGGCCATGGAACTTGGCGCGACCACACAGGGGCACACGCTCTACGTGCTGGATGAACCGACGACCGGCCTCCACTTCTGCGACGTCGACCGGCTCCTCTGTGTCTTGCATCGACTGGCGGACGCGGGCCACACCCTGGTGGTGATTGAACACAACCTGGACGTGATCAAGTGTGCGGACTGGATCATCGACCTTGGCCCCGAAGGCGGCCATCGAGGGGGCACGCTGGTGACCACCGGCACGCCTGAGGAGGTGGCCGTGCACCCAGGCAGCTTCACGGGCCACGCCTTGGCCCCCTTGCTCGCCGCGCGTGGACCGAGTCGCGGGAACACGAACATTCGTCGGGTGGCGAAGGCTTGCGCGGCTGGCAGGGCGGTGGGAACATCCCGCCGATGAAGCCACCCGAAGGATTCGAGACCACCCTGCGCGTGGTCCCCATGCCGCGCGACACCAACCATGTCGGCACGATCTTTGGCGGCTACATCATGAGCCTGGTGGACCAGGCGGCATTTGCCCACGCCCAGCGCATCCAGCCCCGCCGGTGGGTGACCCGCGCCGTCGACAGCCTGCAGTTCCACGCGCCCGTCCGGACCGGGGACATCGTCACGCTCTTCACCAAGACGGAGAAAGAAGGAAGGACCAGCCTTTCGGTCCGCGTGCGCGTCGAGTCCGAGAATCACGAGGACGGAAGGGCGCAGCTGGTCACCGAGGGTGTCGTCACGATGGTGTGTGTCGATCGCGCCGGTCAACCCATGCCGTGGCGTGATCCGCGCGCCGTGTAGGCGTCGCAAGCCCCTTGCCTCCCATGCCCAACGCCCACCCTGTGCCGATCACGATTGGCTGCCTCGCTTCGGGACGCGGGCGCACCGTGCTCCACCTCCACGAGCTGTGCCAGACGGGACGCATCCGGGGGCGCGTCGGCGTGGTCATCGTGAGCCGACCCGACGCAGCGGCTGCCCGGCGCTGCCGGGAGGCGGGGCTCGACGTGGAGGTCGTGGCGCCGGGGGAGCGAATCGACGAGGGCATCGACGACGTGTTGCTCTCCCACGACGTGAACCTGGTCTGCCTCTGCGGCTACCTGCGACCGTTCCGGGTGGACCGCTGGCGCGGTCGCTGCCTCAACGTGCATCCCGCCCTTCTTCCCCGCCACGGTGGCCCAGGCATGTGGGGAACACGGGTGCACGCCGCCGTCCTGGCTTCGGGCGACACCCAAAGCGGCTGCACGATCCATGAGGTGGACGAGCAGTACGACCACGGCACCCCGATCATCCAGCGGCGCTGCCCGGTTCTTGCCGACGACACCCCACAATCCCTCGCCGACCGAGTGTTCATCGAGGAATGCGCGGCGTGGCCGATCGCCATCGACCGATGGCTCGCCATGCGGGTGAATGGCTAGAGTGCCCCAGATGCGGTGGTTTCCCTTCCGACTGGCCGGCCTGGCCGCCGCACCCATCGTCGCGGGTGCGATGGTCCATTGCGCCAACGCCGAAGCCCTCGCGGAGCCCATCCCCCAGGGCGCTCGCGTCATCTCCGACGCCCGCGAAGAGGCCCTGCGCGAGCTGGGCGAACTTGGTGCCGCGGGACGCTGGCGCGATGCCGAGCGCCACGCGCGAGAGTGGCTTCGCACCCATCCCGACGATGAGTTGATGCTCTTCAACCTGGCGTGTGCCCAGTCTCGGCAAGGTGACCAGCGCGGCGCGGCCGAGAGCCTGAGGCAGTCCATGCATGCCGGGTTCGCGGAGTGGTCCCACCTGGACCAGGACCCCGACCTCTCGGCGCTTCGCCAACATGACTCGTGGGAGTCGATCACCGCGCTTCGTGACACACTTCGCTCCTCGGCCCGTCGGCAGCCGGATGGCCTCTCGGGAACGCGCGAGCGCCTGGGGATCGGCCCGGGACCGACGGGGCGTGCCGAGCGCGTGCTCGCCGACTGGAAGGCCCGGCACGGCGAGGACGGGTATCGCTTCGAGCGAGACGATGTCCGCCGGCTGATCTTCATTTCCTCGCTTGATCCCATTGCCGACACCGAGATGAAGTCGGCCCTGCGATCGCAGGCCGACCACCAGATCGAGGCGCTCTTTGGCGAGGCCCAGCCCGACACGATCGTGGTGGCCATCCCGTCGCTGGACGATGCCCCGAAGTACCTGGACTCCCCTTCCACGCCGGACGGCCCCACGCAGGGCGGCGTCTACGATCACGGCGAACGCGCACTCATTTCCCGGGACATCGGGGCGAGCCTCCGGCACGAGTACACCCACGCGCTGCACTGGGGCCACATGGATCGACTGCACCAGCGGCATCCGACCTGGATCCAGGAGGGGCTCGCGGCGCTCTATGAGAGCTACGACATCACGGAGTCGGGACGGGTGAAGTTTCGTCCCAACGAGCGCCACAACATCGTCTGGGACGCCCTGAACCGGGGAGCCGCGCCGCCGCTGGCCACGCTCTTCTCGATGTCGAACGACGAGTTCATCGACCCCTCGGGCGTCCTGGTCCACTACGCGATGGCACGAAGTGTCTTTGAACACCTGGCGAGCCAGCGAAAGGTGGAAGACTTCTACAAGGCGTACGTGGCGGGCTTTGAGGAAGATCCAACTGGCCGCCAGGCGCTGGAGGTGGCGTGGGGAAAGTCCATCGACAAGGTGGAGGATGGGTGGCGGTCGTGGGTCAAGCGCCGCGGGGCCATCGATGACACCGTCGGCTCGGGGGATGCTTCGCTGGGCATTGCCGGCCGGGATGCCGGGGACGGCGTTGCGATCTTGAGCGTCGCCTCGGGGAGTCCGGCCGAGAAGGCCGGCCTGCAGGCCGGTGACGTCGTCGTCCAGGTCGGGCCACGAACCGTTCGTTCGCAGCTGGAACTCCAACTGGACATGGCCCGGCGGAAGGTTGGCGAGAAAGTGGAAGTTCGTTTCCGGCGGGGTGATTCCTATTCGACGGTATCGGTCACGCTGGCCCCCCTGCGGCGCCAGCGCGACCGATGACCCTCTCCCGCCGCCCCAACCAACCCCAGGCACGCACCACCTCTCCGCCTCGCCGGCCCTTGATGGCCGGCACCGGGAATCTGGAACAATCTGCCGGGGTCGCCCTTTACAAAGGCTGCCGCAGGGCTACATTGTGCGTGGAGACCATCGGCGCCTTGAGTGCCCGGTGTGTGACCGGCCACTCTCGACCGGCGGTTTGCCGGAACGCGGGCGGACATCGCCCGCGTCCTTCGACCTGGGGCTTTCGCCCCGTACCACTCGGGTGCCCTCGCACCCTGAGCGAAAGGAGTTGGCCATGTTGATCACGATCAGTGCCAAGCACATGACCCTGTCCGAACGGATGGTGGGCTCGATCCGCCGCAAGGTGGGACGGCTCACGAAGTACTTCGACAAAGTCCAGCAGTTCGCCGTCATCGTCGAGCGGATGCGCCGCGGTTACCATGTGGAGATCCGCAGCGATGTCGAGCGCCACGATGACTTCATCAGCACGTGCGACCACGAGGACCTCCTCGCGTGCATCGACTTGGCCGTGGACCGCAGTGCCCGCCAGTTGACCGATCACAAGAGCAAGACCCGTCGCCGTCGCCGCTGACGACCCCCGCTCCCGCGGGAACCGACCGAGACAGCGCATGGCGGCGGAACCACGAACCGCCGCCATGCACCTCTCCTCGATCATTCGCCCCGACGCCATCATCGTCCCGCTCAGCGCCACGAAGCGGGACGGTGCGATCACCGAACTCTCCCAGGCCCTCGTCGTGGCCGGCGCCTGCTCCAGTGCGCAGGGCAGCGATGCCGCCAAGCTCGCGCTCAAGCGCGAAAAACGGGGATCGACGGGGTTTGGCCACGGGGTGGCCGTCCCGCACGCACGGCTCCCGTGGGAGCATGCCCCGATCGCCGCGTTTGGGATCGCCTCGGAAGGGATCGACTTCAAGGCGCTCGACCGTGAGCCGGTCCGCGCAGTCTTCCTCCTCCTGACGCCCGAGGGTCAGCCGGATGCCCACGTCGCCGCGATGGAATCGATCTTTGCCGCCATCGGGAATGCCTCCTTCCGTCGATTCCTCCACCAAGCCAAGGACGCCGCGGCGGTCATGGACCTGGTCACCGAACTCGAGTCGGGCGCCATCCGCGCCGGCTGAACCCGTGGCTGCCGAGACCGTCACGATCCCCAACGAGCTTGGCCTCCACGCGAGGCCGGCGATGGCGTTTGCCCAGCTGGCCATGACGTTCCAGTCGCGCGTGGCGGTCCGTCGGCGCGGCGGCCATGAGACGGTCGATGGAAAGAGCATCATGGAAATGCTGCTCCTGGCCGCGACGCGGGGAGCCCAGCTGGAGATCGAGTGCACGGGACCGGACGGCGACGCCGCTGTCGCGGCGCTCGCCGAGTTCGTGCGCAGCGGGTGCGGCGAAGGATCCTGAGTCGAGGCACTACTCGCCGCGGGGCGATCGACCCATCAACTGGGCCAAGGCGTCGCGGGGACTGGTGCGTCCTTCGCAGACGGCGTGCACCGCCACCGCGATGGGCACGTCGAGGGACTGCCCGGCCGCGCGCTCCACGACCGCGCGTGCCGTCGGGACGCCCTCGATCACGGAGTGGCTGCCGGCGAGGATCTCCTGCAGCGACTTCCCGCGGGCCAATGCCTCGCCAGTGGAACGATTTCGCCCTTCCGGGCAAAAGCACGTCGTGGCCAGGTCGCCGACGCCCGCCAAGCCGGAGAATGTGTCATCCCTTGCCCCGAACGCCATCCCGAATCGACGCATCTCCGCCAGCCCCCGAGCGAGGAGCATGCTCTTGGCGTTGTAGCCCGCTTCGAGCCCATCGAGCATGCCTGCAGCCAGGGCGATCACGTTCTTGAGCGCACCGCACAGTTCCACGCCGACGGGGTCGTCGTTGGTGTAGACGCGCAGCCACGGGCGGGAGAGTGCTTCCTGGGTCGCGGCTGCCCGACGCGGGTCCGCACTTGCCGCCACCATTGCGGCAGGCTGCTCGCGCGCCAACTCCGTCGCAATGTTGGGGCCGCTCACCACGACGCTCGGGGTGCCAGCCAGTTCGAGCCACAGCTCGCTCGGGCGGAGCCCGCTGCATACCTCGATCCCCTTGGTGGCGCTGGCCATGATGGGGTCGCGGGCCGTGGGAAGGCATGGCGCGAGGCGTCCGATGACCTGGCGCAGGTACTGCGTCGGGATCGCCGAGAAGACGAATGAGGCCCCCTCGAGCGCGCGCCCGGGGTCGGTCTCGATCGTGATGTCTGCGTGTATTCGGTGTCCGGGGAGCCGGTCCGATGCCCTGGTGCGCAGCAGCCGAGCGGCCTCGTCGGCCACGGGACTCCAGATGGTGGCGCGGTGCCCATTCTGGCGCAACACGTCGGCCGCGACGAGTCCGAGCTGGCCGTCTCCGAGGATCGTGGCTCGATCGCCCATTCAGCCATCGTACGAGCGGCGCGTCATCGCATCGAGTGCCCTTCATGAACCGGTCGCGACGGCGGTGCGTGATAGCCTGCACCCTCCAGTGCCCAAGGAGCTCCGACCGTGACTTCGATGCCCATCCAGACCACGCCGCCTGCCATCGACGACGCGAACTCCGGGTCCCGGCTGGAGCGCAAGCTCTTCGTCGCCCTGATGGGCGGGATGCTGCTGCTCGTCTCGTGGGTCGGCGGCAGTTTCCTGGGAATCGGCGAGGACGTGGCCAACCTGGTTGCTGCGGTCGGCGCGGCGATTGTCGCTGCTCCGCTCGTCATGGGCGCCTGGGCGGAACTCAAGAGCGGTGTCCCTTCCAGCGACAGCCTGGCATCGCTCGCCGTGCTGGCCGCCTTCGCCAACGACCTCTACCTCCCGGCCGGCTTCCTCGCGTTCTTCCTCTGGCTGAGCGAACTGGTGCTCTCGCGCACGGCGTGGGGCGCCCAGCGGGCGATCCGGGACCTGGTGGAGCTCACTCCCCAGGTCGCTCGGTTGGTTGATGCCGAAGGCCGCGAACGCGAAGTCAGCCTTGCCGCGGTGCGACCGGGCCATGTGGTCCGCGTTCGGCCCGGCGAAAACCTTCCGGTGGATGGTCGCGTCCGGGCGGGCAGCAGCAGCATCAACCAGGCGAGCCTCACGGGCGAGGCCGTGCCCATCGAGGCTCAGTCAGGCACCGACGTGTACGCCGGCACCACCAACCTGACTGGCCAGATCGACGTGGAGGTCACCGCCGTGGCCGGCGAGACCACCATCGGCAAGGTGGAGTCGCTGATCCGCGAGGCCGAGAATTCTCGGACAGCCCGGCAAGTCATGGTGGAGCGGCTGGCGCAGTACTACGTGCCTGTCGTGCTCATGGTGGCTGGCGTCGTGTGGTTCTTCACGGTGCGGAGCACGGATCCCGCGGTGCGTGCCACCGCCGAGGTCCGGGCCATCACCGTGCTGGTGGTGACCTGCCCCGGTGCCTTGCTGATCGCCTACCCAACGGCGATGGTGGCCGCGTTCGCCGCCGCCGCGCGGCTTGGCATCATGATCAAGCAGACCGGGGTGCTGGAATCCGCGGCCAGCATCGACACGGTGGTCTTGGACAAGACTGGCACGCTGACGACGGGTCGATTCTCGGTCAGCCGGCTGGCCCCCGCGGACGGGATCGACGCCGCCCTCCTGCTCCAGGCGGCAGCCGACGCCGAGCAAGCCTCCAACCACCCGCTCGCACGGTCCATCATGGAGACCGCCCTGCGGGCACGCATCTCTCCCGCAACGGTCACGGGTGCCGAGGAAGTGCACGGGCGGGGCGCACGCGTCGTCCGCGGCGGCGAGCCGATCGCTGCCGGCCGTGCGATGTGGATCAAGGAACTCTGCCCCTCGGCCGTCGCGTCCATCGAGGCGATTGAACAACGGATCGAGGGGATGTCCGGCGTGCACGTGTGCGTCGGCAGCGCGTACCTCGGTGCGGTGGGGCTGGAGGACAAGTTGCGCCCCAGCGCCGCCGAGACGGTGCAGCGGCTGCGCGAACTGGGCACGCGGCGCGTCTGCATCTTCACCGGCGACCGCCTGGGCGTGGCCACCCGCGTCGCGCAGGTCGTGGGCGCTGACACCGTCGAGGCGGAGTGCCTCCCCGAGGAGAAGCACGAGGAACTGAAGTACCTCATCTCGCGCGGCCACCGCACGATGGTGGTCGGCGACGGCATCAACGACGGGCCCATCCTGGCCAGTGCCGATGTCGGCGTGGCCATGGGACTCTCCGGCAGCGACATCGCCACCAACTCCGCCGGCGTCGCACTCATGAACGATGACCTGCGCAACATCCCGTTCCTCTTGGAGCTGGCGCGCAAGAGCCGGAGCGTCATCATGGTGAACATCGCCGCGGCAATCGTGCTGGCCCTGGTGGGACTGGCGCTGGCAGCGACCGGCCGGATCGAGATCTGGGTGACCCCGTTCTACCAGGCGGCGGCCTACATCTTCGTCATCGCGAACAGCCTTCGGCTGGTCCGGTTCGGCGAGGACTACGCGGGAGCCGAGGAGATCCGGCGAAACCTGGAAGCCAGTCGCGTGGCCAAGCCAACGCGCGCCGCGCTCCAGCCCCCCGCGTCGGCGTGATCAGGCGACGGAGACCTTCGGGTCCAGATAGACGTCCTGGATCGCGTTGAGGATCTGGATGCCATCCTTCATCGGGCGCTGGAACGCCTTGCGTCCCGAGATGAGACCCGTGCCGCCCGCGCGCTTGTTGATGACCGCGGTGCGAACCGCTTCCGCAAGGTCGTTGCTCCCGCTGGCGCCGCCGGAGTTGATCAGCCCCGCGCGTCCGCAGTAGCAGTTGAGCACCTGGTAGCGGCAGAGGTCGATGGGATGGTCGGTGCACAGGTCCGAGTACATCCTCTTGTCCAGCTTGCCGTAGGACGATCCTCCCATGTTGAGGGCCTCGTATCCACCGTTGTTTTCCGGGAGCTTCTGCTTGATGATGTCGGCCTGGATCGTGCAGCCGAGGTGGTTGGCCTGGCCGGTGAGGTCGGCGGAGACATGGAAGTCCTTGCCGTCCCTCTTGAAGGCGCTGTTGCGAAGGTAGCACCAGAGCACGGTCGCCATGCCCAAGTCATGCGCGTGCTGGAACGCCTCGGCGATCTCGGTGATCTGGCGTGTGCTCTGCTCAGAACCGAAGTAGATGGTGGCGCCCACGGCGGCGGCGCCCAGGTTCCAGGCTTCCTCGACATTGCCAAAGAGGACTTGGTCGAACTGGTTGGGGTAGGTGAGCAGCTCGTTGTGATTGATCTTGGCGATGAAGGGGATGCGGTGCGCGTACTGGCGCGACACGCTGCCAAGCACGCCAAAGGTGGTCGCGACGGCGTTGCATCCGCCCTCGATCGCCAGCTTCACGATGTTGCCGCCGTCAAAGTAGATCGGGTTCTTGGCAAACGATGCGCCGGCGGAGTGCTCGATCCCCTGGTCCACGGGGAGGATCGACACATAGCCCGTGTTGGCCAGTCGCCCGTGGCCGTAGATGCGCTGGAGGTTGACCAGCACCTGCGCGTTGCGGTCGGTGGGGATCCACACTCGCTCCATGAAGTCCGGCCCGGGAAGGTGCAGGAGATCCTTGGAGACCTTGGCCTTGTGCGAGAGAAGCGAGTCGGCGTCGGCGCCAAGAAGGGTCGCGATGTCTGTCATGGGTGGGACCTCTGGATTCCGGGCGGTCGCCGGGGTGCGGAATGTACTGAAAGTCGATTGCAGCGCCGATTCAGCCCGTTCACCACGAAAAAGGGCATGATTGCGGGCGTCGGGCTTGCAACGGTCTACCCTAGGCGCCACAATGGAGACATGGGAGTGACCTTCGACACCATTCGCAGCATCATCCGGGCGGTTCCCTTTCGACCCATCCGCATTTTCTTGGCGGACCAAAGGACGATCGATGTTCGGCATCCGGAGTTTGCTGCCGTCGCGCCGACGGGGCGGGAACTCACCGTGTACACGCCCGACGGTCGGATGGAGCGCCTCAACCTGCTGCTCATCGTCTCCATCGCGGAAATCGATGAGCTGGGACGCATGATCCCGCCACCCGACGCCGGCCAAGCGGCCTGAGGACTTGCGCCAGCCGCACCTTGCTCGCCCCATCTGAAACGGTGGAATGGCGACGGTTAAGTCACCTTTCTGCCCGTTTCAAGCGTGCGCTGGGGGCGATCGTGACGAAAGCCACCGTTTCAAGCGTGCGGGGCGCAGTCAGCGGAGGAGTGAATCCACCCGCCGCCAAGCACCCGGTCGCCGTCGTAGAGCACGCACGCCTGGCCGGGCGAGACCGCTCCTTGCGGCTGGTCAAACTCGACCTCGAATCTTGAAGGATCATCTGATCGCACCCGCACCCGCGCGGCGGTCGGCGTGGAGTGGTACCGAACGCATGCGTGGACGGGACGCCATTGCGTTGGCGGGTCGATGAGCCAGTTGGCGTCGCCTGCGACGAGTCCGGTGGCCGCGAGCGCCTCCCTCGGGCCGACCGTGACAACATTTGAGGCGGCATCGCGCGCGATCACATACAGCGGCTCGCTGGAGGCGATCTTGATCCCCCGCCGCTGCCCCACGGTGAATCGATGCTGGCCACCATGCTCGCCCAGGACGCGGCCATCGATGTGCCGGAGTTCGCCGGGCCTCACGGTCTCGGGCCTCATCCGCTCCACCAGCCCCGCGTAGTCGTCGTCTGGAACGAAGCAGATTTCCTGCGAGTCCGGCTTCTCGCTCACCGGGAGGTTGAACTCGCGCGCCAGTTCTCGAACACGCGACTTGGGCAAGCCACCCACCGGATAGAGCGTGGAGCCCAATTCATCAAGCGGCGTCCCGAACAGGACATACGACTGGTCCTTGTCGTGGTCGACACCTCGGGAGAGTGCGGGGGCGTCGCCAATCGATTCGGCCTGCGCATAGTGGCCGCTGGCCACATGCGAAGCACCGATCTGCCGGGCGTGCTCACGCAGCCGACCGAACTTGAGCCAGTTGTTGCAGCGGACGCACGGATTGGGCGTGCGACCCGCCGCGTACTCGCCGACGAACTGGTCGATGACACGCGCGAAATCGCTCTTGAAGTTGAGGACATAGAACGGGATGTCCAGCTGCGCGGCCACGGCGCGCGCGTCGTGGGCATCTTCGATGGAGCAGCATCCGCGGTGGGCGATCTTCAGCCGCAGCGACCCGCCCGGCGCGCGGGTGGTTGAGTGGCCTCGCGGGGCGTCCAGTTCCTCGCCAACAGACCCCAGCCGCATGAAGGCCCCCACCACTTCCCATCCATCGCGCTTGAGGAGTGCCGCGGCGACGGACGAATCGACCCCCCCGCTCATGGCCACCAAGACCTTGCCTGGGGAGTGGGGTGCGTGCATCGATCCAGCATCGTAGGTTCGGCGCCTCCCGTGATGCCGGGTTCCATGGTTCAATGACCGGACGATGGCGCTCTACGCAGGCTTTGACGAAGCTGGCTACGGATCCCTCCTGGGACCGATGACCGTTGGCTTCTCGGCGTGGATCGTGCCGGAGGAGGGCGCCATCGATGCACCACCAAACCTCTGGCGTTCACTCTCCAACGCCGTGTGCAAGAAGCCCGGCGATCGGCGCGGCCGTCTGGCCATCGCCGACAGCAAGCAGCTCAAGGGCCGTGGCGGCGTCGACCTCCACGAAGCCGCGATGCTGGAGCGTGGCGTCCTCGCTTCCCTGGAGTGCGCGGGGCGACTGGACCTGGCGGGCCCGCTCACGGATCGATGCGTGATGGAGGCGCTGGAGGCAGGACCATTGCCTACGCACGCCCCATGGACCGGCGACGCACTTGACGCCCCCATCGGGTGCGATCGCACCGATGCGCACTTGGCGGCACGGTCGCTCTCGAGGGCGCTCTCGGCACACGGCAGTCGGTTGCTGGCGATCGGCGCGTGCGCCATCGAAGTGGATGACCTGAACCGGCAATTCGCACGCGGCGTCTCGAAGCCGTCGATTCCTTTCTCCATCTCGCTCGAGCGCGCACGGGAGTTGGCCCACGCGTCCGGCGAGCAAATCGGCTGGCTGGCGTTTGATCGCCAGAGCGGACGCATGCGCTACCGCGATGACCTTCAGCACGCGTTTCCCGGCAGCCGCATCGCCATCCTCTCAGAGACCGAGCAAGAGAGCCGGTATCGAATCGTCATGGGAGCCGGGACGTTTTCCGTCTCCTTCACCGTCGGGGCGGAGTCGACGCACCTCCCCATCGCGCTGGCCTCGATGGCCGCGAAGTACCTCCGGGAACTTCGGATGGAACGATTCAACCGATACTTCAGGCGGCTGGCTCCCGAGCTCGCCCCCACCGCCGGCTACGTCGAGGACGGCCGCAGGTTCCTGGAGCAGGCCGCGCCGATGATGGCGGCTGCCGGCATCGAGCCAACCTGCCTGGTTCGATCCAAGTAGTGCGCCGGGGAAGTGCGCTGGGAGTCGCGCCGGGTTCAGCCTCGGGGGCACCCCATGCGGTTCTGGACCCGCCCAAATGATCCCATAACCCGTTGACCCGAGGGGGGTGTCGTGGTAGCCTGATGGATTCTCCAGAACTCAGGAAACTCCATGGCCACCGATCTGACGAAAGTTCGCAACATCGGCATCTGTGCACACATCGATGCCGGCAAGACCACTGTCACCGAACGCATCCTCTTCTACACCGGCAAGATCCACAAGATGGGCGAAGTGCACCAAGGCACCGCGACCATGGACAGCCTCCAGGAAGAGCAGGAGCGTGGCATCACCATCCAGTCTGCGGCGACCACCTGCCCGTGGACGCTGGATGACGTGGAGTATGAGATCAACCTGATCGACACCCCCGGCCATGTGGAATCTTCCGGGCTGCTTCGTCGCCGATCTTCGCTTTGATGTCCGCGAACGGCGCGAGCTTATCGACTGTGGTCGGCACCTTGTCGGCGTCCTTGATCTCTTCGAGCCGGTCCTTCAGCCATGCCTTGAGCGCGG
>SXGT01120445.1_pt1 | contig 16424 bp, 12 predicted proteins | sample 3176221 | NCBI WGS metagenome assembly SXGT01 (sample SAMN11356862, study PRJNA531348) | freshwater metagenome | isolation source: freshwater sample F1-120 | place: China: Fuxian Lake, Yuxi | collected 2017-12-25 | reverse complement strand
CGTGGAGGGGTGAGCGGCTGGAATCGAGGGCCAGGTGGAGCACAGACCGGTCTGCGAGGCGCTTGCCTTGAGCTTGAGGAAGAGGTCGAACGGAGTGCCGAAAAGACAACTGACCATGACAACTACCTTGACACCCACCGCCCACATCAGAGCGCTGGAGGCTCCGGTTGCCTTGATCGCTCCGGAGCCCTATCCTCTGAGCAGAGGCACGAACCTTCAAGAAGGGGCGAGATGGCAGCGCGCAAACAGAAGAAGACCGGATGGGACAGCCCCGCGACTCAGGACTTCATCAAGTCGGCGGAGTGGTACAAGCAGAACATCAACAACCCCGCCTTCAAGGGCAAGATGGTTGCCGTTCGGGCAGGTGAAGTTGTCGCCGTGGGGACTGGCGGCGAAGACTTGGATCGGCAACTTGAAGCGCTTGGGGACAGAAGCGGGCTGCTCGTCCTCAGGGTCTTCTGTCCAGAAGGGCGAAGCTCATGGATCCGTATCCGTCCTCTCCACCAAGAGGGTCCACCGCAAACCTGATCTGACCGAGAGCGCCGCCGAGGCCCAGGAGCGGGTACCCGCTCCATTCTTCGATGAGCATGACCTCTGCATCAAGAAGAAGATCCTGGCCCCCAAGCTTGGCCTCGATTCTGAGGGGGCAGGTTCCGAGGATGCCAAGGGTCTGCTCCCCTCGGACATCCAAGATGTGAAAAGTTGGCTGATCCCCGCTCAATGGCGTAAAGCACTTCCGATAATCGGGTCCGATGATAGACGTCGGGGCGCCTGTGTCGAGCAGCCAAAGTTCCTCACCCGCATCCCCACATGTGACAGGCGTGTGAATATGGTCAAAGGATAACCCTCCTATCTGGGGTAGGGGGGTGCCGGGCATGATGCATACAGTTGCCCCCGTGCTCCACATCTGCCGACGGTTGCCCGTGACCGAGTAGAGCTGGCGGTTGTAGCGGCGACGGCGTGCGCCTCGTTTTCCCAATCTCCTCGTGGCCATCCTCAACCTCCCTCCTGCACAGCCAACTCCTCGATGGTCCGCTGGCGCATCCTGGCCACCTTTATCCTCGCTGGCAACCGCCGATGAAGGGCGGCCCTGTAGAGCGGGGTGAGTTCCCGTCGATTCATCCCCTCGATCGCCTCGACCACATCTACATCATCCCCGGTCAGGCCCCGCAGGCTGCTCGACATGATGCTGGGCACACCCACGGCGCGCAGACCCAGCAGCAGGTCGAAGTCGTCGATCGCCAGCAGCAGACCTGGCCGCTCGGCGCCCAGGCCCTCGACGAAGGCGCGGACCTCCCCGATGCGCCCCGCGCGGGTGATGGAGATGGGCCGTCTGGTCATCCTCACGACGGAGCCCTCGATGCCCCACCGCTCAAGGAGCCGTTCAAGCTGGGCGAGCGCCCCTTGCGCCAGGCCGACGACACCACGATCTGCGCCCCGAGGGCTTTGATGAGGTGGTTGATCGCTTTGACGGCCTCCGGGCTGGGCTGGGACGAGCCCAGATTCCAGGGCAGGATCACGCCGTCGAAGTCGAGGAAGACCAAGGCGCTCACGGGTCGAGCGCAGATCGCGCCGACTCCCGACCGCCCCCCGCGCGCAGCTTGGCCACCTCGGCGCGCAGCTCCTCGATGGCCGCCCGCTCCTGTCGATCCGCGCCTGAAGCTCGGCGCACTTGGTCTCGGCGCTCAAGGCCCTGGCCTCGGCCTCGGATGCCCTCTTGCGGTCCCCGATCGCGGTCATGATCTGCTGGGCCGAACGTCGCTGTTCAGTCCCCCTTGAGCGGGATTTCAAAGGGGAGCATGATGGACGAATGGAGAAGGGCTCGGCCGATCTGAGGGAGATAATGATGGTCCAAGCATTGAAGAGCGGGGCTCAAGACCAACTCAACACGACCTTTTTGCGCGACCTGATACGGTTGAGATCAACCACTCCTCACCTCCTGCCGACACCATCACCGAAGGGGACTGAAACGGGTACGCTTGGCGCATCGCTAAGATCAATATCATCCTCACCGGACGCCAGACCCTCTTATAGCGGAACCCTTGCCTCGTGATACATGAGAACAACGTCACTGACGGGCTCCATGGCTCAATAAGGCCATCAGCCCACGAGAACTCTGCTGTATTGTCGGCATGGACGAGATCGTTGGCACCAAGGAGGCCTTTATTCTGACGGAGTCCGAGCACGAGGTCCAGTTGCTGTGCCCCTGGACACCGCGCTGGTTTGGGACGCGATCACTTTGATTATCCAGCGTGGGCTGGCACTCATCGTGGATTCTGAGGAGATGGCATGACCCACCGGGAGCGGACGACAGCAGCGGGAATCCAAAAAGACGTGATGGGCGATGTGCCAAGAGGCAGCGTGGCTGACACGGATACGTGGTCGAGGTTCGAGGTCTGGAACGTGGCCACCGACGACGTGGATACCTATGCCTGGGATGGCGACGGACATGAAAGCCCTACCAGAGTCAATACGGTCAAGCCCGCGTGCGACGATCAGGACCACACGTCCGACGATTGGTCGGAGGATCTGGTCGAGCCCGACGAAGAAGGTGTTTTGTCCCTCGATGTTCTGGACGACCTCGATGCTCTGGATGACCTTGATGCTCTGATCGACGTGGACGAGTTTTTTCTAGACGATCTCAATCCTGCCGGGACGGAGGGTTCAGCGGACCCCGCCTTCGAGGACTTCACCTGGGGTTTTGACGGCCTGTTTGGTGACGTTGTCGACGATGCCTACGATGACGACTTGGACGGGGCAGAGGCTTTCGACCTCAATGCCGCTGGCAACTGGGATCTGGCGGACTACCGTCATGCGCGGGGGCAGTGGCTGGACGAAAATACAGCTGAGCGCCTCTCTGAGAACGAGTACATCACCAAACATGCCATCAATATGGCTGTGCGGTCGGGCAACGAGGATGATGTCGCTCTATTTACCGTCCTTCTTCAGGCCTCGGAGAATATCCCTGCCACTGCGGCTCGTCTCCTCGAACTCATCGAGCTAGGCGCGACATCCGAGGAACTGCTGCTCATGCACGAGTTGCGTATCTGCGTCGCAGAATCCGAGGTGTGGGGTCAGATAGGCGGAGTCAGTCAGGGCTGCTACCAGATTGATTTCGAGATCCGGCCTCTGACCTGGGCACAGGCAAGGGCCATCATCGCCAAGTTTGAGGGCCTTCCTTCGGTCGAGGAGGTTCACCAGTGGGTTCTCTCCCTCCACGACGAGTGGCTCGCAGAGCGAGAGATTGGAGCTGCTGCCGCCAGGGTTGAGTGGGATTGGGACGGCATGCCTTCGAGGTGGTTCTCGACGTTCGTGGCGTCACGGTTGGACAGCCAACAGGGTGACCCATGCTTCTCCTTTGCGCTGTGAGGTGTATGTGAGCCGTCGCCATGATGACAAATTGACTCCCGTGGTCGGAGCGTTTGTTCGCTGGAACGAGCGCCTGTGGAGAGTAGGGGAGGTCCTTCGCGAGGACGGGGTCCGTCTCGTCCTACAGGCGGAGAACGGCGAGAAGAGGGCAGCGTCACCTCAGGAGGTTTCGTGCGGATTCAAAGTCGGTATGGAAGTGGCCGATCGCCCGTGGTCCCGAGTCAGGCGCTCACTGGGCGAGGGAACCGTGATTGCCATCCGAACCCTCGGCGGATGCGAGCAGGTGCTGGTCGACTTCTTTGATTCTGGACAGTTGATATGGTGCCCATACGAGAACCTGGAGCGCATTCGGGGTACACACGAACGCTTCCGCGACGGGCGGCCTGACCCTGGCAGCGCCGAGCGTCTGCGCCTCAAGACGTTGGCTTGGGCGCTGGAGCATTGGAACCAGAACACGGGCGCGCTGTCGCGCCTTGAAATCGACCCACTGCCGCACCAGATCCAGCTGGTCCATCATATCCTGGCCAGCGGCACGTTGAATTGGCTCATCGCCGATGATGTGGGTCTGGGGAAGACCATCGAGGTGGGCATGCTGCTGGCGGCGCTGGAGCACCGACGCAGATCCGAGCGCATCTTGATCGTCACCCCGGCGGGCTTGACCCGACAGTGGCAGGAGGAACTTGCCGACAAGTTCGGCATGCGCGACTACCAGATATATGGGCGCGACTTTGAGGTGCACGACCCTTCGCACTGGGGTCTGCACCGCCACGTCATCGCGTCCATCGACCGGCTCAAGAGCGGCAGTCGTCTGGAAGCCGTCTCGGCGAGCGGCTATTGGGATCTCATCGTATTTGACGAGGCCCATCGGCTCACGCGCAAGCAGCGGGGGAGGCGGTTCGAGAAATCGGAGCGGTATCGCCTGGCCAGCCAGCTTCGGCAGCAGACCGACGAGCTCCTGCTGCTCACAGCCACACCCCATCAAGGAAGGCAAGACCAGTTTGTCGCGCTGCTTGAGCTGCTCCGGCCAGACCTCAAGGAGTCGTTCCAGCGGCTTGAGCTGGATCCGCAGGTCATCAGTGAGGTGGTCTACCGGAACCAGAAGGCGTCGGTGACCGACGCGGACGGCAACCTGGTGTTCAATGGCCAGACGACGAGGGCGTTACAGATCCCTTCAGGTCCTGCGGAGAGGGCGTTCGACCAGTGTCTTCAGCGATACGTTCGCAAGGGCTACGCGGTAGCCCGGGAGTTGGGGCGCCCGGGTGTGGCGGTCGGGTTTGTCATGACGGTGTTTCGCAAGCTGGCGGCGTCGAGTTCGGCGGCCATCTTGGGCGCTCTGGAGCGCAGGCGTGATCGGTTGGCCGAGGGTGGTGAACAGCAAGCGATGGACGAGGATGAGCGCTTCGAGGGAGAGTTGGAGGAGGCTGCGCCGGGGGACACGGGGCTTGGCGCATTTTTTGAGGATGAACAAGCGTATCTAGATGAACTTATCTTGATGGCGCGAGAACTCGTATGTGAAGACACGAAGCTCAGCTCTTTCATCGATAAGATAGTCAGCGAGGTTCTGCGGGAAGATCCCGAGCGGCGCATGCTCATCTTTACGGAGTATCGTGGGACACAGGCCCACATCCAGCGTGCGCTGAAGGATCGGTTTGGGGCTGACAAGGTCGTACTCATCCACGGCGGGCAGAGCGTCGACGAAAAGCGCGCCACAGTCTTCCGTTTTCGCCAGGATGCTCAATTCCTTGTGTCCACAGAGGCCGGCGGCGAGGGCCTCAACCTGCACCATGGCTGCCACGTGATGGTGAACTATGACCTGCCGTGGAACCCCATGCGCTTGGTGCAGCGAATTGGGCGGCTGTACCGCTACGGGCAGACTCGACGCGTGCTTGTGTTCAACCTGCACGGGGACCAGACGGTCGATGCCCGGCTGGTGGATCTGATGTACGAGCGCCTTTCCCAGATTGTCCGTGACCTGACCTGTATCAGCGCCGAGTACAACGAGGATCTGGCCAGTGAGATCTTTGGCCGGATGGCGAGTCTGCTCGACGTGTCGGACATCCTGGAGGGAGCCGCTCATCATACTGGGCCGTTGGTGACGGAGGAAGAGATGGCCCGTGCGCTCGAGCGGGCCCGGAGCGCGATGGAGTTGCAGGATGAGGTGTTCAACTGCGCGCAGCAGTTTGATGTCGATGGCCTCCGCGGTGAACTCCCGATTGGTCCCGAGCACGTTCAGGCCTTTGTCCATGGCATGATGGCAATCACGGGGAGTATACTCCAGGACACGACCTACAATGGGAAGGTCTGGCATTTTCGCCTGGCGGAAGACGTGCAGGAGGAGTTGGCTCGCCCCTCGGGACATGTACGGCTCACCACGACCCGTTCACTCGCCGACGGGGACCGCATCGAGATGGCGGACTTTGACAACCCGCTCTTCAAGTTGCTGGCGAAACGCGCCAAGTCCTACGACTTTGGGGGACTATTTGCCGGCATTCGCGGTCTAGATGGCGACGCGATGTTCGTGGGTCGTTTGCGCTGGCAGAACGACCAGGGTCGCAACATGCGCGAGGAAATGGCGACCGTCGCCGTCACCGGAGCCGCCGCCGTCCTGAACGATCCGGCGACTGCGGCGTGGCTGCTTGAGTCTGCGGTGGACGTCGAACCCTCAGGTTCTGAACGGTCGCGCATCGCGCTGGTGAAGTCTGCATTCGATGCCTTGGACGAGCGCCTCCGTTCGGTCCGAAATCGGTTCCTGCATCCCGCACAGCGCCGGCTTGTGGCCGGAGCCACGATCCTGGACTCATTGATGAGGTGACGCCCGAGAGCTGGGTATCAATGAAGTCCAGCCCCCTCGCTTGGACCTTGGAGTAGGCCGAATGACCGACGACAACCTGTTTCTTGCCCTCAAACGCTACGCCCCTGGTCCCAACATCGATCCCAAGGAGAACTTCCTCACGGAGGCCTTCGCATGGCTGCTGCGCCAGCACGAGGGGTTGGCAGGGCACTTTCTCCAACTGGTTCTGGAGCGGTACGACGGCACCTTCTCCCTGGACCGGGGAGCAAGGCCGCAGTGGCTCACCCAGGAGGGTAACGCAAAGGCACGCCTCGACATGGTGGCCGATTTCGGGACGCAGGCCATCATCTTCGAGCACAAGCTCTGGGCCTCGCTCGGTGAAGACCAGATCGACAAGTACCGCGAGTACGGCGCGGCACGGTGGGTCGGTGGAGTGCTGGTCGTCCTGATCGCTCCCAGACGATCCCAGTTCTCACAGAACCCCGATGTCGCGTTGACGTGGGGTGAGGTCTATCGGTGTGCCAGTGAGTGGCTGGAGGACCAGACGAGCAAGCCGAGTATCGTCCGCCACTTCCTCGGTCTTCTCCAGTCGGAAGGGCTCGGCCCTCCGGCACCCATCTCTCACGAGGCCATCCTGTCCTACCTGCCCGCAAAGACCGTGGAGCCTCAGTTGGTTCCCCTGGTTCAAGAGGTGGCACGGAGGGACTGGACCTGGTTCTACGAGCGCATGGCGTGGCCGGGACAGAAGAGAGAACCTCTCGTTCGCTTTGGCCCGAAAGACGGTCCTTGGTGGGGACGGATGGGCGTCGACCTTCTGGATGGTTGGAGGCCTGGAATCTTCGTGGGAGCGATGCTCAATGGCGATGATCACAGAGTGGGCCTGTCCAACCGCGAGCTTGGGCCAGACTTCTCCCTGGTGCTGACCTACCACCAAGATGACGGAGAACCCCCTCGTGAGGAGTTTCTGGGATCTGACGAGTTCGCCAGGCTGAAGAAACGTCTGGCAGCAGACGCCGGAGGGTGGGACTTCGTGGACCACTTTCTCAACAACCCGAACCCGAACCCCTGGCATCCACTCCACCTTCGCAAGCCGCTGCTGGAGGTCATGCGCGGGACACAGACCTTTGAAGAGCAGGTGTTGGCCTTCCTGAAGGCTGGCCGGGAAGTCATCGAAGTCCTTTTGGTCGGTGAGGAGCTTGAAGCCTTCAAGGCAAGGTGGGCAAGCCGGTGATCAACCCGACGACGTTCACCTTCGACCCATGTGTGATCACTGAAGACCTCGACGGCGCAGCCAAGGGGCTCCATCGGGCACGGTTGGGGTCAGTGGCCTCGTGAGGGATGAAGTCCGGCCACGGATCACCCAACGAGGAGGCCGTGCGCCAACGAGCCAGTATCTCGTCCAGCATTGGCCCGGTCATGTCCTCGAAGAGCGCCACAAGGTTCAAGTATTCATGCGGGATGAGGACACACTTGCGCCCTCCTCGCGAAGCCTCGCCACCTCGGCGCGCAACTCCTCGATGGCCGCCCGCTCCTGGGAGTCGATCTGGGCTTGAAGCTCGGCGCACTTCGCTTCAGCCCGCTCCGCCCTCGTCACGGCCTCGGATGCCCTCTTGCGATCCCCAATCGCAGTCATGATCTGCTGGGCAAGCTGCACGACGGCGTAGCCCACGATGCCCCACACGCCCAACTCAGGCGGCAGTCCCGACACCAGATCCGTGGCCGAGGCGATCGAGGGCAGGCCCACGAGGGCCATCAGGGCGGTTGCTGAGATCGCGGCTTGCTGCTTCATGGTTATCCTCCTTCGTCTCGGGTGAGGGTGCGACAGGAGCGGGCGAGATCGGCCTTGGATAGCTTGTCGTGGTCGATCCTGGCCATGGTCAGAGCCCCAGCATGGTGTGCCGCTCGGCCCTGAGGGGCTCGGAGATGACCGAGGGGAAGACGGCGACGTGGTGGATCTCAAGGTTTGCCATCGTGACGATGTTGGTCTGATTGCCGCCGAGGTGGGCCGTGCCCGAGCTTGCCGCCAGCGCCGAGACCGACACCGCCCCGCCCGTGGCCTCGCCGCCGTCGCCGGTCTTCTTGTGCCACGCCTGGATCTCGCCCGTCGTGCTGTCGAAGGAGACGGCCAGGTAGAAGGTCTTGCCGTCCAGCGTCGCGTCGCTGTAGTCGATCCCTGGCAGGAGCAGATCGCCGTCGCCGTCAAAGAGGTCGGTCCAGCCGGGGCCTTGAACGCGCAGCTTCGTGCTCGACCCGTAGCCGCCGTACTCCGAGGTGAGCTGGATGGGCATGTTGGCCGTGTTATAGGCCAGCCCCAGCATGAACAGGCACTTCGACCCCCCTGGAGCGCCGCCGTTGAAGCGGAAGACGATCTCCCAGGTCCGATCTGCGTCCCGACCCCAGTCCCCCGACTGATCGAAGGTCGCAAAGTCCGAGGTCGCGCCCGTCAGATCCAGCGCGCCCTGGCACCCGCCGATGTTCGACTCGATCCGCGCCGCTGCGCCCTCGGGGGTGAGGGTGTCTGAGCCGATGGAGTCGGCCCAGGGGTCGCCCGAGGCGAAGAGGAACATGTGCGAGGCGCCATCGCGCGCCGCAAGCTCTCCGAGCGTCGTCGGCGCCCCCCCAGCCCCGCCGCCTGCGGCAAGCTGCCCCATCGCGCCCCGAAGCGCTCCGGCGACGACGCCCGTGTTGCCGACGAGCCCCATCAGGCCCCCAGGAGGTTGAAGAGGCGCGTCAACACCTTGATGCTCGACCCCGAAGCCCCTGCGGTGATCGCGTCCACGCGGACGTAGAGGCGCGAGTAGCCCGCGATCAGGACGGTGAGGCCGAGGCGCGCGGTCTGGTTGTCGAGGTTGATCACAGCGCCGGTAGAGTCGGTGATCTGGAACCATTCGGCCCCGATCTTGCCCCACAGCTCGACGCTGTAGTCGGTCGGTCGGCCAGCGTCGTGATCCGCCCTGTAGAGGCCGACGACGGCGTGGGTGTAGCCCTCGCAGTTGATCCCCTCGCTGCCCTCTAAGACGGGGGCCGCTGCGGGCGCGGAGTCGGGCACCGTGACTGCCGCTGCGGTGTCCGCGCAGGTCTGGCTGGCGAGCCCTGGGGTGACGTTGCGATCGGCCATCGGCTACCTCCGTTGTCTGGGCGTGGGGCAGTCCGCGCCCTGAAGCTCGAAGCCATCGAGGCTCTCGGCCAGCGCCGCCCTGATGATGACGCTCTTTGCCTCGGGGTTGGCCTCCAGCGCCTTGTGCTGGGCGAGCGTGAGCCCGACCGAGGCCCGCTTGACGAAGCGGCAGTGCTCGGGCGCGGGCCTGCGGCTCAGGCCAAGCTCCTTGGCGATCTTGAGCCTGAGCCCCTTGATCTTGCTGCCCTTGCGAGGCGGGACGCCCCAGATCGCCTCGTGCAGCTCGTCGAGCTGCGCCCGATAGAGGGCGTCGAGAGCGGCGCGGCTCGTGGGCCTCTCGGCCTTGCTCGCGGCAGGGACACCCTCGCTGCCCTCGTCGGACACGACCACGTTGGCCCCCTTGGCAAGGTTGCCGCTCTGGGGCAGGGCGGCGATGGCCTCGCGGATGGGGGCGAGCTTGCGCTGGATGGAGTCCGCCTGGTCGTCCGGTGAGGACCACGCGATGATCGTGCGCCGGGAGATGGAGCCGACCAGCGCGGCGATGGTCGCGACCGCAGCCGCGCTGATGAACCCCTGTGCCCCGTCGAGGAAGATCACCCCACCGTGGCCCAGCATCACCTCGCGGGCCATCCCAATCGCCGCAATGCTGTGGTGGGGCGCCCTGAGCATCCCTCGTCCCGGCGACAGCGCCATCGCCTCGCGGGCGTGGGTGACTCGCCGCAGCTCCACGAGGGGGCCGCCCGAGGCGGGCAGGTAGGCGATCCCCTCGCGCGCATCGGCCAGATCGTGGGGATCGTCGCGCCTGAGCTGGTCGGCGCCGCTGGCGAGGAAGCCCTTGGCCTGCTCGACCGTGGCCTCCCACGTCGGCACCCGCTCGGGGAGGTTCGGCACGAGGTCAGGGCCGTCGTCCACGCGGGGAGGGGAGAGCCTGGGGGCAGGCTCTCGGGTCCCCACTGACGGGTTGACGGACGCCGCCGGGGCGCTCACGAGCGGCACTTCGTCGACGTGCGGGCACATGTCGTAAGTGGTCGCGACGCCCTCCTGCGTCCACAGGCCGGTCGTCATCCCAGGCTCCCCCCCGTTGAAGCCCATGACGAAGGCGACGACCTCCTTGCCCTTGGAGGCGACCAGGACCATGCCTGAGGTGGCCTCGGCGGCCTCCCACTTCACGCCGCCAAAGATGGCCTCGATGAAGCCCACCTTCCTCGCGTCAAGGACAACGAGGCCATCGCGCATCGGGCGAAGATCGTAGGCCACGGCGGGCGCAAGGATCTTGCCCTTCCCGATGGTGTTCGTGACCAGGATGTAGGCCGAGCGCGCCAGCTTCACGGGGTATCGACGGCCCCTGGACCATTCATCGACGAGCCCGATGAGTGACGCCGCATCGAGGCTCTTTCTGGACTTGTCGATCGACGTCGTGAGGAAGGAGGGGACTTTGGCGCCCTGGACCCCCGGCCTGATGAGGGAGTGCCCGTCTGTCAGAAACTCGACCTCCCTGAAGGGCAGATCGACGCCATCGCGCGCAACGCGGATCGTCTTCTTCCAGCCCGAGTTCATGGCGGATCTCGTCACCGAGGGGATCTTGGCAGGCTCGATCCTGGGGCACCCGTGCTTCTCGATGTGCGCCGCCAGCGCCTTGGCCCGCTCGAAGAAGTCCCCCTTTTTCGCCTCTCCGAACGAGATCCGCTCGAAGACGCCCAGCATCTCGGGCGTCACGATCGCGTCGGCGCTGTAGCGAAGCTCCTCCGCGACCGTGGCCTTGTATGCCTCCTTCGGCTCGTCCTTCTTCGCCTCGCGCTCCTCGGCCAGCTTCGCGCGGATATCGCGCTCGACAAGCCCCATCGAGCCACGGAGCACCAGGAGCGACGTGTCGAAGCGCTCGTCCCACCGGGGGCCAGCATCGTTGCCCTTGCTCCAGACATCGAGGGCCGCGACGGCAGCGGCGACGGCCTCAAGGGGGTCGTCGTTGTGGATCACCTTCGGGCCGCCGCCGCTGTAGGACTCCCCGAGCTTGATGCTCTTGCCCTTGATCACCACGTCGACCGACTTGAGGCCGACGCCTTGCATGAAGGGCCAGCTGACCGCGAGGTGGATCTCGGCGGCCTTGCTGCCGGTGCCCTTGTGGGCGAGGCGCACCTGGTTGGCGCCCGCGTGGCTCTTGACGTACTTTGCCAGCGCCTTGTGCATCTCCTTGGCGAGCTTGATCCGGTCGTCGAGGGGGGCCTTCTCGGGCGCTGAAGCGCGCGGGGCAGGCCGAGGGGGCACCTGGGGGCTCGCGGGGCCGTCGTCATCGACGAGGGTGACAGTGGCTCGCGTGAGGCGGGCCAGATCGTCTGCGAGGTTCTGGAGCGACGTGCGGTCGAAGTCGTACTTGCCAGCCTCCGCATTTGACCAGCTCTGGCTGGCGGTGCTCCACCTCCACTTCCATCCCTGCTTCCCGACAGGCGACCAGCCCTTGATCACCTCCTTGTGCTCCTTCGTGTCGCCGCTGATCGAGAAGCCCAGCGCGGTACTGTACCTGAGAGACAGGGACGTGCCAGCGGAGGGCGCGGGCTCCGTGGGCTGCTCGGCAACGGCGACGTTGGCGCCTTTGGCGATCTCGGGGGTAGGCTTCGAGGGGGCTGTCGTAGCGACGGTGGGGTGAGTCCTGCGGGCGTACTCGACCGCCTCGCCCACCGTCGTGAAATGGCTTTGTGAGCGCGACTGCCAGCCGCTCGCGAGCCGCTTGATCATGTACTCGGCGTGCTCGGGCGGGACGCTGATGAGTGCGATCCCCGCGCCCTCCAGATCGGGCGGCGTCGGCAGGAGTTGCGCGCCAAAGCTGAGGTAGGGCGAAGCATCTTGGCCACCCAGGATGTAGACGGGTGGTGTCGGTGCGTCCTTGCCCGTGACCGCATCGTCGATGGCCTTGATCGCGTCGAGCAGATGTCTGTCATCGGCCATCGCCCGCCCATAGGCGATGATGGAGATCCCAGGCTCGCTCGATCTCGCTGCCCTCCCGAGTCCATTGAGGAAAGCCTGGCGGTTGACCGAATCGAGGTCCGCAGGCGCCTGGATGTAGATGAGCTTGCCGATGGCGCCCCGCGCGATCTCATGGATGGCGACCTGGCTGGCTTCTGGGTCCAGCGGCACGAAGGGCACCCCCATGAGGGCGGCGGCCTCCTTCACCTCATCGAGGGGGCGAGGGGCAGACGGCACGGAGATGCGCTGCTTCGACGTGGAGGTGACAGGGGTGGCAGAGGCGGCAGGGGCCTTCTTTTGCGGGCTGTTGCCCGCCGCGCTACCGACGCGAAAGGTTTCAGCGCGACCGCTGCTGCTGTCGGCAACATAGACCTCGGTCGGCTTGACGTTGAAGTCGTACTGAACGTCGATGCCCATGTTCGCCCCGACATCCGCCACGAGGCGGAGCAGCGCATCCCCCGCCTCATCACGAGGCGAGACGATGGCCGTGACCCTGAAGCGCGGGGGAGTGGCCGCCCCCTTCGTCGTGCCCAGATAGGACCCCCAGATCCCCACCGCCTTGAGCGCGTAGGCCACCCACTCCTTTGCCTTGTTCAAGGTCGGGCGCTGCTCAAAGGCGCTCCGCTCGCGCGCGGTTATGAAACGGAGCTCGGCCCTGTTGGTCGCGCGGAGCTTCGGCATGTCGAGGACGGGGATGGAGATAGTGCCGCCAGGGCCGTCGTACTTGCCGCCCCAGAGCGTGTCGCTGGGCGCCGAAAAGTTGCGGACGGAGTGCGGGTCGGGCGCGGCGGGGACGCGCTCCCTCTCCTTGCGGGGGTCGTCGTCGCTGTCGCCCGCATCTCTGGCGGGCTCGGGGTCGTCGTTGACGTACTTGACCTTGAGGCGACCCTCGCTCATCGCGTCGACGACGACGCTCGTGCCCCTGTCGGCCTTCGCGACCGACCGCTTGAGCGTGACATCGGGGACAAAGTCATCGCGCTTGACGGACGGATCGATGCCCTGGGCTTCCTTGATCAGGTCGTCCACGGCGCTCATGTCGGCCTTGAGGCTGTCAAAGACCTTCCAGTCCATCTTGTCGATGGCGGCCTGGTAGAGCTTCGAGAGCGCCGCCTTCATCTCGCGAAGCTCCGTCAGGAGCAGGTCAAGGATCTCGTTCATGCTGCCAGCTCCATTTCCTTGCTCTTGAGGACGGCCTCAAGGCGCTCAATCATGGCCAGAAGTGATTCGGACACGCCCTCGCTCACGGCGCGGGTCTTGATCGACACGATCGAGCGGCGCACGCGAGCCGCCTCCAGCTTCGCCTTGATCCGGCCTGCAACGCCGGCCTCGCCCGGCGACGCAGCAGATCGGTCTGGGCTTGGCGGGGCGACAGGGACGACAGGGGAGGCAGGGGCCTCGACCTTCGGAGGCTTGAAGCTCGACAGGTTCGGCGTGCGGGCGAACCACGCCTTTGACGCCTCCTGCATGGCGCGGGCGTCGGTGTCGCGAATGCCCGCGTGGGGGAGCAGATCGAGGAACTGGCGGTAGCCCGTCAGGCTGGGCTCGAACAGCTCGTCATCGGGCAGGAGGCGCCCGTTGTAGCCCGACAGGCGAATCACCTTCCCGTCCCGCAACGCCGGGATGCCCCTGATTGACGAGTCGAGAGTCGACTTCGTGCCGATGGCCTTGATCGCGGGGCCGTGGCGCCTCCACACCTCAGCGAGCCACTGCTCGTCGGCAAGGTTCCACTTGAGCCTCTCTGCCGACACTTCCCAGGCTTGCTTGCCTGAGAGGTCCATGCCGAGGATGGGATCGACGGCCTTGTGCGTGGTCGAGCGCGCCAGATCGGCTCCAGCCTCGATCTGCCACGCCCTCCACGCCACGGGGTCCACCAGGGCGCTCTGGGGGGGCCGGCGCTCAAAGGACTTGAGCTTCGAGAGCGTCGCCGACGACGACCAGCCGATCTCGACCGTGCTCGGATTGAAGGCCCGGTAGACCAGATACTCCCGGCCCAGCCGCACGGTGATGTCCCTGACGGTGAGCTGGAGGCCCGGCAAAAAGAGCGCCCTGGCGAAGTTCGAGGGGGTGATGTTGACCAACTCGTCGGTGGCCTCGCCCCGCTCGTTGTTGCGCGCCCTCCACGTCGGAGCGCCGAGCTGGAGCTGGGTTTCGGGCACGAGGCAGTGCTCGGGGTCGCGCCAGATGGCGCCCTGGACCTGCGACCAGGGCCAGATGTCCGGTGGCAACGCTGCCAGCTCGCCAAGGATCGCCTCGGCCTTCTTGTCCAGCGCCGCCGCGACCTGCGGCGAGTCGCCCAGGACTCGGCGCGCCTTGCGGATCATGGCGCGGGCGGCCATGAACTGCGCTCCGGCCCGCTGGGCGGCCTTGTTGGACGATCCAATGTCGACAAGAGCCTTGTTGCGCGCGACGGTCAGGCGCGCGGCCTCGGGGTTGGCGAAGAGCAGGTTGACCAGGGCGTCGTCCAGGGCGTCGTCGCCCCCTTGTGCAAAGGGGCTGTTGGTGGCCCTGTCCTGGCCCTTGACCAGATCGATCAACCACGCCCGCTTGCCCTGGATCTTGGACAGCTTGACGCCCTCGACCGAGTTGGGCACGACATAGTAATAGATCCCCACGTCGGACAGCTTGTTGCCCTGCCTGACCCCTCGCCCATTGCGCTGCTGGAGGGTGGCCGGCTCCCAGGGGATGTCGAGGTGGTGGATGGCGCAGGTGCGCGTCTGCAGGTCGATGCCCTCGTAGGCGACCGAATTGCAGATGATCACGTCGTAGCGCGGCTCCACGTCGGCCTCGGGGTCGCCGTTGAAGTCGTCGGCCCGCTGCTGGCGCTCGGACACCTCCTTGGCCGCCTGGGCGTTCAGGAAGGTGATCCGGTCCTCGTCGATCCCCGCGTCGACGAGCGTGCGCGCCGCCCACCTGTGCCCCGCCACGCTCTCCAGAAAGACGATGTGGCCGCAGTCGGGGCGCCTCAGGACGTTGGCCGCAAGCGCCAGGAACTTCGGGGAGGCAAAGTCGGGGTTGTCGCCGGCGTTGTCCCAATCCCACTTGAAGCCTTCCTCCTGCTGCCTTCGGCCCAGATCGGGGTGGACGGCGGTCAGGCTCATGCGCATCAGGACGCCCAGCAGCGCGTTGGCTGAGCCCTCGCCCCGCGCCGCCGCCTTGGCCGCGTCCTCGTACTCGCGGGCGAACTGGGCAAAGAGAATCGACTGCTCCCTCGTCGGGTGGGCGTCCACGATGCTCACCTCGACCTCGGGCAGCTTCAGGCCGACTTCCTCGGCGGTCCTGAACTCCGCATATCGCCCCATGACGTAGCGCAGCTCGTCGAGGTTCTTGAAGCCGACCGCGGCCCGCTGGGGCACCACGGCTCCCGTCGGCTTCGGGACCGGCACCGTCTCGACGCGGATGAAGCGGTGGATGAAGGCCTCCGAGTGCGGGATGCCCACGTCGGCAAAGGACTGAGGCGTCGCAAGATCAAGGATCGAGTAGAACTCCAGGGGGCTGTTCTTGGCCGGGGTTGCCGACAGGCACACGACGGCCCCCTTGCGCGACTGCACGTCGCGGCATCGCAGCGCAAGCTGCCAGGCCCTCTTGGCCGAGTCGCCCGCGCCCATGAACTCAATGCCCTCCTGGGGGAAGTAGAGGTTCTTGAAGTTCTGGGCCTCGTCGATCATCAGGAAGTCGACCCCCAGCTCATCCCAGGTTGGCCCGCTGTCCCACCCCCATTTCGCGGGGATGGCGAGCTGGTCCACCATCCACCCGGCCACCGACTGCTCCTTGACGGCATCGTCGCGCTCGGTGGGACCTTTCTTCTTGGCCTCGCGGCGCCTCGCGGCGCTGATGTCGCGCATGATCGAGCCCTGCTTCTCGATGAAGCGCGCCAGCACGCCGACCTTGAACTGCGTCCTGGGCAGGGCCGGGTAGGACAGCAGCATCGCGTCGAAGTGCCCCGCCGCAAAGGCCGACCACTTGGCGCCGCGCTCGGCAGCCGAGTCCGTCTCGGAGATGACCTTGCCCTTGTTCTTGCCTGAAGTTTTGAGCACCTTCTTGACGCGGGACTGTATGATGAGGTGTGTAAGATAGCCCTGGGGTAAAATAGGGCGTCGAGCCCCTTCCCATGGAGATCGAGATGACTGACAAACGCAGAAAAGGTCGCACCTCCCCCAACGCCTTTAGCCCTGAGGTCGAACTGCT
>SXGT01086231.1_pt1 | contig 16426 bp, 13 predicted proteins | sample 3176221 | NCBI WGS metagenome assembly SXGT01 (sample SAMN11356862, study PRJNA531348) | freshwater metagenome | isolation source: freshwater sample F1-120 | place: China: Fuxian Lake, Yuxi | collected 2017-12-25 | reverse complement strand
GTGAAGCAAGTGCAAACCAGTTCGATCTTGTGTCCGAAGGATTGAACCTTTATGCTGAAGAATCTCAGATGAGTTTAGCATCCCCAACCTTGACATGAATTTGTTTAAATAATTAATGATGTCGCAAACTGGGGTTTTGGGGTTTTGGGGGGGGTATCGCTGGATGAACTGGCCAGCGAGTTCAACTTTGAAAAAGCAGACGACCTGCTCGCGGCAATCGGCTGCCATGACCTCAGCATCATGACCACCAACGCCGGCAGCCGCGAGATGGCCACGAGCTAGGTCGGCTGAGGCGGCGGCGAGGGCGGTACCTCCAGCGCGGGCAAGAACGCGCTCGAGCGCATGTTCACGCACGAGTTCCGCAACCGCCTCGACGCCACCGTGTTCTTCGCCGGCCTGCCCATGGACGTCATCAAGCGCGTGGCCCAGAAGTTCATCGACGAGCTCGACGGCCAGCTCGCCGACAAGAAGGTGCAGCTCGAGATCTCGCCAGCCGCGCTCGACTGGTTCGCCGAGAAGGGCTACGACCGGGCCATGGGCGCGCGCCCGATGGGCCGCGTGGTCTCCGACGCGCTCAAGAAGCCGCTCGCCAACGAGATCCTGTTCGGCGCGCTGGTCCACGGCGGCCTGGCCAAGATCGACGTCAAGGACGGCGAGATCACCCTCGCCTACGAAGGCAATCCGCCGCCCAGCGACGACGACGCCGCCGCTGCCAATTGACCGACCGGGCGTGATACGACAGGGAACAGGAGGGTTCGATGGCCACTGCTCCACCGAAGAAGATGCGCTGGGATCGCCTGCTGATCGTCGTGATCGTGCTCGGCGGCGCTGCGTTCGCCGGCTACTGGTTCGGCATCAAGTAAGGGCGATCCGCCCGGCGATGCGGAGCGCGTTGGCCATGATGGTCAGCGTGAAGGGCGCCGCGCCCGCCGACGGCAGCGCCGCGCCGTCGGCGATGTAGAGGCCGGGGTGGCCGAACACCTGGCCGTCGGCGCCGCACACGCCGCCGTCGGCGCTGGTTGCCATGCGCGCGGTGCCGGCCTGCAGGAACCAGTAGTAGCCGCCGCGCACGCCCGGCTCGACGCGGTTGGCGCCGGCCGAGGCCAGCACCTCGTCGCCGCCCGCCGCCAGCCGATCCGACGCCGCCCGGGTGTCGGGGTGCTGGGCGGCGGTGACGCGCGCCACCGCCAGGCCGTGACGATCGCGGGTGGCGCCGTCGAGCTCGACCTTGCAGCCGGCGTGGGGCAGGAAGTCGGCGAAGGTCTCGCACTCGATCTGGCGGGTCTCGAGGAAGACCTCTTTCAGGCGCGCGACCAGGGCCGCGCCCCACAGCGGCGGATCGTCGCCCTGCTTCGCCGCCTGCTCGGCGGTGAAGATCGGGCTCGTCGTCGGCAGAAAGAAGATCGTCGTGCCGTCGCCGTTGCGGACGGTGCGCTCGCCGAAGGGAAAGTCGCGGCGGCCGCCACGCTCGCCGAACGCCGGGTGAGGCAGGGCGAAGACGCCAGTCGACGTCGACTGCGCGCCCAGGATGAGGTGGCGGCCGACATGACCGGAGTCCGCGGCGAGCCCCGACAGCATCAGCAGGCGCGCGCTCTGGATGGCGCCGGCCGCAAGCACGATGGCGCGGCCGGTGGTGCGTCGCTCGACGCCGCGCTCGTCGCGCCAGACCACGCCCGTGGCGCGGCCGCTGGCGTCGGTCTCGATGCGGACCACCAGCGCGCGCGGGCGTAACGTCAGCTTGCCGGTCGCGGCCGCCGCCCGCAGCAGCGACGCCATCGTCGACGACTTGGAGCCGGTCTCGCAGCCGTAACCGGCGCAAAAACCGCAGTAGTGGCACGCCGCGCGCCCGCGAAACGCCGCCGACAGGATCGCCCGCGGCGGCTGGAACGAGGCGCGGCCCAGGCGCGTGCACGCTTCTGCGATCACGCCCGCCGCCGGGTGCTGCGCGATCGGCAAGAGCGGCAGCGCGCGCTGCGCGACCGGCAGGGTCGCCGCATCGCCGCTCACGCCGACCAGGTCCTCGATCTCGTCGTAGGCCCGGGCCAGCTCGTCGTATTCGACCGGCCAGTCGATGAGCTCGCCGCCGGCGCGCGCGCCCGCCCGCGTGCCCAGCGCCATTTCCTTGGCGAGCATGCGGAACATCCAGCCCATCATGTGGACCGTGCCGCCGCCGACGCAGCACGAGATCCAGCCGTCGGAGGTGGGCCCGGCGGCGGCGCCGTCCCTGGCGACCAGGTTGGGCTCCTCGAACGGATCGGGCACGAAGAACGACCGCCGCGCGATCGCCAGCTCGTCGTGGAAGAAGTCGCCGTCCTGGTGGTGCGGGCCCTTCTCGAGCACACACGTGCGCAGCCCGTCGCGGGTCAGCGCGAACGCCGCGGCGCCGCCACCGGCGCCCGAGCCGATGACGACGGCGTCGAACGCGCCCTCGGCCGGGTCACCCGCCATGGCCGCCGTGGCCGCCATGGGGTCCGTGGCCGTCGTGGCCCGCGCCCGGCGTGCGCAGCGACGGCTCGGGAAAGCCGATCGCCTTCCACCCGCGCTGTTCGTGGTTGCCGCCGTGCACCGGATCGGCGAGGAAGCCCTCGAGCGTGAGGCCGTGCATCACGCGGAACAGCTCGCGCTGGGGCAGGGCCAGGTCGGGCAAGGTCCCGCGCGAGAGCTGCCCGAGGACGTCGTCCTGCTCGACCACCGGCAGCTCGGCAAAGGCTTGGGCCCCGCGGGTGCGAGCCTGGGCGTCGAGGGCCCGGGCCAGGGCCATGAGCGCCGGCGTCACCCGCGCCAGCGGCGCCACGGCGAGCTGGCGATCGACGTAGGTGATCACGCGGGCGTCGCGGGCACCGGCGAAGTCGGTGGTGGCCGGCAGGATGCGCGCGGTCACCGCCTCGAGCGTGTGGTACGCCGTCGGATCGAGCCCGCCGCGCGGCGGGCCCGTCGTCCCGCCGCTGCTCGCGCTGCCTTCACCGCCATCGCGGCGCTTGTCGCGGCACGCGACCAGGGTCGCCGTGAACGCCGCCAGCTCGAGCACGTCGCGCCGCGACAGACCCGGATGGCGGCGCACCACCGCGGCGGCCAGATCGACGAGGGCTCGGTCCACGCCGCGAGCCTATCGCGAGGCACGAACGCGCGGCAGGTGAATGGCCGGGGACCTGTGCCCCGGCCAGAGGGGACGGGAACCTCGCCTCTGTCAGAAGCTGCCGGCGAAGCCCAGCCCCGGCGCCACCGAGCGGCCGTCGCTCACCGGCCCGGCCAGCACGCTGCCGCGCACGCGGCCGATCTGAACGGTGCCGGGCGGGCCGAAGTTCGGCGCACGCGGCGGAGCGATGTCCTTCTGGCGCTTGGGCGGGCGGCGCTTGCCGGCCGTGTACATTCCGTGCACCGCCAGGGTGGTGTGGAGCGCGGTGAACGCTCCGAGCCAGACCACGCCGTCGTTGTTGTCGTACTCGCCGTGATCCTCGAGCTCGCCGAGGAACGCCGCGCCCCACAAGAGCGCGAGCGGCGTGTTCACCACCGCCTCGGCCACGCCGTAGCCCACGCTCGGCTCGTCCACGGTCAGGTCGTGGAGCCCGAAGTAGATCGTCGACCCGGCGTAGGTGCCAGCCACCACCAGGGCCGCCACCACGACGTCGTCGGATGGGCCGCCGCAGGCGCGAGCCTCGCGGGGCCGGCCAAGGAGGATCAGGCCGATGAGGAGGGTGACACCGAGGAGGAGGCTCTTGCGCATGGCCGGGTGAATTGCAGCGCCCATGCCGGCGTCCGCGCCCCGAAGATCCGCGCGCTTCCAAGCGTTTCGAGCCTGCGTCACCGTCGAGCTTCTGACATCCGCGTCAGGACTTGGCAGAATGCGCGCGTGCGACGCCCGCGACCGGCACGGGTGCCCCAGGGCGGGTACCTCTATTTGCCAGACTACCTGGACGACGCCTCGCGCCGCGCCGTCCTCGACTGGCTGCGCACCCTGCACCCGCTGTGGGAGCAGCGGTACTCGACTCGACGGCCGCCCCCGGCCGGCAAGGCCCAGCGCCCGCTCCTGCGCCCCGTCTACTGGCTCGGCAACTGGCAGTTCGCCTGCCTCGGCTACTACGAGCCGCCGCGCGGCGTGCGCGATCGCTGCGTCGCCGCAGAGGTCTTCCCGCCCGTGCTCGCGACGATGATCGCCGACGTGGAGACGCGAATCCGCCGGTCGTTCGCGGCGGCCGACGTCCCGCCCGGCTGGCGCCTCAATACCTGCCTGGTCAACTTCTATGGCAACCGGCGCGAGGCGGGCGATCGCTGGGTCGACGTGGCGCGGGTCGGCGAGCACCGCGACTTCGAGCCGGGGCCCGTGGCCTCGCTCTCGATCGGCGAGCGCGCGCTCTTCCAGTTCGTGGCCCGCGGGCGCGAGCCCGGGCGTGCGCCGGTGCGCACCCAGTGGCTCGACGACGGCTCGCTCCAGGCCTTCGGCGGTCCCTACTGGAAGGACGATCTGCTCCACCGCGTGCAGCGCGTCGACGATCGCGCCGGCATCGAGCTGCCCCCGGCCATCGAGGGTTTCCACACCCGGCGAGTGAACTTCACGTTCCGCTTTGTGCCAGATCGTGACGTGGTGCCTTTCCACCGCCTCGGCGCCCAGGCCCGCGACGACGTCCGTGTCTACGTCGAGGAGCTCGCCCGCCACAGCGCGCATTTCCAGCGCGCCCTGCGGGCAGATCCCGGATCAGGTGGCGAAGCTTCGACAGTTCCGCGCACGCGATCGTGACTGTCCTGTCAGGTGCGCCATGTGTTGTCGCCGGGATACAGTGTGCCGGGGCGTGGTCTGGCCCTTGCTCCAGCAGGCGTCGACAAGGAGAGTTCATGCGTTCCCTCGCCATCGCAACCGCGCTGGCCCTCGCGGCATCGGCTGCGGGCTGCGCCGCGATCGCCGCCAAGGCACCCGATCCCGATCGTCCTCGCGACCGTCCGCCGATCTGCAACGACGGCAAGGGCGGCGTCGCCATCGACGGCATCATGACCGCCGCGCTTGGGGTCGCGACCCTGGCCTTCGCCGCCGACGGTGAGGGTGGGGTCGCCGCCGCCACCGGCTTGATGGCGTTGGGCTACGGCCTCTCGGCGGCCTCGGGCAACAGCTCGGCCAACAAGTGCCGCGCCGCCAACGAGGAGTACGCCGCTATCTACGAGCAGGCAGAGCGCGAGGAGATCGCCCGCCGCTATGGCGGCGGCGGCGATGCCACCTCGATCGGCGGCATCCCGATCGTCGACGAGGACGTGGACGCACTCGGCGACGCCGGCCTCCCGCCGGTCACGCCGCCGGCACGACCTCCGGTGGTGGTGACGCCGCCGGTGCGGCCGCCGGCTGTGGTGACGCCGCCGGCGACGAGCGGCGACGACGGTGACGCCACCGGCGACGACGGCAGCGGTGGCGGTGGTGACGGCGACTGGTCCGATTTCTGGAAAGAGGTGCCGCGATGAGCTCGCTCGTGTCCAAACGGCTTGGTCTGGCCTCGGCCGCCCTCGCCTTCGCGCTGGCCGTGCCCAGCGCGGCCTCGGCCGATCAGATCGCCGTCGGCGTCGTGGTCAAGGTCGACAGCCGCGAGATCTACATCAACCTCGGTGGTGGCAAGGGCGTCGTCGACGGCGCCGAGCTGCGCCTCAAGCGGCCCGTGACGCTGCGCCATCCGGTGACGCGCGCGCCGGTCAAGGACTGGCTGCCGCTCGGCTCGGCCACGGTCACCAGCGCCGGCGAGAAGCTGGCCATGGCCGTGCTCGAGCCCGAGCTGCGCGCCCAGGTCGCGGTCGGCGACATCGCCGAGATCTACGTCGAGCGCGACGAGGTGGTGGCGCCGCCGCCGCCGCCGCCATCGCCGCCCTCGACCGACACCGGGCCCGTGCCCCAGGTCGACGCCGACACGGCCGCGGTGCTGGCGGTGTGGCGAACGCTCAGCGGTCAGAGCCTCGATCGCCGCATCGGCGCCTGGGAGGGCTGGCTGTCGGCCAATCCGCGGTCGCCGCACGCCGCCGCCATCCGCGCCGATCTCGAGACCCTGCGTGCCCAGCGCGAGGCCGCGCTGCCACGGCGGCCGACGCCCGGCATCGCCGCCGTCCAGCTCGCCCACAACGGCCCCCGGAGCAGCGAGGCCGGCCGCGATCTGCCGCTGGTCTTCGTCGTCGATGATCCGCGCATGCTCCTGAGCGCGTCCTTGCATTACCGCACCTCCGGCGCGGTCACCTACGATCGCGTGCTGCTCCGCCGCGAAGGCGACATCTACCTGCGGGGCGCCATCCCGGCCGAGGCCGTGGCCGCGCCTGGCGTCGAGTACTTCGTCGAGGCGGCGATGCCGCGCGGCGAATCGGGCGCCGCCTTTGCCAGCCCGTCGTCGCCGGCTACCGTCGACGTCGAGCCGCCGCCGGTGGTGCTGGAGAAGTTCGCCGGCACGCGCAACCGCACCCGGCTGTCGCTGATGGCGAGCTACCTCGACTTCGGCAACCTCGACGATCGCATGGGCGATCGCAGCGACGCCTTCTACCTGGGCGAGATCGATGTGCTCTACCGGCTCCAAGGTGCGCTCTACGGCGTGCGCGCCGGTTTCGGCACCTACGGCGGCAAGGGCGGCTTCGCCAACCAGGCGTGGACCGAGGCCGCTCCGGCCCCGGTGCTCGGCTTCCAGTACGGCTACGCCGAGGTGGAGCTGCGGGCGCCGGTCAAGAAGGGCCCACCGGTCGGTGCCGCCGGCCGCCTCTACGCCGGCGTCGGCGACCAGGGGCTCGCGCTGGGCCTCGCCGGCCGCCTGCGCCTGGGCGATCCCGACGCCGCCAACCTCTCGCTCGGCGTCACCGGGATCGAGCAGCTCGGCTTCTACTCCGATCTGCGGCTCGAGACCCGTCCCGACCAGCGGCTGCCGGTCGGTATCTCGGTCGGCGTCACCGACCAGCCCGGCAACGGCGATCTCGGCGTGCGGCTCGCCGCCGACATCGGCTGGCGCGCGCTGTCCTGGGTCCAGCCGACCCTCCGCCTCTCCTGGCAGGGACGCACCGCCGTGCACTACGGCCTCGGTGGCGGTCTCGGCCTGGTCTTCGACTGGTGAGCCCCGCAAGGAACCCCATGCGCACCACCGCCATCGCATCATTCACCGTCGCCGCTCTGACCGCCCTGGCCGCGGCGCCGTCACCCGCACGCGCCGAGGGCGTGCGTCACCTGCCGCCGGCCGACGCCAATGCCAACGAGGCGCTGCGCATCACCGCTCAGGTCACGCGCGCCAGCGAGCGCACGCTGTTCCTCCGCTACCGGCCGGTCGGCGCCACCACCTGGTCGCAGGTCGAGTTCGCGCGCGCCGACACCGAGTGGGTCGCCACCGTGCCCGCGCTCGAGATCGCGCCGCCCGGCGTCGAGTACTTCATCGCGTCGGCCGACGACGGCTCCACCACCCCCGACACCGCCGAGTTCGCGTCGGCGGACGCGCCTCACCAGATCGGCGTCTTCGCCGACGCCAAGGAGCTGCGCCGCGGCCGCGATCTGGCCCGCGCCGGGCTCAAGCGTTCGCGCACCCACGTCGCTGGCGAGTACGTCAGCTACGGCACCCGACCGTCGGGTGAAAACGACATCTCCGATCACTACTACCGGGTCGACGCCGACTTCAGCTATCGCCTCCTCACCTACCCGCTCGAGGAGATCCGCTTCGGCTACACCCGCCTCGAGGGCTACGTGCCGCAGTCGTTCCGCACCCCGCCGGTGGCGTGCCAGACCCAGCCCGAGACCGCGGCCTGCCGCACCTACGCCGGCTTCAAGGTCGGCGGCTGGTTCGAGCTCGGCTTCGGCCTCGCCGAGGGCGTCCGCCTCGATCTGCGCGGCATCGTGGTCGCCAACCAGGTCAGCGCCGCGCCCGGCGCGCGCGCCGAGCTGCGCACCGGCTCGATCGATCGCAACCACATCGCGCTCGGCTTCGAGTACATCTCCGACGTCGGCGGCGCCGGCTTCTTCCGCCTGGGCTGGGACACCGTGCCCGAGCTCCCCATGGCCGCCACCGTCGAGGTCACCGACTTCCCGGCGTCGACGCGGGCGACCGGCGTCCGCCTCCTCTACGACGTCTTCCACCCCTTCCCCAACGGCCTGCGCGCCGGTGTGCGGGTCGGCTACGCCTCGCGCGATCAGCGCGTCGGTGGTCCCACCGCCGGCCTGTCGGCCAGCTTCGACTTCTGAGGTCGCCATGAGCACAAGATCGACATCAGCCTCGAAGATCGTCCTCTCCCTGGGGATCCTGGTCGCGATTCTGGCCAGCGCGTCGCTGGCCGCGGCCGAACCGGTGGTCCTCTCGATCGACAAGAACCTGGTCTACATCGACCTCGGCAGCGACGACGGCGTCGGCGCCGGCTCCGAGCTCGAGCTGGTGCGCGAGGTGATCGCCACCGATCCGGTGAGCAAGGCCGTGCTGCGCGACAAGTTCGCGCTCGGCACGCTGACCGTGGTCAAGGCCGGCCAGCACGTGTGCCAGGCCGAGCCGTCCGGCGATCTGGCGGGCCGGGTCAAGATCGGCGACGAGATCCGCATCGCGTCGACGATGCGCCGCTTTGTTGATCCGTGGGCGATGCGGGTGGCCGAGAGCAAGGCCGTCCGCCGCGCGCCCGAGCCGGTCATCACCGGCCCCGGCGCCGATCGCGCCGCCGCCGCCCGCGCCGTCGAGGAAGCCCTGGCAGTGCGCGTGGTGTGGGAGGCCAGTCTCGGCAAGTCGCCGGGCGATCGCGCCGCGTCGTGGCGCAGCTTCCTCCTGGCCCGGCCGCAGTCGCCGTACACCGCGTCGATCCGCACCGAGATCGCCAGCCTGTCGGCGCAGGCCGAGACCCTCGAGCGCGCCGCCGCCGCCGCCTCGACACCGACGCCGGTGCTCGATCGCCGCCGGGCCCTGGCCCAGGCGCTGGCCGAGCTGCGCCGCGATCCCAGCGAGGGCCCGCTCTGGGTCGGGGCGCCGTCGCGGGTGGCCCACGGCCAGCCGGTGGTGATGACCTTCGCGGTACGCGAGTCGCGGCCCGGGGCTATCTGGCTGTACGTGCGCGGCCCCGACGGCGACTTCCGCCGCGTGCCGCTCGCCCCCGACGGCGACGCCTACCTTCGCGCCACCATCCCGGCCGAGCTGGTGCGCGGCGAGCGGGTCGATTGGTTCGTCGAGATCGGCGAGAACGCCGGTGGCCTCGGCTCGCGCGAGGCACCGCAGTCGATCACCGTCGATCGCGACGTCGTCGAGCCGCCGCCCGCCGCCAACCGCACCACCATCGCCACCTCGATCGACTACGTCGACTTCGACGGCTCGCTGTCGAAGGGCTTCGACCAGTACTACCAGGCCGAGGCCGACTTCACCTACCGCTTCCTCAAGCCGGTCCACGCCGTGCGCCTCGGTTTCGGCACCCTGTCGGGCAAGGGCGGCCCCAAGGACGTCATCGACGAGGACACCAGCAACCAGTGCCGCGACCAGAACGGCTCGTACGAGTGCCGGGCCGTCGACTACACCTACGTCTACACCGAGGTCGAGCTGCAGCCGCGGCGGCAGATCGCGATCATGCTGCGGCCGCAGGCCGGCCTGCTCACCACCAACCGCGACGCGAGCGCGGGCTCGCCGGGCCGCTGCCGCGACAGCCAGGACCTCGACAACTGCGAGTTCATCACCGGCTTCGGCTTCCGCGGTCGGGTGCGGTTCGGCGACGAGCGCGGCACCAACCTCGAGATCGGGCTCGGCATCACCGAGCAGGTCGGCACGCTGTTCGAGGCCGCGTACCACTGGGCGCCCAAACCCGAGGTGCCGGTGAAGCTCGCCGTGCAGGTCACCGACCTTCCGGTCACCACCGACTTCGGCGTCCGCCTCGTCACCGACGTGGGCTGGCGCGGCATGGCGTGGGTCTATCCGTCACTGCGGCTGTCGTACCAGGCCCGCGACATCGACCACGCCGGCATCTCCGGCGGCCTCGGCCTCAACTTCGACTGGTGAGGATCCTCATGCGCACCACCACGCTCACCACGCTGACCTCGTTGACCTCGCTCCTGGTGCTCGCCATCGCGACGCCGGCGGCGGCTCAGATCGTCGATCCGTACAGTGGCTCTGCGCCGGGCGCGTCCGGCCCGGGAGCCGGCGGGGCGGTCAAGCCGTCGCCACCGCCGCCGCCGCCGCCGGTCGAGGTCGAAGGTCCGGTCCGCGCCACCGTGCTCCACGTCCCGGTCGCCGAGGCCACGCCCGGCGAGTCGGTGGCGATCGTCGCCGTGATCGACGGCGCCTGGGCCGAGCCCACGCTGCTCGCCCGCTATCGCAGTGGCGGCGGGCAGTGGCGCGACGCCGCCTTCGAGCAGTCGTCGGCCGGCGGCTGGTTCGCCACCATCCCCGCCGATGCCATCGTGCCGCCGGGCGCCGAGTACTACATCGTCGGTGCCGGCAACGACGGCGAGGTCGCGCACTTCGCGTCGGCGCGCGAGCCGCAGCCGATCCGCATCGAGCCCACCCTCATGGATCGCCTCGAGCAGCTCGACGACGCCCGCCTGGGTGACCGCCGCGAGTCGGTGTCGTTCGACGTCGACGGCCACGACTTCGGCAACCGCTATGGCAACACCGACGCCTTCCTGCGCGCCGAGTTGCGCTGGACCCACCGGGTGTCGCGCACGCTGCACTCGGTCGGCTTCGGCTTCGGCTCGATCTGGGGTCGCACCCCCGACTCCAACGGCATCGGCGGCCGCGAGGAGGTCGCGCTCGGCCGCTACGGCACCGCCGAGGTCCGCCTGCGCGCCCACCCCTCGGTGTTCGTCGACGGCCGGCTCTCGCTGGGCGTCTCCGACGAGGGCTTCCTGCGCGGCTTCGGTGCCGCGGTCTTCCTCGGCAAGCCCTGGCGTTCCAACGTTTCGTTCGGCGCCGAGATGCTCGATGATCTGGGCCCGACCGCGTTCGTGCGCCTGCAGTGGGACACCGCCGTGCCGGTGCTCATGGGCGCCTCGATCGTGCGCACCGATCTCCCCGACGCCCAGGTCGCCGCCAACGGCCTCTACATCAAGTACGACGTCGGCTACAAGGTGACGCCGGTGTTCACGGCCAAGGCCGCGGTCTCGTACGGCTCACGCGACGGCGCCGGCCGCTTCGGCGGCGGTCTCGGCGTCCAGGCCGACTTCTGAGCCCCCGGTCGTCCTGAGCACGGTCGAGCGCAAGCCCCCCGGTCGTCCTGAGCGCGGTCGAGCGCAAGCATCGCAAATACTCTCGGGGGCGCTCCGATTCCGAGACGGCCACGGCGATCCGGTGATACTCGCGACAGGTTCGCGGGGCCGCGGGCCGGCGCGGTCCGGTCCGGCCCTCGAGGTCCCCCCTCGCCCCCGCGCTCTGGCGCTCGCGCCGGTGATCGCGGGACACCGGTGGCCTGCGCGGGGATCTCGGATCGACCACCCGGGGATCTTCAGCGAACGCGCGATCGAATCGCGCGGGGGCGAGGGGAGACCTCTCGGTCCTGTGGACCGTCCCCGCGCCTCCGGTGGGTCCACGAAACCCATGAGCACGTCAGCGGGGCCAGGACACGGTGCGACGTGTGCAGGCGACAGCATGCGGAGAGTACGTCGCCAACTACGGCGACCTTCGAGTGCTGGCCCGCGGGCTGCGAGCCTGCCGCGACCGGCAACTATGCCTCCGCGACTTGAATGTCGAGCGTGACTTCGGCGGGCCTGCCCGCTCGAACTTCGACCTCGCCCTCGTAGACGGGGGCAAGCGTGCCGGAACGCATGACGCGGATCGCGTTGGTTCCAGTGGGTACACGCGCGAACGCGAAGGCTCCGTTCTCGTCTGTGATCGCGAACTGCGTCTCGGGATCACCGATGACGACGTAGACGTCCGGCACCTGCCTTCCGCCGTCGACAACGATCCCGACGAGCGAGCCACACGGCAACAGCACCAAGGTCAGCGGAGGCGCCACGCCGCTCGTCGGAATGGCGACGCCTCGAGAACATCCGCGGTCGTGGGTGGCGACGATCAGGTACTCCGATGTGGCTCGAAGGCCGGCGATGGAGAAGCGGCCGTCCGGACCGGTGACGATGTCCCACCGATCGAGCCTGAAGGTGGCGACGCGCCTTCGCACTTCACCGACGCGCAGCCGCGCAGCCGATACGGGCGCGCCCGTCGCGTCAACGACCTGCCCGGAGGCCGAACGCCCCCGATGCACGACGAGCGTTCGCAGTTCGGTGGCCCGGTTCGCCACCACCTCGATCTCGAGGCGGGTGTCGATGAACTCGGAGCCCGTCACCATGAGCTGATACGTATCCGGCGGGAGCCCATCCATCTGGAACACGCCCGTGCCTGTCGCTTGGTAGGTGCGGTGGACGCCGACCGTCGTGCCGAAGATCGTCGCGAGCATTTCCTCGGGTGGATCGGTGGCGTCTTCGAGTGCAACCTCGCCACGGACCGAGCCGAAGGTCGACTTCTTCAGGAAAACACGGTTGTCACCAGTCCTGGCCGTGACCTCGTCGCGCCCGAAGTCCTGGTCGCTGAATCGACCAGCCCACACGAGATGTTCACCCTCCGGCACGCCTTCAATCATGAAGCGACCGTCCGCGTCGGTTGTCACGGATGAGAACACCGAGTCGTTCGCGCAGAAGATGGCGTGAACCGCCTCATCGGCACACGGACTCCCTTGGTCGTCGACGACGGATCCGGCGATCGCGCCGCTTCGTAGGAGGCTCAGCTCGATCGAGTTCGACTCCACGCTGGAGAGATCCACGACCTCCGTTGCACTGGCGCCGAGCGCAGACTCGGCGCGCACGCGGAAGTGCGATCTGCCGAGCCCTTCGACCGTGAACGTGCCGTCCGCGCCGCTCACCACCTGCCGCGAATACCATCCGTCGTGAGCAGCCACATGGACAGCCGCATCAGCGGCCGGCGCTCCGTTCGGGTCGACGACGCGGCCCTCGAGCCGGCCACCTCTCCGGGCGGCCAGGACGACGTCCAGCCGATCACGGTCGACGACCAGCGGTCCTGATGTTGCCGGGGCGTGGTGGGCATCGATCGCGAAGATCTTTCGAACCCCGGCGGCGACATCCGTCGCTCGAAATCGTCCCTGCTCATCGGTGACGGCTGCCGGCCTGTCGCCAGCGAGAGGGATCGCGAAATCGCCGAGAACGAAGATGGTGGCACAGGGCACCGGAGCCCCGTGCTCGTCCAAGACGACGCCACCAACGGTGTGCGCGCGCTCCAGTTGAGCTTCGACATGGTTCAGCGGTGCGTCGCTGATGAGCGTGGAAATGGAAAGCGAAGCGTATCCCTCGGCCGAGATCCTGATGTCGGCCCAGCCTGGGCTGAGTGGCCGCAGGACCGCTCCACCTTGTTCCGAGGTCGTCGCGGAGAGCTCGCCGGCGTCGACCTGGGCATTGGCGACAGGCGTCGCCAGAAACGAGTCGACGACGCCGACCGTGACCGTGACGCCAGGCTGGAGGTGGACGATGACGAGTTGCCCTTCTCGGGTGAGCCGCACGCCTGCGATTCCACATGAGTCCTGCGAGCGTGCACGGACGACGTACGAGCGCGGAATGAGACCGTCGAAGGAAAAGCTCCCGCGTTCATCGGTCGTCGCGGTCCTGGCAGGAGCGGAGTCGATCAGCACATGGGCTCCGGCTACGGCCAGGCCATCGGGCCCCACGACGCTGCCGCCAAGAGCGAGCGTCCCTCGTGGCTCGGCCTCCTGATTCATCCGCACGAAGCGCTACTCCGGCTTGATGCCCAGTTGCCACAGGACGAAGGCCTGCACGTGGGCGATGGTGGCGATGCGCTCGGTCATGGCCATGCCCTGACCGTGGCCCGAGGTCGAGCTGGTGCGGAGCAGGATGGGCGCGTCGCCGCCCTGGGCCGCTTGCAGGGCGGCGGTGAACTTGCGCGAGTGCCAGGGAGAGACGCGCGGATCGTTGGCGCCGGTGGTCATGAGCACGGCGGGGAACTTCGTGCCGGCGACGATGTGGTGATACGGCGAGTAGGCGTGGAGGGCGCGGAACTGGCCCTGGTCGGTCACGGTGCCGAACTCGGTGGTGTTGTAGAGGCCGTTGGGCGAGAGCTCGACGCGCAGCATGTCGTAGATGCCGACCTGCGACACCACCGCCTTCACCTTGTCGGGGTGCTGGGTGAGGAGCGCGCCCATGAGCAGGCCGCCGTTGGAGCCGCCCTGGATGACGGTGCGCTGGGGCGACGTGTACTTCTCGGCGGCGAGGAAGTCGAGCGCCGCCGCGAAGTCGTCGACCACGTTCTGCTTCCTGGTGAGCATCCCGGCCTGGTGCCAGGCCTCGCCGAACTCGCCGCCGCCACGCAGGTTCACCACCACGAAGCACACGCCGCGCGAGAGCAGGGGATGGGCGCTGCCGGCGAAGCTGGGCTCGAGGCTGACGCCGTAGCCACCGTAGCCGGTGACCAGACACGGCACCGTGCCGTCGCGCGGTGCGCCGGTCTTCCACACGATGTTGACGGGGATCCTGGTGCCATCCTTCGAGGTCGCCAGCTCGCGACGGACCTCCCAGCCCGCGAGCGACACGGCCGGCTTCGGCGACACCGCGTCGATCGCGGTGAGCGTGCCGGTCGCCGAGGCCAGCCGGTACCACGCGCCGGGCTGGACGAACGACTCGGTCCACACCAGCAGGTCGCCGCCGAGCGGGCGCTCGACCAGCCAGCTCGACGACACCGGCGGCAGCGCCGGGCTCTTCGCCGGCTTGCCGGCCAGCGTGAACGTGCGGATCGTGTCGGGGCCGCCGAGCTGGTAGCGAAGGAAGAGCCGATCCTTGGTGACGACCGGTCCGGCGTTGTCGGCGAACGAGCCCACGATGGTGTCGGCGCTTTCGGGCACCACGACCTTGGCCGCCTTCAGCGACGCACCCGGCGCCAGGCGCAGGAGCTGGCCGCGCGGAGCACCCTTGGTCGACACCAGCCACAGCTCGCCGGCAGTGCCCAGGCGCGCGTAGGTGATCCCGTCGTCCCAGTCGCTGATCTGGCGCCAGCCCTTGCCGCGCTTCGGCTCCTTCACGTGGTGCTGGAAGATGCCGCCGTCGCCCTTCTGCACCGAGACCAGGACGGTGCCGCGGGCGTCGGTGTCGACCTGGACCTCGGCGATCTGCGGGAAGTCCTTGCCCAGCTCGTAGCGGTCGGTGCTCTCGGGCGTGCCGAGCTGGTGGAACCAGAGCTGCATCCAGAAGTCGCGCTCTTGCTCGGGCTTCTCCCCGCTGCGCGGATAGCGCGTGTAGTAGAGACCCTTGCCGTCGGGCGTCCAGGCCACGTCGCCTCCGCCGGTGCCGCGTTGCACGTCGGCGATCACCGGCTCGACCGCGTTGCCGTCGAGATCGAGCACGTGGAGCGATCCCGACTCGCTGCCGCCGGTCGAGATCGAGATCGCGACCCTGGTCCCGTCGGGCGAGGGCACGAACCAGTCGAAGTACCGGGTGGCGTCGCCGCCGGCCGCCGGATCGAGCACCAGCCGCGCCTCGGCCGCCTGCTCGGGTGAGTCCATCACCACCAGCTCGCGTTGCTCCTTGTCGGGCAGCTTGCGCCAGGCGAACAGCTTGCCGCCGGCCGGGGTGAAGCCGCCGTAGCGCGTGATCGGCGCGGCCACGTAGTCCTTGATCTCGCCGGCGAGGACGCCGAGGCCGGGAAGCTGATCGAGGATGGCGCGTGCGTGCTTGTCCTGACCGTCGCTCCACGCCGCCGTGTCGCGGCTGTCGGCCTCGAGCCACCGGTACGGATCCTCGACGGTGACGCCGTGGTAGGTGTCCGTCACCGGCCGCCGGGACGCCGTGGGCGGGCCCGACGGCTCCGGGGCGTTGATACGATCGTGGGCTTCCTCGTAGTCGCCGCGCACGAGGTCGCCCTCGACGTCGTCGTCGGGCGGATCGACCGGCAGCGTCGACGAGGGCTTGTCGCCGCCGCCGCAAGCGAACAGGGAGAGCGTGACCAGCGACACCGCGGGGATGCTGCGCATGCCGCGGTTGTAGCGCTCAATCCACGTCGGCGCCCAGCAGCTTCGGCAGCGGGTCGCCGCCGGCCGGCGCGAGCTGGCGCAGGCTCGACAGGTGATGCAGGAGGAGGTCGCGGTTGTCGCCGACCGACAGGTTCTGGAGCTCGAGCGCGCCGATGCGATCCTCGGGCGTGAAGGCGGGCTCGGCCACGCGCTCCATCGACAGCTTGTCGGGGCCGTAGCTCATGTGCTGGGCCCGGGTCGCGACGATCGTGTAGTCGTCGCCGCGGCGCAGCTCGACGGTCACCTCGCCGGTCACCGATGGCGCCACCCAGCGGGTCAGGCCGTCCTTGAGCAGGCACGACTCGGGGTCGTACCACTTGCCCTCGTAGAGCAGCCGCCCGAGGCGGCGGCCGAGCGTCGCGTAGAGATCGAGCGTGTTCTCGTTGTGGATCGCCGACAGGAGGCGCTCGTAGGCGAGGTGCAACAAGGCCATGGCCGGGGCCTCGTAGATGCCGCGGCT
>SXGT01939699.1_pt1 | contig 16429 bp, 12 predicted proteins | sample 3176221 | NCBI WGS metagenome assembly SXGT01 (sample SAMN11356862, study PRJNA531348) | freshwater metagenome | isolation source: freshwater sample F1-120 | place: China: Fuxian Lake, Yuxi | collected 2017-12-25 | reverse complement strand
GGGCCAGGATGACCCGCATGCGACGACTGCCGTAAAAGGGATGTGCCGTGTACTCGGCATCGATCAGGCGCAGCAGCACCTCATCCGTCCCGTTGATCCGGGACGATTCACTTTCCGAACGAGCATACCAGGTTGAACGACTCACACCCGCCAGTTCACATTGACGCGTTAATGCCAGGGTCTCGGCTGGATCGATCCAGTGCTGTCTCATGCTGGCAGGCTCATCCCCGATTTTTTTTTAAGCCAGTCCAGTTCCATCGTCAAGCGTCCGATCTCACTGTAAAGCCGTTCTGGATCCGTCGATTCTGGATCAAGCGGGCGACATCGACGAAATGCAGGCCGCTCGTCGGCTCATCGAAGAGGTACAGAGTTTTCCCGGTAGACGTTTTACCTAGTTCGGCGGCCAGCTTGACACGCTGCGCCTCGCCGCCTGACAAGGTGCGCGCGGGTTGCCCGAGAGCCAGATAGCCGAGGCCGACCTCATCGAGCGCTTCCAGCCCTTTTTGCAGCATCGGGACGTTGACGAAGAACGCACGGGCGTCGGCGATCGGCAGCTCGAGCACGTCGGCGATTGACAGGCCGCGGTAGCGCACCTCCAGCGTGCCGGCGTTGAAACGCTTTCCCAGGCAAGCCGGGCATATGACGCGCAAGTCGGCATCAAGCGCTTGCTCGATGCGGATCGTGCCGTGGCCCTGGCAATCCTCGCAACGGCCCGCTTTGGCGTTGAAGCTGAAGCGATTCGCCTTGTAGCCGCGGATCTTGGCGAGCCGCGTCGTTGCAAACAGGCTACGGATTTCATCGTAGACGCCGACGTACGTGGCCGGGTTGGAACGCGACGAGCGACCGAGCGGCTTCTGATCGACTTCGAGGACTTTGTCGAGATGTTCGAGGCCGTCGATGCGCTCGTGAAAACCGGGGGTGGGGGCAAGCAGGCCAAGTCGGCGTCGGGCGGCGTGTACGAGGATGTCGCGCGCCAGTGAGCTTTTGCCCGAACCGCTAACGCCGGTCAGGCACGTCAATCGGGAGAGCGGGAACGTGGCCGTGATGTTCTTGAGGTTGTGGTGGCGGGCGCCGTGGATAGTCAGCTTGCCGCGATCGGAGTGAGGTGAGGTCATTGCACGAACCACCCCCTCAACTCCGGCCCCTCTCCCCCGGAGTACCGGGGCAGAGGGGAGAAAACGCGCGGTCACGGATGCGGGATTCGCGAGCACCTCCGCGACAGGGCCGCAGGCCAGCAGACGACCACCGTTTTTGCCGGCGCCGGGGCCGATATCGACGAGCCAGTCGGCCTGGCGGATAACGCTCTCGTCGTGTTCGACGACGATGACGGTGTTGCCGCGCGTTTGCAGGCGGCGCAGGGCGTCGATCAGACGTTGCGTGTCGCGCGGGTGCAGGCCCATGGTCGGTTCGTCGAGGATATAGCCGACGCCGAGAAGACCGCCGCCAAGGTGCGTTGCCAGGCGCGCGCGTTGAGCTTCGCCGCCGGAGAGCGATTGCGCGGGGCGATCGAGCGTGAGGTAGCCGAGGCCGACTTCGCGCAGGAATGACAAACGCTGGGCGATCTCCGTCAGCAAGATGCCGCGCGCGCGCTGTGAGGCGTCGTTGGCATTGGTGAGTTGCGTGAAGAACGCGACGGCAGCATCGACCGACATGACCGTAATTTCGTGCAGCGGTTTGTCGGCGAAGCGAACCGCACGCGCGTCGCGATTCAAGCGCGCGCCGCGGCATTCGGGGCAGGGAACGAAGCCGGCGAGTTCGGGGAAAGCCGCGTCGTCGCCGAGCAGGGCCGACCAAGAGCGGAGGATGCCGATCAAGTGCTCGACCAGAGCGTGAAAGTCGGCCTCGGGCCAGGTCACGAGCGGCGCGTCGTGTTCGTCTTCAACCACATGTTTAGCCGCAGGTCGCAGACCCGCGCGGGTCTTCGACCCGCGGCTAAACGGGAGAGATGCTCCCTCCGGCGCAAGTTCTTCGACGCGCGCTAGTACGCGCTCCAGCGTCCACGATCGGTCGGGCACGATCAGTTTCGGGTCGAACTCCCAGACCTGGCCGTAGCCGGTGCAGCGTGGGCAGGCGCCGTGCGGGTTGTTGAAGCTGAAGTCGCGCGGCTCCAGGTCGGGCACGGTCGCCTGGCAGCGGACGCACGCATACTTCGTGCTGTAGACGTCGTCGAGCCAAGCGCCGGTGTCGATGTCCGTGATGATCACGCGCCCGCCCGAATGCTCGACTGCCGTTGCCAGCGCTTCGCGCAAGCGCTCCTCGATCGTCGGCTTCACGACTAAGCGATCGACGATCAGTTCGATCGTGTGCGATTTTTTGGCGTCGAGCTTGGGCGTGTCGCGCACTTCCATCAAGACGCCATCGACGCGCGCACGCAAAAAGCCGGATGTACGGATGTGCTGAAAGTGCTCCTTGAGTTCGCCCGGCTGCTCTTGCACCAGCGGCGCGAGAATGAAGATCTTGCGGCCATCCTGCTTCATCACTGTACCGACGATCTCACTGAACGTTTGTTTGCGGATCGGCAAAGCGCAGTTCGGGCAGAAGGGCGTGCCGAAGCGCGACCAGAGCAGCCGCAGATGATCGTGAATCTCGGTGACCGTGGCGAGCGTGCTGCGCGGCCGAGCTTGCGTCGTATGCTGAGAGACGCAGACGACGGGGGGCAGGCCGTCGATGGCGTCGACGTCGGGGCGTTGCAGCTCGTGGACCAGCGCGCGTTTATCGCCGCGCAGCGTATCGAGAAAGCGGCGGCGCCCCTCGGCAAAAAGCGTGTCGAAAGCGAGCGAGCTTTTGCCCGAGCCGCTGGGTCCGGTGATGACGGTCAGTAGATCGCGCGGCAAATCCAGTGATAAGCTGTGCAGATTGTGCGTCCGCGCTCCGCGAATCTTGATCCATTTTCCCGAATGGCGCATGGATTTTATTGACCTCGAAGCCGAGCGGGGAAATCCTTGAACATAGGGAGCCGAGGGGGGTGGCATGCCCCATCTGTCGCTCACTTTGGCTTCCTGTGTTATCTGATATACGTTCGCCCAGAGCGGCCAGGTTGCGAAGGTTCTCAAGGAAGCGAATTTTCTCAAGAAATCGGCTGTACGGGTCGATGCGAGGACAAGCCGGATTCTCTGCGCACGCGTTGAGCGGGCCGGCGGAAAGAAATCGAGGAATGTCACATGCGGGCCATTTCCTGCATGATACTTTTGACGCTGTTGTCCATGAGCGGGACGGGCTGTGCGCTGTTCAAAAAGAACACGAACGGGTCGCCCGCTCCGGCGCCAGGCGGGCCTGCGCCGGTGAAGTTCCCCGGCGCCAACGATCCACTGTTGAACAGCAACTTGCCGACGCTGCCTGCGTTTCCCGCCAATCCAAAGCCTACGACGACGGCACCGACCTCGACGGGGGATTCGACGCTGGCGGGGACGGTCGTTGACGCCAACTTTCGCCCGGTGCCGAACGCGTACATTCGCTGGGTCAATCTGGAGGAGAAGGCGCCCGGAGCGCCGATCGACGTGGCGGCCAACGGCACGGGCCACTTTATCATCCAGGGGCTAAAGCCTGGTTCCCCATATCAGCTGATCGCACGGACCAAGAATGGCGAAAAAATGCTGGCGGGCACGGTGCTGACGACGGCGCCGAACACCCGCGTGGCGATCATGATCCGCGAGGACCTGGGCAACAGCAACACGCCGCCTCTGCCCGAGGCGCCCGCTGCCCCCGTCCCCGCGGACGCGGACAAAAATGGCGGCCAGGCCGCCAAGCCGACGCCCAAAGCGGGGCTGTTCGAACCGTTGTTTGGGCTTGGCAAGAAGCCGGCGGCAGAGCCTAACTTGCCGACCACGATGAACGTTCCCGCGCCGCCGAGCGATCCTGCGTTCATCCCCGGCATCGGCGAGTTGCCCAAGGACCGTCCGCCGCTGCTCCAAATACCGAACAAGCTGCCAAACCGGCCACATGGTGAATCGAAACTCGACACCGGGCCGACACGCATGCCCTCCTGCGTCCTCGTCGGCAATCACCTCGAGAACTTCGCTCTCAAGGACAGCAAGGGACAGGCCTGGGAATACAAGAAACACGCTAACGGCAAACTCGTCCTGCTCGATTTCTGGGGCACGTACTGCTTCTATTGCCGCGACAGTATGCCGACGCTCAATCGGCTGCAACAGCAATACGGCGTGCGCGGCCTGGAAGTCATTGGGATCGCGTTGGAGGCGGGCAAGGACGAGAAGAAAGAGGCGGAGGCCGTCAACAAGTTCTGTTCCTCGATGCAGCTCTCGTATCGCCAGCTCATGGGCCGCGTCGGTTCCTTCGACCTGGGCAAGAGCTTCCGCATCGAAGGCGTGCCGACGATCATCCTCCTGAGCGAACAAGGCGACATCATCTGGTCGCACACCGGCCGGCCCGACGCCTCGCTACTTGCCGCGCTGGAACGCACGATTCAGAATCGCTTGAACAATCGGCCTTTCTGAGCTTGCGAGACAAGCCGACAGGGAGCGCGACCCGGTGCTGAAACCGCGTCGCGCTCCCTTTGTATTTTCTCCCTTTCTGCTCCCACATCTCAAGCGCCGGACTACATGCTCAACACTTCCTGAAGCAACAATGCCAACTCTAGCGGTTGGAACGGTTTGCTGACAAACGCGACCGCCCCGGCTTGGCGAAGACGCGCACGCGCGCTTCCCTCCGGCAACGGCGTGCACACCACGATGCGCCGCGAATAACGCCGTGCTTTGCGAACCCGCGCCGTCTGGAATTCGGTCAACATCGGTACGTCGAGCAGCACGGCGTCGATCCGCGCACGCTCCGGCACGTTGCGAAAGCTCCCATCCGCCAAGATGACGCGATGGCCGTACCCCTCGAGCACGTCGCGCGTGATGACGCGAACCAGCGGTTGATCGTCGGCCACGATCAACGTCAACGGGCCGAGCAATGCCACGGCGCCTTCGCGGCGCGGCGAAAACCCGAGTACGTGCGCGAACTGACGCTGCAGGTCGGTCAGCAGGTCGCGCTGTCGCCTAGCGTGACGTTGCCATTGGGCAAAGGCGTAGAGCTGGCGCAGGGAGAACCCCTGCGCCATTTCGATAGGGGGCGAGGAATGGCAATGCGGTTGCATGATCCCTTCCGTAGGGGGAACGTCGTGATCCAACGAGGTATTGACGCGGCGCACAGTCGAGGGGGCGGGCGGCGTTTCAAGTCAAGCCTAGGTCACTTCGGAACGCCGGGCAAATTGCCGGTGCCGGAATTCGCGTCCGTTTAGCGGAGAATTCGCGAATTCCACGCAATCCAGACTAGGCCGTCCCGCGCGATTCATGCTATATTAACAAAACTGATGAGTGCCCGATTTCTTGAAGGTTGCGACCACGTTCCTCCATAAGTATTTCCTCCCCAGCGCGCGACGCGCGGTTCTCGGCGCCGCCCGGAGGTTCACGTCATGGCGAAGGACTCACTGGAGACGATCTGCAAGCAAGCGCAAGAAGCGCTTGCACGCAGTCAGTACCAGGAAGCTCGACAGTTTTACCAGCAGGCGCTGGGCTATCGCAGCGACAATCCGGAGATCCATTTCGGCATGGCCACCGCGTGTTTCCTGCTGGGTGATTTGCACGGCGCGATCTACCATTTCAAGGAAGTGATCAAGCTCGATCCGAAGCGCACCGGCGCCTACATCAATCTCGGCGCCGCCTACAATCGCCTCGAAGAATACGACCTCGCGCTGGCCATCTTGCAGCGCGGCATTCAGATCGGCTCCTCGCGCGGCGAAAATTATTACAATCTCGGACTCGCTTACAAGCAACTCGGCAAGCTGGACATGGCGATCAGCGCCTACCGCGAGGCCGTGCGCCTCAATCCGCGCATGTACGATGCCCACTACAATCTGGGCAATATCCTCATGGAGAAGGGACAAGTCCAGCAGGCGGCCGCGCACTACCGCAGCTCTCTCGAAATTCGGCCACAGTGGAAGAAGTGCCGAATCGCCTTCGAAGCCGCGCAGGCGGAGCTGGCCGATCAGCAACAGGAGGTCGTCGAAGCGCCGGAGCCGCCTGCGCCCAGCATTGCGCCAGCTACCTCATCGCTTGATTCGGCGCGCCCTATCGATCCCAACATCCACGGCAAGCTGCTGCACAATCTGCATCGCCTGGCCGTGGACGCTGACACCAGCAGCCAGGCCATGCTAGACTTCCTGCAACAAGAGGTAGGCGAGGCAATCCGGGAGCTGTCGATATGCTTGTTGACCCCCGACGATCCGAGCCACAATCTTGGTGACCAAATTTTGCGATTCGACGAGGTCGTCTCCCAGCTGAATCAACTGCAAGAAGCCCTGCAAAAGCGGATCTTGCGCACCAAGCTTCTCAGCGAAAAGGTTGCGCGAATCTAGGCGAGCCATCAAGCCCGCCGTTTAGGCGAGCGGCAGAAAATAGTATACCAACCCGAAGCGTTAGCGAGGGATGCAGTGGCCCTCGCTAACGCTTCGGGTTGGTATAGTAACTCCTGCCGCTCGCCTTACGGCGCGTTCGCAGCCTTCCCAATCAAACCGCTGGTTAGATGTGGCATAAGCCTCACAATCATTACAGCCCATGAACGCGGTCTTTCTGTCAAGCTCGACCCATCTTCCTGCCGATGAATCAGAAGATTACCTGCGAACCGTGATCCGGGCGGTCGGCGGTCTTCATTTCGGCGAAGGAAGTCCATGAAGATGAAACGATGGCTCGGCATGATCGTCCTGGCAGCGTGGCTGTCCGTTTCCAGCGCGCACGCGCAACAGCCCGCGAATCACGCTGCGTATCCGCCTCCATCACCCCTTTCAACTAACGGCCTGCCCGACCCGCCCATTGAAGCGTTCACCGCCCATCCGAGCGGGCTTTCCGACTGGATCACCTACAGGCGCGATTGCTGCGAGGGCAAGCACGGACGGATTACGCCGCTCTCAACCGAGCTGTACGTGTTCGCTGGACCGACCACTCCCTTCGGCAGCATGACGCTGAGCCGCGAGCTGACCACCGGCTGGTCCATCGGCGGCGGCGGCCGCGCTCTATTCTACAATGAGCCGCAGACGCGTGCCTGGGTCGTCGACGCGCACATCATCAACACCAACCAATGGTCTTCCAAGAGAGATACGCAGTTCCCCGTCACGATTTTCCGCGCGGGGGACAAGCAGGTTTTCGGCGCCGATGGCGTGCCCGGCGTCACGGTGCAGAGTGCCAATCGCACCATGGCGGGCCTCGGCGTCGGCCAGGAATTCTATCCCTGGAAGCCCGCCGATTACGAGGGCCGCAAATGGCGCGTCGGCTACGACCTGGGCGGACGCTACGGTTCGCTTATCCTCACCCTAAACGAAACGCGCGGCATCAAGGACGTCGCCGGCGGTATTTACGTCGGCGGTCATAGCAAATTCGAATGCCCGTGGCGCAATGTCATGTTCCACATGGGCGTGCGCTTTGAATGGAGCTACACCTGGTCCGATGTCCTACAGCGCAGCAGCGACGTGCAGGACATCAGCGTTCTGCTCTCGACTGGCATGCGCTATTAGCCACTTCAAAAATGCACGACGCGCGGCGGGCACCGTAGACGTCACGCTCCGCGTGACGGGAATTCCTCACGCGGAGCGCGAGGTCTACGGTAAGTGAGCCCTGCCAATTTTCTTCAATCAGCTTGGCTTACGACGCAAAGTACGGTAGTCTGCTACTGGAGAACGACGTCGGCGCGCTTCACGCGTGAGGCGCACTGCGCATATCCTGGGCTCACTTTGCGAAGGGAGTCATCGTGCTGTCGATTCAAGCCAACGTGCAGCTTTCGCGCCGTGAACTGTTGACCGTGGGCGGCATCGGGCTCATGGGGCTTTCGCTGCCCGACGTGTTGCGGCAGGAAGCGCGCGTGCGCGCTCAAGGTCCGCAAAATCGCGGCGGCGGTTTCGGGCGCGCCCAATCGTTGATTTTTCTCTACCTGCAAGGCTCGCCGAGCCATATCGATCTGTGGGATCCGAAGCCCGACGCACCCGTCGAATACCGCGGCGAATTCGCGCCGATCGCCACCACGGCGCCGGGCCTGATGCTCGGCGAAGTATTGCCGCGGCTGTCACATCAGGCGCATCGCTTCACGTTGATCCGCTCGATCGGCGTGAAGCCGCGCGGGCTGACCAACCACGGTGCGGCGATCTACATGCTGATGACGGGGTACGATCCGAGCAATTTCACGCCGACGGGGTTATCGGTGCCGCCGTCGCGCGAGGACCTGCCGTCGGCCGGCGCGCTGGTAGCGCGTTTTCGTCCTGCCGAGCAAGGCGCGATGAGCTACGTCGCCCTGGGTGGTCCCGTGCGCGAGGGGAGCGTCACCGGCGTCGGGCAATACGCGGGCATTCTCGGCGGCGCCTACAATCCCTTCCAGATGTATGACGATCCGACGCAGCCGCTGCGCCTTGAAAGCCTGACCTTGCCGAGCGATGTCACGCTCGGCCGACTGCAAGCGCGGATCGACTTGCGCACGCAACTTTCAAGAGGCACGTCGAACAACACAACCGATTTCGACGGCTACTATCAACAGGCATTCTCCTTGATCGAATCGGCCCGCGCCGCCCGTGCCTTTCGACTCGACGGCGAGACGCCGCACCTGCGCGAATCGTATGGCCTGACCAAGTTCGGCCAAAGCTGTCTGCTGGCCCGCCGGCTGATCGAGCGCGGCAGCCGGTTCGTGCAGGTCAACTGGCCCGCCGGCTCGGACACCGAACCCGTTGCCGGCCCGGACGGCTCGTGGGACACGCATCGCAACAATTTCCCGATGCTGCGCGACTGGCGTTGCCCGGTCTTCGATCGCGCTCTCGCCGCCTTGCTCGAAGATCTGGCGGCGCGCGGCCTGTTGGACACCACGCTCGTGGTCGCCATCGGTGAGTTCGGCCGCAGCCCGCGCATTGGCGCCCCGACGACCAACAACGTCGGCCCCGGCGGCCGCGACCATTGGCCCTCGTGCTACACCTGTCTCCTGGCGGGGGGCGGCATCCCCGGCGGCCGCGTTCACGGCGCCTCGGATCGCCACGGCGCTTACCCCGAACGTCAGCCCGTGCATCCGTATGATCTCCTGGCCACGCTGTATCACGCCCTCGGCATCGACCAGGCGACCGAGTATCGCGATCATCTGCAACGGCCGCGCCGCCTCGTCGAACACGGCGGTGTCATCGCAGGGTTGTATTAAACCTTATTCCCAGGCGGAGAGGATGCGGGGGCGTCCACGCGGTGTGTGGCTCGAATCGGCACTGAGCAAGTAGGCAACGGCCAGGCGCCTGCTATATTAACCCCATCAGCAAACATCATTCTTTCGAGTCGCGCTGCCCGGCGCATGATGAGCGACAAAATGCACTTCAACCGCAGGTCGATCAGTAGCAGATTATTCTTGATAGCGGGAACGATTGCGTTGTTCATTCAGGCCGGTTGCGGCCCGAAGATGCATCCGGTATCGGGAACGATCACGTACGCGGACGGCACGCCGATGCCGGGCGAGGGGCAGATCATCTTCAATGCGATGGAACCGAAGAAGGACCAGGGCAACCCGCGCGGCATGATTCAGGCGGATGGCAGCTTTCACATGGGCACGCTTGGCGAGGCCGATGGCGCGCCGGAAGGCAAGTACCGTGTGGCCATCATGCCGACGCCTCCGCACAATGTGAACAAGCCACCGCCGAACTGGCCGCCTTTGCATCGGAAATACCTGAGCCACGATACATCAGGACTGGAGTTCACCGTGTTGAGCGGGAGGAACAAGTTGAACCTGGTTGTCGAGAAGTGAATGAATGGGGGAAGGGCGGCTCGATATTGCTGCGCGCAATTCCGAACGCCCATCTGCAAGCGGCCGAGGGTCGATCAAAAATCCGGCGATACGACCGCCCCGTCGTCGCGTCCCGCGAGATAGCCGAGAATGGTGGAGTCGATGGTGACCCGCACGGCTCGGACGGCCCCGTCACAGAAAACGAACTGGCAGAAGCCTTTGTGATTGCTGCCGAATTGATTGTTGAAGTTGTCGGTGGCATTGACCGCCAGAGTGTTGCTCGGGCCCGCGGCGCGCGCCATGTTTTGGTTGCCCGGATCGCCGTTGTAGATCGACCCATCGCCTTGGGTGGTACCGAACGGTCCGGCCTTGACATGCTTTTCGCCGATCAAGAAGGTGTTGCTGATTCCATCGGGGATATTGGTTAAATTGAGTTGCGAATGCCACGTCTTGACTCGGTAAGGAGGTCCGCCTGGCAGGTTGGTGAAATTGGCCAGAATTATCGCGCCGTTCGCATTTTGCGTGTTATAAGGACGGACACCCTGATTCAAGCCATCGCTATCACAACCAGCATAGTCGCCCAGCGAGCCTCGGAATCCTGGAGACGCCGTGATAAGGGTGATGGGAGGATCAGCCGTCCAAGCCCAGGACGTCCATTTAGCGTCCGGGAAATCCCTCTGGCTCAGCGTGTCGTCGTTTGGGGAGCGGCGCGCCGGACAGAAGTAGATGGGCAGCCTCGTTTCTCTAACGCTCGCTGGCTGCTCCCAATAGGATTTGGCGAGATCCCATTGTTCGTATAACGGCTGCTGGCTCATAAACGGCAGGATGAGAATGCACCAAGTCGCTCCGCCATCGTAGTTGATTCGGCCGGGGGGCAGCGCCTTGGTATAGTCGTGGTAACTGTGTACCGCCAAACCCATTTGCTTGAGATTATTGGCGCACTGTATCTGAGCGGCGGATTGGCGCACTTTTGTCACGGCCGGAACCAAAATTGCGATCAATATTCCGATGATGGCGATCACCACCAGCAACTCGATCAACGTAAATGCGCGCCGATTCGCGTTTTTCAACATGACCTTCTCCGCAAACGACCAGGGCGAGATATGAACGATAACATGGGAACCACTTCTCTAGTTGTGTGGAGGCACAACCATGTAAGAAGCGCGACTTAATCCCTCGTTCGAGCTTCTCTGCAATGCGGATTGGACCAAACCGCGCAGCTAGAGACGGGCACCACATACGAAAACGGGATTCTACAACTGCCTACGAGGTGATCTTCAATTGTGTTCTATCCTAATTCCTAATTTCTTTCAAGGGGTATGCATTTGAATAGTTTGTGGAGTGTTTGTTCACTGAACGTCAAATGTCGGTTGGCTCGGCCCCTTCAACCCCCCCCATAGTGCCGCACAAAGACAAAGCCGACGGGGGGGCCAAGAAGCACGTTGGCAAAGCGATTACGACTTTACCTCGAAGTGATGAAGCAACAAGCCAAAATTCTTACCCCCATTTCTCGGGCTGGCCTGGTGTGTCGAGCTGCTCGCTTGAGAACTGCCAGACCCTTAAATGCCACATCCGATGACCGAGATTCGGCTCAGCAGGAAACTCCAGAATCGCTCGTTTGCCTCCAGCACGGCTTTGATGGGATCGTCCCAGCTCATCGTTCCCACGCGCGGTCCAGTCAGCACCTTGCAACCACACGCCATCGCCTCGACGACGATCCGCGGGTTGGAATGGTACATGACCGGATCGACGACCACGGCCTGATATTCATTGAGCAGGTCGGGCATCTTTGCATAGGGAATCGACAGATATGGGAAACGCACTGGACGATATCCATGCGCGGTCGCAAGCGTCTCGGCCGTGTCGGCGACGCGAATGGCGTCGCCCACGATGAGGGCCTCCTTCCGGCGTTCATGCCAGGGGATGCGGTTCTGGAAGGGGGTCAAATCGATCGGCGTCGCGATGACCACTTGCTCGCAGGTGACACGAATAATCGCATTGATTACTTGTTGCTGTCCGGGCGAGACGAACTGAACCGCGTCGCAGCGATTGAACAGCCGCTCGAACGCCTCCGGAATTCGTGGCGAGCAATCACAAGCGCGTTTGCGAATGAGCGGGCATTCCACGCAGCGCGCGTCGCGATGGCCGCATGGGTGCGCATCGTACTCGATATGGTGGACGAAGCCGTCATACTGTCCCAGCCGCCAAAGCCACTGTTCGGCAAACTCACATTCGCGGTTCTCGCCGACCCCGCCGGGTGGCCGCAAATTTCCGAGAACAACCGCATCGAACCTGGTAAGATCGGCTTTCTGATGCGGTTGAATGACCTCGACAGCGACCTCAGCCGGCGCGTGTCGGACATGATGCTGTAGCGAAAGCTCCGCGCCCCCAAGTTGTTCGAGGGGAGCCATGTGGACGACAAGGACCCGCACGCGGGGTTCACTCATGCAGCCAGCCTCCGCTGTTCGATCGTTGCCGAGGGCCCGACGTGGAGGACTCGGCGATACACGTCCAGCGTCTGTGCCGCTGCGTGTTGCCAGGAGTAGGCGCGCGCCGTCGCCTCGGCGCCCTGGCGAAGTTGCAGCCACCAGTCGTCCTCGGTGACGACGCGCGCAAGCGCGTTGCGCCAACCGTCGAAGTCTTCGGGCGCCACGAGGTGTCCTTGTGCTCCGATCACCTCGATGATCGGCTCGAGGTTCGACGCCAGCACCGCGCCGCCGCAGGCAAGCATTTCCAATGGCGGCAGACCAAAGCCCTCGTACATTGACGGATAGATCAATGCGCGCGCGCCGTTGTAAAGGAGTGGCAGATCGGCCTCGCGCACATAGCCGAGATGTCTTATCCCATGCTGGCGTCCTTCCGATTCATAGTAATTTTGTTCGGCGCCGAAATTCCAGCCCCAAGAGCCGGCCAGCAACAAAGGCCAGCGCTCGCGCATCGACTCGGGCAACGAACAGTACGCCTGCATCAAGCGGAGTAGGTTCTTGCGCGGTTCGATTGTCCCCACATACAACAAGTAACGCTCCGGCAATCCCTGTCGCCGCAGCATCTCGGCAACTGCGGACGCAGGTATTGGCCGGAAGCGCGCGCGCGGCGCATGGGGCACGCAAGTGATCCGGCTTGGCGACACGTGTAACTGGCGTATGACCTCGCGCCGCGTGAACTGCGACACGGCGATGAAATGCGCCGACTGCGCGAGCGCTCTTGCAACATTCGCCTCGAACCACGCGACGCGCGCCTGCGGGTGCCACTGCGGATACCGAAACACGGACAGGTCATGCACCGTCGTCACGGTCGGCAGCGAGGAAGCGAAAGGGATGAAGTTCGGTTCGTGATACAGGTCGAACGCCGTGCCGAAGAAGGCCTCGCGATGGAGCGCTTGCAACCAACCGTGATAGGCCCGGCGCGTCCGGAAATAAGCGATTCTCGCCAGCTCGCGAAGCAAGCGCAACGGCAACACCGAGCGCGACGGTTTCCAGCGATTGCGCAGCGACGCCAGGAATTGGTGCAGACGTCGAATACGTGCGTCCCAGCGCATGAAGCGATCGGAAGGGAAGCCGGTCACCTGGATGCCGGGGACGCACTGAAGTTGGTTGAGAAGCTCAAGCGCGCAATGTCCGACTCCTGTCCTGGCCCCCGTAGTCGTCATTCGATTGAGTAGCACACGCATAGACATCCAGTTGTGGTTGTGTGGAAAAGGCGATCGTGTTATGGTTTTCCCGGTCGATTTTGACACCAAACTTTAGCGCAAGCGAGGTAGGCAACCCATTCCCTCGCTTGCGCTACGGGTTAGTATGAATCGTGCGAATACTAACAAGCTCGCAGTATAAAGTCCATGTGCGAATGCGATCAAGTCCAAACCGTTCATCGGCACTGATGCATTCCTCGCTCAGAAGCTGCCTGGAAAGGAACTTGAAACCCGGGATGTGCAACTGAGAATTGGGTTGTCCGCGCGGTCACGGCATACCCGATACCAGAGAAAGAGACGCGCGGCTGTACTCACGGAGCGAGCGATGAACGCCAACGACGTCAAGATTAGTGTCATCATTCCGCTCGTCAAGGAACGCGGAGCTGAACTCGAATGCCTGCGAACATGGACGCACGGCCAGAGCCTGCCGCGCGACCAATATCAGGTCATCCTGATCACGCGACATGACAATGCCGAGGTGGACCGTCAGGCGGAATTGCTGTTGCAACCTCACGATCTGTGGCTGTCGAGTCCCGGCAGTGTGTCGCGCCTTTACGATCTTGGCGCTCGCCGCGCCGCCGCGCCGTTGTTGTTCTTTACCGAGGTGCACTGCCTCGGCTCCCCTGATTGCCTGGAGCAACTCATCGACTGGGCCGAGCGCCATCCGCAGCATGCGGGGGCATGCGTGCGTTGCCGTTATCGCAATGCGAGCGAAATCGCGGAAATGGTCGGTCGTGTTTTTGCCGAGCAATTCGCCGCATGGTCGCACCCCGAACACTGGCACCGCGTGAATTTGCAAGGCTTTGCCATCCGTCGCGAAGTTTACGCAGCGACCGACGGCTTTCAACCCGCATATCCCGATTTCACGGATGTGGTCCTGGCGGCGCAACTGCATCGCGGCGGCTGGTTCATCGACATCGCGGACAAGGCCTGGGTGACCCACACCAACCCCTTCACCTGGGCGCAACTGCGTGAAGACGCTACGACCTATGGGGCCAGCGAACATCATTTTCGGATGCGTGCAGATGCCATGGACTACGAGCGGTACGTCGCCCCGAATGAAAATTGGAACGACGCGCTCGCCGCCGCAAGCGCCAGGCCGCTCTTCGAGGGGTGGGCGCTGCTGGCGGCGCTGGCGGGCCTGCTCAATACGCCGTCCGGGTCCGGCCCCGATGTGGGAAGCATCGTCAGCGAGGCTGGATCATTCGCACGCTTGATTTTCGATCGGTTCACTGACGCCATTTTGGGACCGCGCTGGCGTCTGGCCGAGTTGCGCTTGCGTCAGGCGCTGGCGCACGTGTGCTTCCGTTTCGGTCAACAAATCGGTTATGGCCGCCTTCAGGCAACCAGGGAGATTTGGGACTTATACATCCAGGAGGAATTAGTGCGGCAAGCCCTCAAATCCTGCCAGAAAAGCGCGGCGCCGGGGCTGTCAACAGGGGCTCATGAGGCTAACCGGATTCCGCTCAACTGCTGGCTGGGAGTTTACGGGCTGGAGTCCGCGCATGGCCGACCATTCCGCTGGACGCGGCCGATCTTCCGCCTGCGCTGGCAGCTTGCTCCCAACCAGACGCATGAGTTGATTCTGGATACGGGCGGTCTGCGTGCGCATCCCGGCCGCCATCTCTTCGCGGCATTCTGGAACGGCCAACGTCTTGCAAGCAGGCGGATCCGGGAACAAGGTGACCAGTTGCATCTGACCGTGCGCGGTGCGAAAACGCCGGAAAACGAACTGCTGCTTGTCTGTATGCCCTTTACACCGAGCCGGCACGGAAGCTCAGACATGCGTATGCTTGGACTGCCCATCTTCGCCATGGTCTGCCGCGAACTTGCGGAAAGCCACCCCGCACTCGCCGGCCAGGAAAGGCGCCATTTCCCTGCCTGCCATACGGTGAAAGCCGCTTGAGTGTCACGCCGCGACCAATTCGGAACGCGAGGCCAGCAGCACCGACTCAGCAACTTAACACACTACTTCATCAGGCGGGCCGCTCGGACCGAATTCCTCAGCCCGTTCTTGTTCCCCGTTGAACGACATTGACGTAGACCGCACCTTGCCTAAAACCAACCTTGCATCAAAATTCCAGCCGTCGATGCGCTCCGCGCGGAGCAAACTCCGCGGCTACATGTTTTCACCTAATTGGGGGAGTGCCATGAAGTTTGCCGGTCGTTTGCTCGCCTTCGGCATCATTTCCGTCAGTCTCGCGGTCGGCGCCAGCAGCGCCGGCGACAAGGCCAATCCGGCCACCAAGCTGCTCAATCGCGATGTGGCCCGGCACAAGCAGTTTCTGGACATCGCCAAGAAAGGCGGCGTCGAGGTCGTCTTCATCGGCGATTCGATCACGCAGGGCTGGGGCAACAACAAGGCCTGGAAGGAAAACTTCGAGCCGCTCAAGGCCGCCAACTTCGGCATCGGCGGCGATCAGACCGGGCACGTCCTCTGGCGCATCACCGAAGGCGGCGAGCTCGACAGCATCAAGCCCAAGGTCGCCGTCGTCATGATCGGCACCAACAACACCGGCGGGCACTCCGCCGAACAGATCGCCGGCGGCATCAAGCTGATCGTCGAAACGATTCACAAGAAGACGCCGCAGACGAAAGTGCTGCTGCTGGGCGTCTTCCCGCGCGGCGTGCAGCCCGCGACGCCGATCCGCAAGAAGATTGCCGAAATCAACCAGACCATCGCCAAGCTCGATGACGCCGGCAAGACGGTCAAGTATCTGGACATCGGCGAACGCTTCCTCAGCAAGGAAGGCGTGCTATCTAAGGAAATCATGCCGGACGCCTTGCACTTGAGCGGCAAGGGCTATGAGATCTGGGCCGAGGCGATCACGCCGACGGTGAAGGAGATGTTGAAGTAAACGCATTTTCAGAGCCGAATGGCACGTAGTTTGACTTAAGCTTCGTGCAGACTGTGGTTTATAAAAATGGCCTCACTTGCCTTAATAGGGGTGCTTGAAATCCCAAACCGGCAAGGAGGCCACTATGCCCCATCGTACACAGGGACGGGTT
>SXGT01826551.1_pt1 | contig 16430 bp, 13 predicted proteins | sample 3176221 | NCBI WGS metagenome assembly SXGT01 (sample SAMN11356862, study PRJNA531348) | freshwater metagenome | isolation source: freshwater sample F1-120 | place: China: Fuxian Lake, Yuxi | collected 2017-12-25 | reverse complement strand
GTCAAGACCTACTCGCTGCCCTGGCCCACAGCAAATTGATCTCAACCTCGGTTGCCCTGTTGGTGCTGCTGTCGGCGGCCATGCACGCCGGCTGGAATTTTGTTGTCAAGGCCAGCGCCGACCGTTTTCTCGACTACACCGGCCTGTCAGTCGCCGGCGCCATCGTCGCAGCCTGTGCCCTGCCCTGGCTACCGCTGCCGGCGGAAGCCAGCTGGCCGTGGCTGGCAACCACCGTATTCATCCATGTCGGCTATTACCTGCTGCTGATGCGTGCCTACCAGCATGCCGACTTGTCGCTGGCCTACCCGTTAATGCGCGGCTCTGCCCCGGTGCTGGTCGCCTTGGCCGCGCCACTGGCCGGGGATGCCCTCACCCCCGGCCTACTGCTTGGCATTGCACTGGTGGCCTGTGGGATAGCCATGCCGGTCTGGGTAGGCATACGGCGTGGCGGCGTCAGCAAACCCGGCCTGAGCTATGGCTTTGCAACCGCCGGCGTAATCGCGCTATACACAATCATTGATGGCATCGGTGCGCGCCTCTCCGAAAACGCGATCGCCTACACGCTCTGGCTGTTCTTCCTGAATGCCTGGCTGGTACTGGGGGTAGCCATCTGGCGGCGTGGCCGAAACGCCTTTCAGCATCTCCGTCGCCGCTGGCTTTTCTCGATGCTCGGCTCGGTACTGACCATAGGTTCCTACGGCATCGTGCTATGGGCAATGACCGTCGCTTCCATTCCCGCCGTCGCCGCCCTGCGCGAAACCTCGGTGATCTTCGCCGCCATTCTCGGCGCCTGGCTACTCAAGGAACGCATGGGGCGCTGGCGCATCGCCGGTGCAATGCTGGTCGCACTGGGCGCCATTGCCATCCGCTGGGGATAAATCAAGCAGGCCAGATCGATTCAGGACGGCGCATCAGATCGATCAGATGCGCCGGTGACAAGGGCCTGGCCAGCAGAAAGCCCTGCACCTCGTCGCAACCGTACTTTGCAATCAGCTCGAGTTGCTGTCGTGACTCCACCCCCTCCGCAATCGTGCGCATGCCGAGGCCCGCCGCCAGCGTGCAGATGGCGCGCACAATCGGGCCGTTGCGAACCTGTCCATCCGCGCCGCGCACGAAGGACTGGTCGATCTTCAGCGTGTCAATGGGAAACTCCGCCAGATAGGACATGCTGGAAAATCCCGTCCCAAAATCGTCAATGGCCAGATGAACGCGCAAAGCCTTCAGCCGTTCCAGCGTACGGATGGCATCGTGGGTGTTGTGCATCAGCATGGATTCGGTGAGTTCCAGTTCCAGACGTTCGGGCGCCAGATGATTACAGGTCAGTGCCGTCACCACATGGTCGCGAAACTTGCTGTCGCGAAACTGCCGTGCGGACACATTTACTGCCATGCGCAAAGGCGGCAATCCGGCCCGGTCCCACTGATGCAATTGCCGGCAGGCTTTATTCAGTACCCACTGACCAATGGGCTCGATCAGCCCGCTGTTTTCCGCCAGCGGGATAAAGCTGGCAGGTGAAATCAGGCCCATGTCGGGATGACGCCAGCGCAACAAGGCCTCGACCCCGACAATCCGGCGCTGAGCAATATCGACCTGCGGTTGGTATTCGAGAAACAACTCTTTGCGTTCGATGGCATGACGCAGGGCATTCTCCATCACCAGGCGGTTACGCGCCTGGGCGTCAAGTTCCGGGGTGAAGTACTGGCAAGCATCGCCCCCATGCTCCTTGGCCCGCGCCATGGCACTGTCCGCCGCGCGAATCAGGTCCTCGGCATCTGCGCCGTCATCCGGCCCAACCGCGAGGCCGACGCTCGCGGTCACGGAAATCTCCTGCCCGCCCAGCATGATGGGTTCGGCCAGACGCTGGCGCAGCCGTTCCGCGACGCGGACGCCATCCTGAATGTGATGCGTGCCGCGCAGCAAGATGGAAAATTCGTCGCCCCCCGTACGCGCCAGCAAGTCAGTCTCGTAAAGCGCCTCGGCCAGACGCCGGCTGACATCGCGTAGCAACTGATCCCCCAAGTGGGGGCCCAGCGACTTGTTGATGGCACGAAAGCGGTCCAGTCCGAGTTGCATGACCAGTACCGGCATCATTTCATGGTGTTTCTTGTGCTGCAGCAGGCGTTGCAACTGCTTGCGGAACTGATGCCGATTCGGCAAGCCGGTCAACAGATCGTGGCCCACGACACGCCGGATATGCGCCTCGATCTTCTTGCGACTGGTCACGTCGGCCAGCATCAACAACACGCCGGCCGGCAGGCCCCGTGCATTGTTCATGCGCGTCGCCCAGACCTCCACATCGAGCAGGGCTTTCGAGTCGCCCTGCATGCCATTGACCTCATGCCCCTGAAAGGTCTCGCCATCCATGGCACGTTTGAACAACCCCAGCAGGGAATCCTCTTCCTGAGCACAGTTTTCCGGCAGTTTCTGGCCGCGCATCTCGACATCACTACGGCCGAGTAACTGCACCGCCGCATGGTTCCACAGCGTCACGCAACCGGACAGGTCAGCCACGATGATCGCCAAAGGCGAATACGCGACCAGCGCACGTACCAGATCATTGCCTGACTTGACAACCGGCGGACGAACTTGGCTGGTGGTATCAATCTCGATCTTGTAGGCCACCTGGCCGTGCCACTCGGTCATGTGCGCATGGGTGGCGACCGTCAGCCGTTTGGCTGCAGAATTTCGATGGCGGTCGCTTCGCCGGGGTGATACGAAAAACCATAATGCCGGCCGAGCAGTCCACCGGCCTCGGCAAAAAACATCCTTTCTGCCGCCGGACTGGCCTGCAAGATCAGTCCTTCTGCATCAACCAGCAAACGGGCGGTACTTTGCTTGGGTATCGGTCCGGTACCGGATATCGCATCAGCATCGGCAACGACAAAAGAAGATTCCAGGTGGTGATCCATACATTCCTCCCAAAATCACGCGCTCAGGCAGCCGGGGGCAATTCGACCGACAGGACGGACACGTCGTCATGCGGCTCCAATCCATCCATAAAGGCCACCAGACGGCTCTTGATGCCCTGCATCAAGCCGGCTTTGCGTGCCCGCCCGCCCATGGCCTTTTCCAGGCGCGCCTTGCCAAACATTTCACCGTCGGCATTGCGTGCTTCCAACAAGCCATCGCTGTACAGCAGCAAATGGCTGAATGCCGCGAGGGACACGGTTTCGGTGGTCGCATCGAAACGCTTGCCACCCACCACTCCCAGCGGAAAGTGTTCTGAAATCAGTTGCGCCGCCACCTGATGGGCATTGTCGATCAGCAGCAGCGGGGGCTGGCCACCGATCCAGGCTTCAAGTTGCCGCCCGGCCACATCCAGCGAAACCAGCGTCGCGGCGCAGAAGTGACCGGTGGGTAACAGGCGATGCAGCTTGTTGTTGATCTCCGCGGCAATCTCCGCGATCGGCAGTCCCTTGCGGCTCATGGCAAAAAAGGCATCCGACGCGGGTAAGGCCCCGACCGCCGCCGCCAGTCCGTGGCCGGTGAAGTCGCCGAGCATGATGTTGAGGCGGCCATCTGGCGTCTGTTCATGAATCATCATGTCGCCGCAAAAGTGACCCGCCGTGATCATCCAGTGCTGCAAGCCTGGCATGGCGGCCGGACTGCGGCCCAGCACGGCATCGAACATGTGCTTGGCGAATTTCACCTCCTGATGGAACTTCTCGCGCATGTCTTGCAGATGCCGATATAGCGCATGCGTCTGCGCATGGCCGCTGATTTTGGCCCGCAGGATCAGCGCATCGCTCGGCTCATCGATGAAATCGGCCGCCCCGCAATCCAGAAAACGCTTGAGTGACATGTGATCGTCGATTGAGGTCGACAAGATCACCGGCGCAAACCGTTCCGCCCCCAGGGCGCGAATGCGTTGGGTGCACTGATAACCATCCCCATCGGTCAGCGCGATGTCCATCAAGACCAGATCGGGCTCGGCCTTGGCAAACTTTTTCAGCGCATCGCTGCAGCAAGCGGCATACAGCAAATCATGGCCATCGGCTTCCAGCGCCCGTGCCATCTGTTCGCGCTGCTGTTCATCATGTTCGACGATCAGGATTTTCATGGTGTTTTTTTCTACTGACAAACAAGTACGAACGTGGAGGCTAGACGTCGTAGATGAACGTGTGGTGACAAAAAGATGACCACATCAACACAATTGGTAGTGTTATTGTCATGTTACGCACCTAGCATTGACGGGTTACTGATTGCCGATAGCGCAATCGCCATATCCCACCCTGACGCCCCACTCTATGCCTCTTGAACTGGAAACATCCTGGAACCGCGATGCCTACAAAACACCGCGCCGGCTACGACGTTTCTTCACACTATTTTTGTTCCTGATCGCACTCGCTTCAGGTCTATTACATTGGGCCAGCACGGCATGGCGCAGCAGTTTTTCCGCTCAGATCTCACTCTCCCCCACCCTGTTTGATGCACTCTTCGTCGCCATCACCGTCATCTTGGCCGGCATGGCGTCCTACCTGCTGCTCACGCGCATCCGTTTAGGCAAGTGGCGCGGCCTCGACACCACCTTTCTTTCCAGCCTCGCCTATGTCTCGCTGCTGCAGTTCGAGCGCGACATGCTGCATGGCAAGTGCCGCGAAACGGCGGCGGCCCTGCAGCAGGCGCGCGAACTCGATGCCGCATTTTCTGCGCAGCATGTCGAGATCATCCAGTTCACGGAGCGCTCCGCAACCTCGATCGTCGAACAGTTGATCGAACTCGATGCCGAATGCCAGCGCCTGGTGGACTTGCTCACCCATCAAGGTCAGGTGCCGCATGACACCGATGCCACGGCGGCGGCGATGGAAGAAATCGGGCGCTTTATCGGCAGCCTGCCAGAGCGGATTCAGGCCGAACGCGAACAGTTCATGCACATCATTGACGATGTCGCGGCGCTCGGCAAGCTGGTCGAGGTGATCAAGCAGATCAGCGCACAGACCAATCTGCTGGCCCTCACCGCGGCAATTGAAGCCGCGCGTGCCGGCGAGCAAGGGCGCGGTTTTGCGGTGGTGGCCAACGAAGTGCGTAAACTGGCCGCCAGCTCGACCGATGCCGCCAATCTGGTCGGGCAGGTAATCGAAAAAGCCCAGCAAAGCGTCTCCCTGGCGTTCAAGGACGACCTCAAGGATGAAAACACCCGCGACCTGGAAAATGCCGTTCACCTGGTCGATGCGCTCGCCGCCTTGCAGACGGACGCACGCCAGCGTCAGCAGGAGTTGCAGGAACGTATCGCCGCCGCATCGGACATCAATCAGGACCTGTCGCGGCGCATCACTACCATGCTTGGCAGCGTTCAATACCAGGATATCGTCCGCCAGATGATCGAGCGCATCGAACATTCGCAGAGCGACAAGGCCGCCGCTTTTGCCGACATTGCCGAGCGCCTCACCCTGCGTGAAGGTCAGGTCGAGTTGGGCGGCCAAACCATTGCCACCCTGCTTGAGGAATTTCATCTGCGCGAAAGTGCGCATGTACGCGCCACGCCGCAACTGGCGACCGCGACCGGCCCCGAACTCTTTTAACCGGAATCCAGTCCATGAAAACAAATATCGTGCGTGATGGCGACCAAGTGACCCTGCGACTTGATGGAACCTTCGACATGCATGCGCACGTCGGTTTTCGGCAGGCCTACCGCAAGCTGCTTGAGGAAGGTGGCTGCCAGCGACTCACCCTGGACATGCGCCAGGTGGATTACATCGACAGTTCCGGCCTGGGCATGTTGCTGCTGCTGCAAGGCGAAGCCGAGGATGCGACGCGCGAAATCGTTATCGAGGGCTGTCAGCCCTTCGTCAAGCAGGTGCTGATCACGGCCAACTTCCACAAGATGTACCGCATCACCTGAAATAAAAACGCCGCACATCGTTGTGCGGCGTTTTAGCTTTCTACCCGTGCCGATTAGTGCTTGGCACCCATCCACTGGGCCGCCTTGCCATCGCTGGTCGGCTTGCACTCGACGGCAACGCCAGAAACCGTCGTCTTGATACCGACATCCTGGAACGCGCTGACATCGCCATTCCAGCACTGCGGGGCCTTCTTGGCAGCAGTGGCCGGAGCGGCTTCAGCTTTAGCGGGGGCTGGCGCGGGAGTCTGGCTGGCGCAGGCGGACAGAAGGGCAACAGCAGCGAGGGCGAACAATGAACGCATTGAGGTCTCCAGTAGAGAAGGTTGATTACAAAACAAGCCCTGCGATTCTCTATGTCCTTCGTTACAGCTTCATTTCAGCCCAGGCAATCCAGGGGGTTATTCTGGCTGTACTTCAAACGCCAGTAGCTGAGTAATCTGGCGCGCACTGAAGTTGTTGTCGGAAATGAGTATGAGGGTGCGGCGGCCATTGGACAGAGGTGGCCCCCAGCTCATACCCTCCAGGTTGTCCAGCGGAATGCCGAGAACGGCAAGATCCAGCAACAAAGTTTTGCGTACCGCCGTCAAACTTGAACCGGCCAGCGCCTCGCGATCAGCGACATTGCTCGCCCTGGCCAGATCGAGCCGATAAATCCGCACGCTGTTGCCCACACCCATCGTATAGCTGCGTTCCAGCGCCAGCAGCATGCCTGGGTCGCCCAGCAACTCGACCAGCCCGTTGGTACGATAAAGGCCGGGCAACGGCGGTGGCACCGGTACGGCATCGACGACATAGACATGCTCCGCAAGACGCTTGCCGCTGACCAGATCGTAGACCAGGATGCGCGCCCAGCTCGGCTGATCGAGGTCGGCGGCCGGGCCATCCTGCACCAGCGCGTTTTCCGTTGCGACGTAGAGTTTGCCGTCCGCCAATGCCAGACTTTCGAAAGCCAGGTTGTGGCGCACCCCGCGTTCAGGGCCGGGGTGATAGTGCGGGGGCACATCGAGCCGCTGCCGTGCCGTCCCGTCATCGCCGACTTTTTCAATGGCCGGCGGGATGCCACGCTTGACGTTACCTTCACTGGCCCACCAAATATTGCCATCGCTGTCCCGGCGTATCGCTTCGGGATCGACCGCCCCTTCGGCATACGGCTTACCCGCCCTGTTGCGCAGGGTCGTCATCCCCAGAAACTTCACGCCGGCATGGCCAGGGTCTGCACGGCCATTGAACTCGGCAAGATCCAGCGACAAGGTATAGAACCGCGCCGGCTGGCGCTCCGAACGGTCATCCGAAATCGCCACGAAGCGCTTGCTGCTTGCATCGTAATCAAGGCCGGACAAGCCGCCAACGGTTGTGCCGGCAACCTCATGGGCATGCGGAATCACTTGCTGGCCGAGGTAGTGCAGCGTTTGCGCACTGGCCAGCGATCCATATAACAAGAGCCAAACGAGAAAAGTCGGCGTTGGCAGGACGGCACGTACCCGTTCCAAAACAGCAGAATTAATGAAGCGCATGCCTACCCGACGACCGAGGCACACAGGTCATGAATGGCCTTGGCCGTGGCAAAGTGTCGATCTCGGTAGGGGTTGTACTCCATCACCTCCAGCACCCTCAGTCGCGCATCCTCTCGTAGCGTGCTGAGCACACCGATCAGATCCTCACGGTGCAGCCCCCCCTGCACGGGCGAACCGACGCCTGACTCCTCGAGCGGGTCCAGGACATCCAGATCGAGGCTGATCCCGACATGCTGCGTGAAGCGGGTGACATGTTTCCACGCCAGGCGGAATACCTCTGCCAATCCCCGCTGGTGTACTTCATCGATGAAAAAAATGCGCACCCCCAAATGCTTCAACAAGGCCGCCTCAGCGCTCTCGTAGCTGCGCACGCCAATCAAGCAGACATCATCGGGATGCAACTTCACCTCCTGTCCGCCAATGCGGGTCAAGTGCGCATCGCCCTGGCCCAGCAGGCACGCGAGGGGCATGCCATGAATGGCTTGTGACGGCGTCGTCTGGAACGTATGGCTATCCATGTGGGCATCAAACCACAGCAAGCCAAGCCGGCCCTGCGCATGCAAGGCCAGATGCGCCCCTGACCAGGTACCGATGGCGCTGGAGTGATCCCCGCCAATCACCAAAGGGAAGTGGCCACGCCGCAGGCTGGCGGCGACACGATCCGCCAGCGCCTGGGCAATCACGGCAACCTGCCAGAGCGGATGGCCATCCGGCTCGGGTGCGGCATGGACAATATCCAGCCAGGAACAATGTCCGGCGGGCATATCGAGGTCGCGGAGAAAACCAAGGGAACGCAATACCTCGGGACCATCCTGACAGCCGTGGTCGAGCGCACCCTGGCCGCTGGCGACACCAATCAAGTCAATCTGACGCTGAATCATTCTGGACACCATGCCGGGAATGCGAGCACCCCTGCCTGCACGCTCAGGGTGATCGCCCAGAACAGTAGCAGGAACAGCCCGTTACTTGAACGCAGGCAGGCCGCCGATATAGCCGACATGCGCTTCCAGACGGAAGTTGTTCGTGCCGTGGCGGTTCTTTCCCCACAACTCGCCGGCGCGCTTTTCCATCTTCTCTTTCAGCTCGGCAGGCGTCGATTTGATCCAGTCGCCCTGGTGCTGGTTGTTGCTCATGATGTAGGCGTGGCCGTTGAGATTCTCGACCACCTGCAGGCCCGTGGATTCAGCGCCGGCGGCGAGACTGAGGATGCGCGTCAGCTTCTTGCTGTCGACGTTGTAGGTCCAGACGTAATTGTTCTGGTGCGTGCCCGAATCCTCGCCGATGAACAGCGTGCGCATCTTCTCGGAAAAGAAGATGTTGTCGGTATTGGCGACGAATTCCGGATCGGCGGTATTGCCGATTGCATCGGCCGGCATCGGCCGGCCCAGCAGCGCCGGTTCGACATAAGCGCGCACCGGCACGAATTCGGATGCAATCGGCTGACCGGCCGTATCCATCTGCTTGCTCGCCAGATCGAAGGTGTAGGTCGCGCCGGCGTTGTTTTCCTTGAGGCGAATGTCGTCAGTCGGGCCGCCATCCTTGGCCTTCATCGAGCCCTGGATGTAGCTCATTGCGTAGTAGAGCTTCTTGTCGGCGTGGTTGAGTGCCACGCCCTCGCCCTTGGTGAATTCGGTCGTCGCACCCAGATAGGCGGCATAGCGGCGCGTTTCCAGGAAGGCGGCAGCGGTTTCCATGCCCGGCTTGAGCTTGAGCCAGATCGTTTCGGCCGAACCGGCCCGCGTCGGGATGAAACCAGGCTTCTCCGTCATCGAGAATTCGAAGATGTCGTCGATCTTGATGCCCTTGTCGATCAGCGCCTTGATTTCGTTGTAGTGGCTCGATCCCAGCTTGACCCACTTGAAATCGGCGGTACCGCCGTCGCTGCCATCAGGCGAAGTCTGCTGCCACTTGGCGGCGTAGAGCGTGCCGCCGGCCTTCGGCAGATTGGGCGCATGCGCGACGAACATGAACAGACCGGAGTTAGCACCGTCATCGCCGTAGAAAGCCGTGCGGCCATCGTTGGCAAAGATCGCCATTTCCCAGGTGCCACGACCCATTTGATAGTGCTTGGTAATTTCCTGGCGGCGATCGTCCTTCACGGCCACTTCGATGTGATAGCCATAGTGATAGGGATTGGCCTGCTGCTTGCCGCGGAAGTAAACCTCGCTCATCGCCTTGAGGCCGGCCGCCACAGACTTGGACGCCTTCTCGCCCGGCACGAAGTAGAGGTCGTAATCTTCTTCGCCGCCCAAGTGGGTGTTCCATGGCGTCTGCGAACCGAAACAAAGAATCCAGGTGCCATTCACCGAGGAGAAATCGATCGGCTGCTGCGACTTCACCTTCAGCTTGCCATCCTTGCCCTGGGCCACGGCCGAAAGGCTCATGCCCATCGGCATGCGGCTGTACCAGTCCTTGGCCTTGTTGGCCGTCTGGCCGTCGGCCAGCACGTCATCGTATTCCCAATGATTCACCAGATACAACTTGTCGCCTATCTTGAGCAAGCTGTTGGCATCGGCCGTTTCGGCGATGGCCGGGTCCCCCTTCGGTTCCATGACCGGATTCATGTCCTTGTCAAAGATCTGGCCGGCGGCGACTTTCTTGCCTTTCACCGTGGCGATCTTGTCGGTGTTCTTGAACAGCGAAACATAGCTGAGCGGATAGTCGCGCGTCTTGCCGTCGGCGAAGGTTACCTTGACAACCGAGCTCGTGTAGGTCTTGAGCAGCGCATCACCGGATGTCGGCGCCGGCGTCGCGGTGAAATCCACTTTGACAGCCGGCTGGGCGGCCAGCAGCGGCGTCGTGCCAATGAGGCAGGCGGCAGATACAGCAAGGGTTATCAAGGGGATGCGTGAAGTAGCAGGCATGTTGGTCTCCGATTGGGAAGCTCGCGACTGTAGGCTTTGATTGTGAAAAGTTGATTACAGTCAAAAAGTCGACGTGACCGAAGGGAATCCCCTTTTCGGGACTGGCGGGACGGCACAAGCCCGAGTGAAACAAAGATGCAATCCGCCATCGCTAATATGGCTAACTGTCTGTCGTCCGTCTCCCCATGCCGATCACACGGTTTCACAAGCGATTCTCGTCGATTGCCGACGCCAACTGGTGGCCGCTACTGTTGTTCACGGCCGTCATGGTGACGCTCTGGTCGATGATGTATGAACGCGCGGCGCACGACGATCATCTGGTGATCCAGGAGGCGCAGGTCAACCACCAGAATGTCGCCGTTGCCATGGCCAACCACACCGAGCAGATGCTGCAGCGACTGCGCTTCTATGGCCAAACGCTGACCATGGGCACGTCGACGGAGGCGAGCCGCCAACTGATTCGCAGCGCCAAGGGACGCGACCCCTCGTTTTTGCGCCTGATGCAGTTCGACGCCCAGGGTCGCCCGCTCTACACCACCGGCGCGCAGCCGGAAGCCTGGCTGCTGGAGATGGCAAAAGCGTATGCCCTGCAGCATCACAATACCACCGCTGAGAACATCACGATTGGCAGCAATGTGCCGCCCAAGGAGCTCACCCAAGCCTGGAGCCTACCCTTAATCTACCGCCCGGCGCGGCCCAATCCCTCGACCACCGGGTTCATGATTGCCCTGGTCGATCTGGGCAGCTTCCCCCAGCGCTTTGACAACATGGCACTGGGCAGAAGCGGGGAAATCGTCCTGGTGGATGACAGTGGACGCGAATTGCTGCGCATGCATCAGGGACGCCTCGACTTCGTCGACACGATTGCCGAGACCGCACGTTACCGGCGGGCATTCGCCGAACCCGCCGGCACGCTGATCGAACAGGTCAAGGGTGTCCATGAGCGCTTGTATGCCTTTCGCCGCGTCACCGATGCACCCCTCGCCGTCCTGGTCAGTCGCACCCGCTATGACGTGTTGCTGCAAAACCAGGCGACCCAGCGCGGTTATTGGCTGACCACACTGGGACTAACGCTGCTGATGGTGGTCTTCACTCTCCGCTGGATCGGTGCCGCCCGCCGCAAGCGCCAGCTCATGACGCACCTTGCCCGTTCGCAAGAAGAAAATGCCAGGCTGATCGCCCAGTTGGAAGAAGAAAAGCAGGCCGCCTACAAGCTGGCCACACACGACAAACTCACAGGGCTGGCCAACCGCATGCTGTTTGCCGAAATTGCAGAACGCTACATCGCCCGGGCGCAGCGCGTGCGCGGCCGCTTTGCCGTGATGTTCATCGACCTCGCCCGTTTCAAGCCGATCAACGACACCCATGGCCACAAGGCGGGCGACCAGATTCTGATCGAAGTGGCCCAGCGACTGCAGAGCTGCGTGCGGCAGACGGACATGGTGGCACGCCTCGGTGGTGACGAATTCGTGGCCCTGGTGGGTGACCTGCACGGTAGCCACGACGCCGCCGCCATTGCCGGCAAGATCGTCGAAAGCCTGCACCACCCCTTCACCGGCATCGTCGCCGACGAACTGTTCGTCACCCCCAGTATCGGCATCGCCCTTTACCCAGACGATGCAACGAGCACCGAACAACTGGTGCGTCAGGCCGATGGGGCGATGTACCAGGCCAAGGCCCGGGGACGCGCCACCTATGTCTTCGCCGACCCCAGCCTGAATCGCCGCAACGACATGAAAAACCAGATTCAGGCCGCCTTGCCGCTGGCCCTGAAGCATGGCGAAATCACGATGCATTACCAACCAAAGGTTTCGCTCAGGGATTTCAGCATGACGGGGCTGGAAGCGTTAGCCCGCTGGCATTCGCCGCAACTCGGCGATGTCTCGCCAGCCGACTTTGTGCCGCTTGCGGAGGAAAATAGCCTGATCCTCGAACTCGGCGAATATGTCATCGACCGCGTCTGCGAACAACTGGACCTCTGGCAACGTGCCGGCATCCCCATGGTGCCGGTCGCGATCAATGTATCGCCACGCCAATTGCGGACGTCGCATCTCTACGACTATCTGAGCAGCGCGCTGGTCATGCATTGCCTGGCACCACGCCATATCGAAATCGAGATTACCGAAACCGCGTTGATCGAATTCGATGACGGCTTGGTCGAACAGTTGCGCCGTCTCGAAGGGCTGGGCATTCATCTGGCCATTGACGATTTCGGCACCGGATTTTCCGGACTCAGCCATTTGCGCGCACTGCCGCTCAAGCACCTCAAGATCGACCGTTCCTTCATCACGGACATCCGCAACGACCTCAACGATGCCACTATCGTCAGCAGCACCATCTCGCTGGCCCACAACCTGCACCTGCTGGCGATTGCCGAAGGCGTGGAAACACGGGAGCAACTGGCCCACCTGCGCGCCACCGGTTGCGACCAGGCCCAGGGGTATCTGTTTTCGCGCCCGCTCCCCGCCAATGAAATCCCTCTCCTCCTCACTCAACCATGCATTCTCGGCAAGGATCTATGAAGCATTTCATCATGCCCCACAAGTTCAACACCCTGTTTACCTGTGCGCTCTCCCTGTTAGCCATGCACAGCAGCCCGGCTCTGGCCACCGGCAAGTGTGAGAACCCCCACGAGTTACGCTTTTCAATGATTCCCGTCGGCAACGTGGAGCAGGACATCCGCCACCATCAACCGCTCTTCGATCGCCTCGAAACCCTCACTGGCCGACCCGTTGTCGTCGTGCGCCCCAGTTCCTACGCATCGGTGGTCGAGGGGCTCCTGTCAGCCAACATCGATATCGCCAAGCTTGGCCCGGCCGGCTATGTTCAGGCCAAAAAAGGAGACCCCCGCATCACGCCCTTCGCCACCCAGGAGAAGCGCGGCGGCACCTATCAGGTCACGGGCCCTTACTACCATTCGTTTCTCGTTACCCTGGAAAACAGCAGGTATTCCAGCATCAACAGTTTGAAAGGAAAACGGCTGGCGCTCACCGATCCCGGCAGCACCTCGGGCTCGCTCTTGCCCCGCGAGGAATTCACGCCCCTGATTGGCATGCCACTGGAAAAATATTTCGGCGCCGTGATCTTTTCTGGCGGCCATACCAAATCACTCGATGCCCTGCTGAAAGGCGATGTCGATGCCGCCTTCATCGCCTCGACGCAACTTGAGGATGCCCTGCAATCGGCAAAGATTGTCCCGTCACAAATTCGGACGCTATGGAAATCGGAGCAGATTTCCTTCGACCCCTTTGTCATGCGCGGCCAACTGTGCGAACCGCTGAAGGCGCAAATCCGCCTGGCCTTTCTGGAAAACGCCCCCAGCCTGCGTTCCTTGCTGGATGAAATAGAAGCCATCCGTTACGTGCCGGTGGACGACAGCCACTACAGCAGCATTCGCAAGGTGATGGACAAGCTGCTCAAATAGAAAAGTCGGCCCTGGCGGGACGGCAAGGAACTCACACCCCGGCCGCTTTACGCACCGCCGCCGCAATCGCCTCTGCCTGCGCCAGCACCAGAGCTTCATCGCGCCCCTCGACCATCACGCGCAACAGTGGCTCGGTGCCGGAAGGACGCAGCAACACCCGCCCTGCATCGCCGAGTGCCTCCTCTGCCGCCGTCTGGACAGCCTGGATACCCGCATCGCCGCGCCAGTCAAAGGGCTGACCAAAGCGTACGTTGATGAGCTTTTGCGGAAACATGGTGAGGTCCGCACAAGCCTGTACCAGTGTCTCGCCTTTTTCGCGCAGCGCGGCCAGCACCTGCAGGGCCGCCACCACCCCATCGCCGGTGGTATGTCGATCCAGGCAGATGATGTGACCGGAGTTCTCGCCGCCGAGGCTCCAGCCTTTTTCCTGCATCAGTTCGAGCACGTAGCGGTCGCCCACCTTGTCCCGGGTGAAGCAGACCCCGAGACGGGCGAGCGCCTGCTCGAATCCAAGGTTGCTCATCAGTGTCCCTACCACACCGGGCAGCGACGCACGATGACGCGCGATGACGTAGAGCAGTTCGTCGCCATCGAACAGACGCCCGCTGGCATCGACCATCATCAGACGGTCGGCATCGCCATCGAGGGCGAGGCCCATGTCGGCGCCATGCACTTTGACCTGTTCGCGGATGAATTTGGTGGCCGTGGCGCCCACGCCGGCATTGATGTTGAGGCCGTCCGGCGTGGCGCCGACGGCAATCACCTCGGCGCCCAACTCATGGAAGACCTTGGGGGCCACGTGATAGGCCGCCCCATGGGCGCAATCGACCACCAGCTTGAGGCCGCGCAGATCCAGCTCGTTCGGGAAGGTGCTCTTGCAGAATTCGATGTAACGCCCCGCCGCATCGTCGACGCGCCGCGCCTTGCCCAGCTCGGCGGAGGAGCGACAACCCATCGGCTGTTCCAGGCGCGCTTCGATCTCGGCTTCCACGGCATCCGGCAGTTTGTAGCCGCCGGCGGCGAAGAACTTGATGCCGTTATCGTCGAAAGGATTATGCGAGGCCGAGATCACCACACCTGCCGCCAGGCGCAGAGCGCGCGTGAGATAAGCCACGGCCGGCGTCGGTATCGGGCCACACAGCATCACATCGACACCCGCCGCCGCAAAGCCGGACTGAAGCGCCGCTTCGAGCATGTAGCCGGAGATGCGTGTGTCCTTGCCAATCAACACCGCCGGACGCTCCCCGTCCTTCGTATGGCCCAGCGCTTTGGCGTGCGCCACCAGTGTTTCGCCCGCCGCAAAGCCGAGACGCAGGGCAAACTCCGGCGTAATCGGCGACTGGCCGACACGTCCGCGCACCCCGTCGGTACCAAAATATTTTCTGCTCACTGAACCGTTCTCCCTTCCGTTGCCGACCATACGGCCAATGCATCCTTTGTCGCCGCCACATCATGCACGCGCACGATGGCCGCGCCGCGCTGCACAGCCAGCACGGCAGCCGCCACGCTGGCAGGCATGCGTGCCGCGCCATTCGGCTGGCCGGTCACGGCACCGAGCAGCGACTTGCGCGACAGCCCAGCCAGTACCGGCACACCCAAGCCACCAAAAACGGTCAGTTCGCGCAGCAGCGCATAGTTGTGTTCCACCGTCTTGCCGAAACCGAAACCGGGATCGACCATCAGCCGCTCCCTGGCAATCCCCGTGGCCAGACAAGCGGCCACGCGCCCTTCCAGGAAGGCGCGCACCTCATGCACCACATCGCCATAAACCGGCTGAGTCTGCATGGTGCGCGGCTCTCCCTGCATGTGCATCAGACAAACACCCACATCGCTTTCCGCCACCACCTCAAGCGCGCCAGGGGTACGCAAGGCGGTAATGTCATTGATCATCGCGGCCCCGGCATCGATGGCCGCGCACATCACCTCGGGTTTATAGGTATCGACGGAAATCGGCAGGCCCCACTCGCGCACCACCTGGAGGACCGGAAGCAGCCGTGCCAACTCGTCCACTGCAGCTACCGGCGCGGCGCCCGGCCGGGTGGACTCCGCACCGAGATCGAGCAGATCGGCCCCTGCATCGCGCTGCTGCTCGGCATGGGCGATGGCCCTGGCGACATCAGTCCCCACCCCGTCCCCGGAAAAGGAGTCTGCGGTCAGATTGACGATGCCCATGATCAGAGGGCGTGCCAAGGAAAGGCGGAAGGTGCCGCAGCACAAAGTCAGCATAGTGGCCGAATTTTACCCGCCACCCCATAAAAGTCGGCGCTGGCGGGACGGCACACGCGATAATCGCCCCCCATGAACGACACCACTCCCCCCGATACGCCCACCAGCGCGGACAGCAGTTTCGCCACCCTGCCGCTGTCGCCCGCCCTGCGCGCGGTATTGCAACAACTCGGCTACCTGACCATGACGCCGATTCAGGCCGCCGCGCTGCCCGTCGCACTGGCCGGGCACGACCTAATCGCGCAGGCCAAAACCGGCAGCGGCAAGACCGTTGCCTTCGCCCTGCCCTTGCTGACCAATCTGAATCCGCGCCACTTCGCCGTGCAGGCGATGGTATTGTGCCCGACGCGCGAACTGGCCGAACAGGTGACGCAGGAAATTCGCCGCCTGGCGCGCTTCGAGGACAACGTAAAGGTGCTGGCGCTGGTCGGCGGCTCGATCATGCGCCCGCAAATGGCCAGTCTGGCGCATGGCGCCCACATCGTTGTCGGCACTCCCGGCCGCATCATGGATCATCTGCAGCGCGAAAGCCTGAACCTATCCGCGCTCAACACCCTGGT
>SXGT01613821.1_pt1 | contig 16430 bp, 18 predicted proteins | sample 3176221 | NCBI WGS metagenome assembly SXGT01 (sample SAMN11356862, study PRJNA531348) | freshwater metagenome | isolation source: freshwater sample F1-120 | place: China: Fuxian Lake, Yuxi | collected 2017-12-25 | reverse complement strand
CGGCGCACGCCTGAACTGCCATCCAGCCCTCGCCAGATGAGCAACGGGTGTTCTGCTGTCAACGGACCTTCAGGTCACCGCAGCAGCGAAGGCCAGCTTTCCTAGCTGGCGAACGCGAACCCCCGGCCAGATGCAGCGCATGCAAGCGGGCGAAATCGACGTAGCCGCGAACCATGACCCATGACGTAGATATCTATTTCTCAGTGCGGGGAACGCAGCGTTGTTCCGACGCGCCGAGCCCCCAGATCACCATGGCTTCGTCGTGATGCTCCCAGTAGCTGGCGCTCTTGCCCTGATAGCGAGTGCCACTCGCCGACGGTTGTAGGCGCATCAGCACGGTCTGCTTGACTAATTCAGCAATCATGGTCGGTGGATCAGTTTCGAAAAAAGAGACTTTCAGTTCGCCTGCCGGCTTGCTTAAGCAGAGAAAAAAGAAGGGACCATTGGCCATGACCAAGCGGTATTGGGCCTGCAAGTCGGCGATTCTCTCTCGGTAGACGCGACTTACACAGGTCGCTTTTTCGCAGGCATAACGCCTCATGATCCACGCCCTCTGCTCGGTCTCGAGGTTGGAGAGGCGTCCATCCGATTCCTTTTCTTGAGCCTGAGCATAAACCGATGACATTTTCTGATCGAGCGCGCCAAGTTCAGCATTAGTACAGATCAGTTTTCCCACCCTACTGCTGGCCTTGTTACAGTCAAAGGCTTGGTGCATCGACCAACAGCGACCCGATAAAGCCAGCAGTACTACGGTAACCACAAATGCCTTATGCATCATTCAAGACTGAACTTGTGAGTGACTAAAGACAATCTGACGGCGTTGTCGCCGCGATAGTTGTACCGCAATACCAATTACCATCAGGTTTTTTCTTATTCCATGCGGCATTGAAATTGCGCACAAAATCGCTCTGTGGAATCCCCCATTTTTGTTCCAGACGCAATAGCTCGCCATCACGATGCCACGCGATTATGGCTGCAGAAACCACCTTGTCGAGTGGCCCGCCGGCCTCTTCTTTGGCAATCGCGACCGACCAAGGGACTGAATAAATGGTTGGCAATGACATTTCAAATATTTCCGACCATCCTGGGTTTTTCAGGAGTGTTGCAATCACCACATCCGAGGTAATCAAAGCCCGGCATCGTCCATCCAGAAAAGCCCGTTTTGCCCAGTCCCGTGAATGCAATGCAACAATCTCTATGCCATATTTGACCATCAGCTGACGGTTATAGAACGCGGCGCGGGATCCACATATTTTGCGGTCTTTGAGTTGTGTCCAGTTGCGAAAGTGATCGATCTTGCGCGACAGCAAGTTGGTTCCGTCCGAATAGTAATGTGGCTTAACCAAGGTGGCCATTTCACCTCGTTCCGGGGTGTCAGAAAAGTTGGCGATCAATACATCTACTCGTCCTGAAAGGATGGCATCGATCCTTTCGTCATTGCTCATGCCGATCGTCTCAAGCCTGACGCCAATACGTTCTGCGAGATTCTTGGCCAGATCAACTTCCAGGCCGGAAATCACACCCAACCGGGGGTCCCGATAGCCCCAGAGCAGCACATCATTGGTGACGCCGACCTTCAGCTTTCCGCTGGCAACAATATCTGCCAGGTTGCGCGCATGCGCAGGCGATATCAACACTGCCATAGCAAGAAATGCCATAAAACACAGGCAATAACTCACAGCCCGATATCTGCCGTGATTCATGAAGCCCCTCCAGTCTGAGCGTATTGCAGGGCAATGCAGGTGATATCGTCGGATTGGGGGGCTTTGCCGGCATGGGCATCGACGGCCGAGATAACCCGTTCAACCGCGGCACTGACACTCTCTGGAGGATGCCTGGCAAAGACCAGGGGCAACTGCATCAAGGTGAATTCTTCGCCTTGCTCGTTGAAAGACTCGGTCACCCCGTCGGTATAGATGATCATCACATCGCCCACCTTCAGCGTGATGACCTCCTGGCGGAACGAGATACCATCGACAACCCCCAAAGCAGTCCCCCCAGTGGCAGGCAGAAACTCGTAAGCCCCATCGGCATGCATCAACAGCGGTGGTGGGTGGCCTGCATTGACATAGGTAAAAGTACCCTTCGCCGGATCGAAGACGGCATACAAGGTAGTCACGAACATGCAGGCATCATTGTTTTCGCAGAGGATATTGTTCGCCACCTCAACGGTCGTACCAGGCTCGCCACCCTGCATGGCCGTAGATCGAATCAGGGTTTTCGATACCATGCCAAACAGCGCCGCCGGTACGCCCTTGTCACTCACATCAGCCACGACAATGCCGATACGGCCATTTTCAAGCGGGAAATGGTCATAAAAGTCGCCCCCCACTTCTTTGGCGGAACGCATGGAACCCCAAAGTGCAAACTCTTTTCCTTGTGGCCATGTCCGGGGCAGGATCGCATGCTGCATGCGGGCAGCAATGTCAAGCTCCTGACGGATACTCACCAGTTGCAGACTTTCCTTGAACGCCTTCGATATGCTCTCGAACCATGGGCGCCAGGCACTTGGTACGGCCGGGATCGGGGCCGGCGTGAAATCGCTTTCTGCTGCGATGTGCGCTACCAGTTTGGCTGCGGGTGAAATGAATTCCTGGGAAGTAACCCGATAGGTCACCACCATCAACAAGGTCAGTCCGACAAAAACCAGCAACATCATGGGCGCACGGTCGGCAAGCAAGGCAATCCACAGCGAATTTTTTGGAACCACATAAATTAGCTGCCAAGGCGCCGCAATAAACGGATGCCTGAATACAAGGTAACCGTCGGCTTCATGCGCCACATCGGCAGAAATGGTTTGCAATTGCTCTGTCGTATGCATCATGTGCAGGTTTTGCGGCATTGCCTCTGCCAACGGGCGAGTTGTCTTGATCGCCAACATGTCCGCATACCACTCCGGATGCGCAACCACCTGATCATGAGCATCCACTAGAAAGGCGACCCCCAGCTTGTAGCCGAAATCCGCATTGAGGCGATTAAAGTAATCGAGACTGGTATCGATCGAAACCATCCCCCGAAAACTGTCTGTGCCGGATTCACTGTTGGCATCGTAGATCGGCGCAGCCACCGGCGCCAGCAAGCCCACCTCGGGCCCGCCATAAACAACCGGCGCCCAATACTTGTGCTGATCGGGATTATTCCGTGGTGTGCCCATTTGCCAGGTCGGCGTCTCATAGATCGACTGACTGAAGGGACGCTTCGAAGATTCCAGCCAAGGGTAGACATGCGAAAAGTGTTCGACCGACACAAAACGCGTTCCCGCCGAGGTCGGCAAATTGAAGGCAATGGTCTGGAACATCGAATTCAGGCCCAGTGCCATGCCCACGTCACGGTAGAAAGGTGCGGAACGGCTTTTCAGACTGCCCAGTCCGACCAGGTTCCCGGTACTGTCACGCTCGGGCGCTTCATCTAGGTCAAAACCTGACGGCTGTTGCCTTAGTTTCGAAAACAGACGGGGCATTGAGGTTGTGCTGGTTCCGGCGTAGTAATCAGTGGCCGCAATGCGCAAGGCATCCACCATATCCACCCGCTTGCGTAAAGCGATCTCGATCAACTGCCCATGACGCTGTACGTGGCCGCGAATAGTCTCTATCTCATCTTCGAGATTTTGCTGAAGCTGATACAGGAAGAAGCCGAACGTCAGTGCGAGGATAGCCAGATAGGCCACGCCGATGATGCGGTTGTAGTTCCTGAAGAAATCAGTGCATGCCGGCGGGGATGAGTGTCCTGAGGCCATCATTGGATTCTACGTGTGCGTGCCTCCATAGTGACCTGCTACTCCTTCACGTATTTTGATCCCCCCCGGTGAAGCTCCCGAGCACGATCATCACCAATCCGAGCATCAATTCCCTGCACACCCTCCGTCTTGAAACCGCCTAGGCCGGTGTTGTAGCGCTGGATCTCAAGATTTCCCGTATCTTGAATAAAAATACGATACATCTGTTTCTCCTGTTCGGTCAGTTCCGTGTCCGGCTTCGGTACTTCCCCGGTCAGTTCGATCCGCGCTGCAAGAAACTTGGCCTCGACATCCAGCATTCCAGTACGGTCCTTGCCGCTCTTGCAATTCCATAGCGGCACGCCGTCGATCTTGTGAGTAAGGACGGCAAGTCTGGCCACCATCTTGTAAGGATCATTGCCACCATGCATGTGGCTGCCATTGGCCCACATGTTCCGTATCTGGTTGGACAAGGCTTTGACGGTCTCTTTATCCTGCTGACTGACGTCATGTCTGGCAAGAAACTCACCAACCTTGCCCCCCAGAACACCATGAGTATCCAACTGGCCAAACAGCTTGGATAGGGAGGCCTCATTGGTCGCCCGGGCAAAGCCCCAACCAGAAACCAGGTCACGCTCAGATGACATGCCAAACTTGCCTTCCACTGCACCTTCGTTAACGCCGAAGTTGAATGGAAGCACATCCAGTTTGATGCGAATGATTTGGGGCTTGCCAGTATCAGGATCCATGACCGTATGCCGAATAAAGTCTTCCCCCGGTACTGGCTTCAGGCTTACCCAGGCTGCAATCTGTTCTTCCATCTGGGTTTTTTCAGAACTGTTTTCTGAATGCTGAATATGGGTGCGAAAATAATCCGGCGTAAGCAATGAAATGGAACTCAACTCCAAGCGCACCGGCTGAAGCGGATTCGCAAGTGCCTGTTTCAATACCCCAGGCCTTGAAGCCAATGCCGCCGTCACGCACTCTTCAGTACGGCAAGCATTTGCGGATAGCCGATCGCCCTCGTGCAGGCCGAATGCCGAATTAACGCCATGGCGTACGCCACTGAATAACACCTTGTTATTACTGCTGCGCAGTTCGCTGGCCGCCAGGTTGACTGCATGATCCGCAGAATCAGTCGTGGCACTGCAAACCCCCGATCCAGGAAGATAAGGATGGGGGAAAATGCCGCCCATCTGGCTTGCCGGACGAATGGTACTGCCAAAATCGTGGGCCTTGCCATTCAAGGTAAAACTCACTGTCTTGTCGACTGTTTCCCAGTTCTGCCCCTGGTTCAATGCCTTGATATGCGCATGATGTAGCTGGTCCTTCATCCCATCGACAGACAAACCTCGTTCTTTGAAAACAACCTTCAGCGTTGTTTCCAACTCAGTTGGCAAATCCTTGAGCGACTTGCCCAGATTCTGGGCATGCCTGTTGGTAGCTGACGACACTTCCTTGACTGACTGTTTCGTGAGTTCGTTTCTGAGTTCCCGGAGTCGCCCGGCCCCCGGGTGGTCACCTGCAGTTTCTCGTCGGTTAGCCCCATCATTCAGCACGTCTGCAGCAGCCTTAAACCACAGACCACGGGCATGTGCGACATTTTTCTCGGATAACGAATCGGTAGCGCCTCTCAGATATCCCGTGAGGCTCTTGAAGTTATCCATACCGATACTGGCCGGATGATTCATGTCATCATCGGTCAGCGAGCGCTGTGAGAAGCTTGGATCGGTCTTAATGGCATCAGTGATCGCCTGCCGCAACGACCGGCGGTCTGGCGCATCAAGCCGAGATATATCGGGATGCTTGAACAGCGTATCAAGATAGCGATTCACTCGGTAACTGTTGCCAAGTCGCAGGTCTTTCTCCATCCCCTGTGCGTTGGATAGCACTTCAATGACCTTGGATGCAGAGAGATTTACCCCCTTGGATGAATCAATACCGCTACGCCTGAGGGCCACCTTGGCCACATACTCGCCATGAGCTGCTTCCAGACTTTGACGAAACAATGCCAGTGCAGCCTTGTTTTCTATCCTCTCTTCAGCGCTCGGGCCTTTCAGCCAAGCAACCAAACGCCCCCAGCCAGTGGGCTGCTTTCCAACGACCAGGCTCTGCCCGTGCCTGTCACCCTCGTCGATCACGATGCGACCTGCTCCCTGGACGGCCATATTCCCAAACTTCTGCAACTGACTGTAATCGGGTTGCTGTGAAATGCGTAACGGATCTATTGGCATCGAGGTCTCGTCAGTAGCGAAGGAAACTAAACCCGCAGCAAGGAAACACCCATGCCGCCCGTTACAACCTGATCGCCAGCAGCCCCTGCGTCGGGCTGTTGCAGTCTCTGGATCTCACCCGTCCAGTATTCAACGTTTGCAATAAAAGTTTCGAGCAGGGCCTCCAGTGCTGGCAAATTCAACCCATGTGCGTCATGGCGCAATGCCAACACAGCCATCCCCGTATCCTCGTCCATACCCAAGGTGGCACCATCAGTTTCCTGCCAGAAAAGATTGGCCGAGAGTAACCGGGCATAAACCTGAAGTCGACACTCTGGAACTACGACGCACAAGTGAGAAAACAAACTCAGACGCTGGAGACTTTCATCATATTGCAGGTTTAGCAGCCATTCTTCGTTGAAGGCCAGGGTGCAATAACCCGTCTCATCCAATGCCAGATCAGACAATTCGAGCGATTGTCCAAACTCACTGATTAGGGCCTGCATGTCCTCAATTTCCATGAAATCGTTCCTCGTGACTGTCAGTCGGGATGCTGTGGCGCATCAATCAATCTACCGTGGTGCCGAGTGAGTAACCTATCCGACATTTTAGTTCCCATGCCATCAACCATGTTATTCGGGGTATAGTTGCCGGCGCCATGATGATTGCCTAGCCGCTAGCTGATGCCACCCCGTTCGCGACAACTCTCGTGTGATCTGCATAGCCAGACAGAGGAAGCTATTGAACAATGCGGCACCGATCAACTCTTTCGCCAACTGGTGCATGATCACCGGAAGCGACTCCACCGTTTCATACACAAACATATCGGCAACACCAGTGATGCCGAAGACCTGACACAGCAGGCATTTCTCGAAGCCGCGCGCACCTATGCCAGCTTTCGCGGGGAGTCAGCGCTCTCCACTTGGCTCTACGGCATCGCCATGAATCTGACGCGCAACTACCTGTCGCGCGATCCGCAACGCAAGTATGCATTCGAAGGCGAACAGGCACTGGAAGAAATGGCGACAGATAGCGCCGACCCGGCGGACGAAATCGCCGGTCGCCAAACCCTGCAGGCCCTGCAACGCGAACTGGCTGACCTGCCCGACGAGATGCGCGAAGTCCTGCTGCTGGTTGCGCTGGAAGAATTCTCCTATGAGGAAGCCGCCGTCATGCTGTCGGTCCCGGTCGGTACGGTGCGCAGCCGTGTCTCGCGCGCCCGCAGCCGACTGCGACAGCGGCTACGTGAAACAAGCATCGAATTACCCTTCTAGAGGGTAATCTTGATGTTTCCGCTGGAATCGATAATAGTTCCTTCTGCAGCCAGACTCCTCTTCTCAGGGGTTTCAAGCTGAACTGCATTCAAATATATTTCGAGCATGCTATCTATCGATAGATTTTGAATTGACCGAGTCTTATTAAGCAGGTCAATCGCTTCTTTTCCAAGCCGACCTACTTGCAGATATATTTTGGATACTTGCTCTTCCGATATTTTTGGAATTGATCGGACCTGATTCATGAAGCCAATCGCATTTTCAGCTGCCTTCGCAACTTGAGTGTTGCTCAATTTGCCCAGGTTGTATTCGGGTAACTCTTTGCATTGTCTCTCAATGTAATCAACGAGAAATCGTCTTTCCACATGCGTGTGTACGAGAGCACTCCAATGATTTTCAACTTCTTGAGAATCCTTTGGCAATGCCGTTGCCCTCCCTTGAGCGACGAATAGGTCGTCCATCGTGCGCTCTTTGCGTGAAGAAGCGCCTACGGTATCCAGAAATTTAGTGATCGTACGGTTACTTTGGCTTTGCAGCGCAAACTTTGCTTCTGCCTTAGCCTTGTCAGGCGCAGCGGGGACAGACGACTGATTAGAGGTAGAGGCAACTTCCTGATCAGAGTTGCTCGGAACCTGACTCGTGTCAGTTGCCCCTTTACCAGAAGTGCTCTTGCCCTGTTGCGCGGAAATCTCAGTACTAGTTCCGGGCATTTGCACTGCGGTCTCGACAACAGGTGATTCTGTAGTCTGCGCGGTGATCCCTGGATTCAGCAAACCATTGATCGTAGCAATAATATTTTCAGGACTATCATCTCGTACAAGCTGTTCAAAATTAGTTTCAATCAGCTTTTCGAGGATTGCCGAATGTTCCCCATCACCAAGCCCTCTTCTTGATAATTCCTCCTTTATGACCTTCATTTGGTTAATAACTTTTTCAGCAGTATCTTTCATTATGTGATTTTGCAACAATGCTTCGGGCCGTGCTTGACAGTAATGTTCAAAGAAGCGGGTGAAGTACTTTTTCTCTGTTTCAGAAAGACCACTTCTCCAATTCGCAGTCTCTTCCGGACCATTAATCGTCACTCCCTTTTCGCGAAACACATCTGTGAGGCGTGACTTTCCGCCCTTGGCATTTAAATATTCTTCAATTCTGGTCTGATTGTTATGCCGCTTACTTAGCTGCGGCTCAAATTTATTAAAATCATCAATAACCGTCCGTGCTGTCAATCGTTTTCCTTCTCGGTCAGGCAAATGAGCATCAACAGAGCCAATTCCGTCATAGCTCGCGCGAAGACTCTTGACCAAGCCGCTCAGATAACGCCTCGAGCTCTCCTGCTGTGTTTGATAGCTGGCTACGTTTTCTCTTGCCTTACGAACGGGATCCCATGATTCCAGCTTTCCCAGATTGGAAATCGATGCCACAAGCTTCGCAAACACACCCGGCGGATTAACGGGTTTTTCCTGACGGATCGCACCGCTTTTGTCCTGGGTCACAAGCAAACCAGCCGACGTCGCGGCATGTAATTGCTGAATACTCCCCTGCAGTTCATTAAAACCAACCATATTGGTACTCCTGTAATTTATTCCCTAAAGGACATCATGAGCATAAAACGTGCGACATCCCGACAAGTCAGCCATAAAGGGGGGGATGCACTGTTTCAACTGATGGCGTCTGTGCAGCAGAAGTAAATGATTTAATCTTGTCGCGCCACTTTTCTGCCAGATTAAGCAAATTTTCAGCGATCGTTTCAATACTGGTCGCATCCAGTTCCGATACGCTGCGCGGATACGCCAGAATGATGCCTCCCGTACCCTCTTCTAGGCAGAGAGTCGCTCCGCGGGTCTGGTGCCAGTACAAGTTGGCTCCCATTAATTCGCGCAGCAAAGGTTCAGCCCCCTCCTCGGGAATTTCATCTAGATAGATGGAGAAAACAAGTCGCTCCTCAGGATCGTCATACTCGATGTTAAGTACTAGTTCATCATCGAATATCAAAATGCAGCTGTTAGTGTCACTATCGAGGCTCAGACTCTCCAGAGTCAGCATTTTCCCAAAATCGGCAATCAACTGATTCGCCATTGCACGCTTGTCCATATCCTCATCCCTATCTAAAAAGAATTGAATTGCAAGGTAACCACCATCTATCCACTGAGTAACCCCGAGCGCTATTAAGTTCCAAGCGCCGATGTTCTACTCACTAGAACGGTAGTTCCGCTCGACTATCAACGCTGTATGAAACGCATTTACCAAAAAGTCGGCGCTGGCGGGACGCCAGAATCAGGATTGGCGCGATGGTAACAACCGCGAAACACATCGAGGTTACCCTGTTGTTTCCGATCTAGGCACTTGCGGCTAGGCACTTTCGGAGCCATAATGGCGCCAGGTTGCCATGATCAGCCATCAGTAAAGGAGCACGCCAATGACTGCCACAACGATCGAACGAGGAAGGGTTAGCGCCCGGGTACCGTTGCAGGTGCAAGAAACACTTGAACTGGCCGCTGCGATGGTCGGTGCGACCGTCAATCAATTCATGGTCCAAACGGCTCTACGTGAAGCCGAGCGCATCATTGAACAGGAGCGGGTGATTCGTCTATCCCCCCGTGATGCTGAAGCGTTCATTCAAGCATTGGAGAATCCGCCGCCACCGAACGCCAAATTGAAGGCAGCTCTGCAACTCCATCAGGACGCCAAGCGGGATAATGAAGATACAAGCTTTAACTGGCAACCACGACAGAAACAGGTTTGATTGCGGCGTCGAGGCACTGAATCTCTGGCTTCGACAGACCGCGTTGCAACATCAAGCGAAGGGTATCTCGCGTACTTTCGTTGCTATTCCATCGGGCGCCGTGGAGGTGGAGGGCTACCTTTCAGCGGGGTATGGCGATATCGGGGAGGCAAGTATTCTCGGCTTTTTTGCCTTGGCATCGGCCTTCGTATTGGCCGACGATCTGGCACCCGAACTGGCCAAGTGCTATCCGCGCCAGATTCCGGTTACCCGCCTTGGAAGGCTCGCCATACGGTCTGACCTACAAGGACAGGGGCTCGGACGGTTGTTGCTGGCGGATGCAGTGACTCGTTCTCGCAACGCTGCATTGTCCGTCGGCAGCGCAGGAATATTTGTGGACGCGAAGCATTCTGATGCTGCCCAGTTTTATGCGGGGTACGGTTTTGTTGCGTGCAAAGAGCAGCCCTTGAAGCTGTATTTGCCAATGTGGTGATTTGCGTCGCCTCCGATTCCTCACAGGCGCGCAGCAACGCTCATTGGGAAAAAGTCGGCGCTGGCAGGACGGCGGTAGGGGAGTCTCGCGGCTAAGACAATGAATAACGATAGATCTTCATCTCGCCGCGCCCCTTGATCTTCACCGGTTCGGGCTGTGGCGTAATACCGGTCTTGACCTCTTCCGGCAGCGACAGATAGGTCACCTCCTCCATGGCCAGCCCCATCGGTTCGGCCTTGGCGCACATTCGGGAAGCCAGGTTGACGGTATCGCCCCAGAGATCGACCTGCATGCTGTTGCAGCTCAGAACGCCCGCCACCACAGGGCCGGTTGCCAGGCCAATGTACACCTCGAATGGGGTATCCAACACATAAGGATGCGCCTGTGCCAAGGCCAGCACCTCCCTGGCAAACGCCAGCATGCGTTCCGTATGACCTCCCTCCTCGTCATGCGCCAGCCCACTCGCCAGCATGTAGGCATCGCCGATGGTCTTGATGAACTTCGGGCTGTGACGGGCCGCAAACGCATCCAACTGGAAGAAAAAATCATCCAGCAGGGAAACCACCGATAGCGGCGTCAGTTCAGCACACAGGTGGGTGAAATTGACGATATCCACGAACCCGACGGTTACATCCGCGTAGCCCCACGCCGTGACCTTATCGGAATGTTGCCCACTGTCTATTCTCTGCATGCCGTGCCCGCCAAGACGCTGTTTATGTTTTGATTCTTCAGACTGAATGATGCCGACCATGACAGAGAAATGGAATTCTGGGTACCATTCACCATGGATTCGCCCATGCTGAATAATTCAACTGTTTTCTCTCGCGAGTTGCTGAGCCGGTCCGCGGACATCGCGGTGCTGGCCGACAGCGTTCAGGATTGGGCAGCGACGTGCGGATTGTCCGAGCGGACACGTCACCTGTTAGGCATCCTTCTTGACGAACTGGTCGCCAATATTGTCCGGCACGCTTACACCGACCGTGAGGATGGCCGCATCGAAGTGGTGATGCAGTTGGAGGATGCCATGGTGTGCGTCACGCTGCGCGATTTCGGCTCGCCCTTCGATCCGACGCTGCTGGCCCCAGCCGACACGACATCGGGCGTGGATGAGCGCGACTTTGGTGGGCTGGGCATCCATTTTGTGCGGCGCATCGCCGACCGCTTCAGTTACCGTCGCGATGGCGATGCCAACGAAGTCACTTTCTGCCTGTCGAGTATCAAGGAATCAACACCATGAACCAGCCTGCCCCGCCCGATCCTCGGGCCGCTGCCGATCTAGCTGAACTGGGACGGCAAATCGGCATTCCAGATCTGTGCCTGGATAACACCGGTTGCTGCCAGCTGACCTTCGACAGCCGTTGGCTGGTGATTCTGCTTCACGCCACGGCGAACCGATTCTGGACGATTACCTGCTTCCTCGCCGCCAGTGGCACAGCAATTTCTGCTGACGCGCAACACGCCATGCTGCGGGCGAACTTCATGGGGGCGGGATGTGCCGGCGGCAGCCTGTCAATCGCCCCAGATGGCCGGGCCTGCCTGCAGTACCGGCTTGCTGGCGGCGAAACGAGCGGCGGCATTCTGCTGGCCGCCATCGAGAACCTGCTTGATCAGGCTGAAATCTGGAGCGAACGCATCCAGCGCAGTGAAGCGCCACCCACCGGCCCCAACCCGACGCATCACTGGATTCAGGGCAGGGTATAAGCCGTCGGAAAAAAAGTTCTCCCAACCGGGAACTTGATACCTGATTCTGTTACGAAAGAAATACGACCGGCCTTTTCCCCGGCGAATACCATATTGTGACGATCAGCAACCTGCCCCCCTCCGCTGCCAGCAGTCCCTACGCACCCAGCGTGGACGACTTTCGCCAAAGCGCGACGCTTGGCGAAGCGGTGCATGTGCAGGTGGAAGGTCAGTCGTTCAAGGTGATCGCGACCGGGCAAACCCCGTCAGCCCGTTCGGTAGCCTGGGTTAGTGGTGAAGACACCACCCGCATGTTTGTCGCCGCACTGGAAAGTGCCGTCGGGCCGGCGCTATCGGAGGCAATTGCCAGCGAACTGGGCTTGCAGCCGGCGCCCGGCAAGCCCCTCGCTTCACGCACGGTCGAGCAGGCCCTGGCAATGGCCGACACCGCAAAAACGGCGCTCGAAGGGGTACGCTACGCCGAGAACCTGACGCCGCCCCTTCCCCCGTCGAGCAAGGCGTAACAGATCCCCCGCGCCGGGGGGGGGGGGATTCAGCCAGCTTTCTGAATGATGCCCTTCATCGCATCGCTGACTTCCTTCACCAGCGTGCTTTGAATCTGGGTCATCAACGACCACTTCGACACTTCCTGTTGCAACATCAACAGTTCGGTTTGCGACACGTTTGCGGAATTGAGAGCGGCAGCCCTCGTCTTCAAGGCTTGCTCGGCATTCGTTACAACGGTCCCGACTGTGGTGTTGATATAGTCAAAAGTTACGCCCGACATTTTTCTCTCCTGTTGTCCAAACTTGCAATACTTCCTGTGCGGCTGCAACGGCATCTGCGGCGGCTTCCCAGTCGGCAAACTCGCTGCGCGGCACACTATTCGAAATCTGTGTGTGCAGGCGCTGCGCAATGTCAGCTAACTGTTGATGAAGATCCTCGCGCAACGCTTCACCCTCTGGCTGCGCCAGTCGCTCTTCGAGTTCGGTCATGTGCCTTTCCATGTCGCGATCGATTCTACCGCTTCACGACAAGCCGCCGCGGCCCATCGAATACCACCTGGCTGCCATCGATTTCGGCCAAACGCCACCCATGGGCACTCCCGCCAAGCAACACCTTGCTCTGGTCTGAAAGCACAACAAAAGGCGTCGCCCCACCCGCCACCCCGAGAATGCGGAAGGGCAACCTAGCCTCCACCTGTTCGTCGATCTCGGTGAGAATCCGGTACGCAAACAGTTTGCCAAAACGCGCCTCGGTGTTGAGCAGCGCCGCCTCCCAGTGAGGCATATCGACACCGGAGACCTTGGCAGAAACGATAAAGCTGCCCTCCTGCCACTCCCCGCTGACGGCCGTCGCCCCGATGCGGATCAGTTCGTCAAGAAATTGCGTGGCAATGATGTCCGACGTCAGCAAGGCACTTTCAAACCCCCGGGCCGCCGGAAACTCGGTTTTCAGCGCCAGTAGCAACGCATCCCTTTCCTCGTCACCCGCTAGCTGTCCATTGATGCGGAAGCGCCCATCGCCCAGATAGTCGGCACTCAACTTTACCCCCCGCATTTGCAAAAAGTCCTGCACTTCCTGGACCAGATCCTGCTCCCCGATCACCTTCAGTTCCGGACGCGGGTTAAACCTGGTCAAAGCTGCCGCCAGCTGCTCATGTTCTGCGTCGCTGAGCAGGGCCGCCTTCACGGTCAAGTAGCCATCCGACCGCTGGATTACCTGTACGCGTTCCGCCAGGTTCAGGCTGCCGAGCATGTCGAAAAGTCGGCTCTGGCGGGACGGCTCGACCGCAGACACCGGCGTGGCGATCGGCGTTTCTTCAGGATTCAGGATGACCAGCAAGCCAGCCAGCAGCGCCAGCAAAGCCAGGCCAAACCCGATGTGCGCCACGAAATCGCGGTTCGACTGCGGCTGGGCGACACGCTCCGTAATCACGGCCGGCGGTAAAGATTCGACTGCGGCAAAGGATTCCTGCGGCTCGGCAACAGCCGGCTCCTCGGGCGGCAAAACCGGCTCGACCACACGCCACGGCGCCTGAGGCAAATCCAGGGCAATCGTGACCGGACCGAGCGCCACCCCTACACCGGCAATCAGGCGCCTGTCACCCGCACCGTCGGTGAGCGAGTGGAACGTCCACTCCTCCTTGCCGAGGCGCAACGCCGCATGCCGGCCGGCGATGCCTTCGTCGCACAAAATCAGGTCGCAGGACGGATCGGCGCCCAGCACATAGTCGCCCGGCGCAAGCGCTGTCCGCGCCCCGGCATGAATGCCGGAAAAGATGCGCAGTTCGGCCACAAGATCTTGCATCATCGGCTCAACTTGCCCTTACAATTCCGAGCAACTCAGCCACCGGATAGCCAGTGCCGCCATGAAACTTGAAACCCAGACCATCGACGATGTCGTCATCCTGCGCCCCGTAGGCCACCTGGATAGCACCAGTTCCCCCGAACTCGAAAAGGTGCTGACAGAAAGTCTGGCTGCCGGCACAAGGCGTTTGGTGTTTGATTTTTCCGATCTCGACTACATCAGCTCGGCCGGCCTGCGCGTCGTACTGCTGGCCGGCAAGCGCCTGCGTCCCCAGCAAGGCAAGATGGTCCTGGTCGGCATGCGCGAGATCGTCAAAGAGGTTTTCGCGATGAGCGGCTTTCTCACGCTCTTCGCCGTCGCGGACACGGTCGAAGCAGGCATCGGCAAGGTATGAAGGTTTCATCGCCGGCATCAGAGCTCGACCCTTACCAGTGGCTGGATGTTGATTTCCTGCGTCAGTTCCTGATAACTCAACACCGGTAGGTCATACAGATCCTGTTCAATCATCTTGCGCAGGTAGCGCCGGATATCCATTGACGTCAGCAGCACCGGCTTTTGCGCCGCCGCGGTCAGGTCGCCCACCGCGTGCTTGATGTTTTCCACCAGCTTCTTGCCTACCGCCGGATCGAGCGCCAGATAGCTGCCGGCGCTGGTTTGCCGAATGGCGGTACGCACGGTGTCCTCGACATTCGGCGCCAGCAGGTAGGCGGCGAGGATGTTCTGGCTGCTGGAATACTTGTAGCAGATGTGGCGCTTCAGGCTGGAACGCACATACTCGGTGAGCAGCACCGAATCCTTCTCTTTCTGTCCCCATTCAATCAGGGCTTCGAGGATGGTACGCAGGTTGCGCACCGAAATGTCTTCTGACACCAGGCGCTGCAGGATTTCGGCAATCTTCTGAATCGGCAGGACACGCGTCGCCTCCTTGACCAGATCGGGGAAACGCGCCTCCATCGCCGAAAGCAGGAACTTGGTTTCCTGAATGCCGATAAAGTCCGACGCATACTTTTTCAGCACAAAGGCCAGGTGGTAGGTCAGCAACTGGCTCGTTTCCATGAAAGGAATGCCGGCCTTGGCCAGCAATTCCTTCAGGTCGGCAGACACCCAGAGCGTCGGGATGTTGGGCAGGAACTTCTTGTCGGTTTGGTAGGTGATCTGCAAGGCATCGAGATTCTGCGTGCTCTCGCGCACCAGCAGGTAACCCGGCCGCAGCTTGCCCTGCGAAACGGGCACTTCCGCCAGCATGATGGTGTAGCTTTCCGCCGGCAGGTTTTCGTTGAAACGCAGCTGAATGCCGGGGAACGGTACGCCCAGGTCGAAATAGAGCGCACGACGGATCTTCAGCAGTTCCTCGTTCAGCACCTCAGGATCGAAGCTGTTCTTGAGATGGGCAGCCACGTCCATCATCAGGGGCACGGTGGGGGCAAACTCCTCTTCGGCTGTACTTGCCGTCTTGCGCGGTGGCGCAGCGGCCGCCTGCAGCGCCGGCACCTCAGTCACTTCGCCGGTCTTGGCATCGACCACTTTTGTCGTGCCGCGAAACAGCACAAAGCCGAGCGTGCCGAGGACAACAGCGAGAACAGCAAAGACCGGCGTCGGCATGCCCGGAATGATGCCCATGCCCAGCGCAATGACGGCTGCGATCAGCAGTGCCTTGGGCTGTGCCAATACTTGCGCGCCGATATCCTTGCCGACGTTCGAGGGCCCGCCCTCGCCGGTCTGCACGCGCGTGACGATCATGCCGGCACAGATGGCGATGAACAGTGCCGGAATCTGTGCGATCAGGCCGTCGCCGATCGTCAGGATCGAATAGGTCTTGACCGCCTGCCCCGCCGTCATGCCGCGCTGCATGGTGCCAATCAATATGCCCCCGAGCAGATTGACGGCGACGACAGACTCGATCAGGTCGTCTGACTGGGTAGCCGCATCTCCCGCTCCGAGGACGCCGGCGTTGTTGATCCACACATCTGGCTGCACGGCACGCGCGATGGCGCGACAGGCGTCTGCGTCGCGTACATCCAGG
>SXGT01339905.1_pt1 | contig 16431 bp, 19 predicted proteins | sample 3176221 | NCBI WGS metagenome assembly SXGT01 (sample SAMN11356862, study PRJNA531348) | freshwater metagenome | isolation source: freshwater sample F1-120 | place: China: Fuxian Lake, Yuxi | collected 2017-12-25 | reverse complement strand
TCTCGCCGACGACGGCGTGGACGGTGCCACGCGCGACGTCGATGTCGATGTCATGGTTGGCGACCACGCCGGGGAAGGTCTTGCCGATGCCGCGCAGCCGGACGACGACGTCGGTGGCGTCCGCTGAGGCGGCCGCTGCGGAGGGGGACGACACGGAGGGAACTCCTGGTGGATCGGGCGGTGCGGGCACGACGACCGCGGCCCGGCCAACGCTACTGCGTCGAGCCGGACCGCGGCCAGGGGCGATCAGGAGGTCGGGACCTCGATCTCGCCGTCGATGATCTGCTGCTTGTACTCCTCCAGCTGATCGGCGATGTCGTCGACCTGACCACCGGTGGTGGAGTAGCCGACGCCGTCGACGGAGAGGTCGTAGACGGTGGGGCCGGTGGCCGGCTCGCCGTCGTTGACGGTCTCCAGGAAGCTGAAGACGGCGACGTCGATGTTCTTGAGCATCGAGGTCAGGATCACGTCCTGGACCGACTCGTCGGCCGTGAGCGCCTGGTCGGAGTCCACGCCGATGGCGAGGGCGTCACCAGCGGAGGCCGCCTCGAACACGCCACCACCGGAGCCACCGGCGGCGTGGTAGACGACGTCGGCACCGCTGTCGATCATGCCCTCGGCCGCGGTGCGGCCGGCGGCCGGATCGGCGAAGCCGCTGAAGTCCGGCGGCTGCGTCAGGTAGCGGCTCTGGATCTCGATGTCGGGGTTGACCGCCTCGGCACCGGCGACGAACCCGGCCTCGAACTTCTGGATCAGCGGAACCTCGACGCCACCGACGAAGCCGACGTTGCCGGACTCGCTCTTCAGCGCGGCGGCAGCGCCGACCAGGAAGGAGCCCTGCTCCTCGGCGAACAGGAGGTTCGTGACGTTGTCACCCTCGACGGCGTCGTCGACGATCGCGAAGTTGACGTCCGGGTTGGCCGCGGCGACCTTGCCCACCGACTCGGAGTAGGCGAAGCCGACCGCGATGACCGGGTTGAAGTCGGCGTCGACGAGCTGCTGCAGGCGGTCCTCGCGCGCTGCCTCGGGCTCGCCGTCCTGGGCCTCGGCGGTCTGGATCTCGAAGCCCAGCTCGCACTCGGCGCGGTCCAGGCCGGCTGCGGCGGAGTCGTTGAACGACTGGTCGCCGCGTCCGCCGACGTCGAAGGCCATGCCGACCTTCATGCCGTTGGACTCGACGCAGTCCTCGCCGGAGCTGCCGGCGCTGTCGTCGTCGTTGTTGGTGTTGGCGCAACCCGCTGCAGCGAGCACGAGCGCAGCCACGCCGGCTGCGGCACCGGCCTTGGTGAATCGACGCAAAGTTCCTCCTGGTGAACGTGGCCGGGGTGCCCGGCACCACCGCACCCTAGCCGCGCCCCGGGGCCACCGGCACCGGCCCGAGCAGATTGACCGCGCCCGTAATCGGATTGTCACCTGGCCGCGTCGCGAACCCCGTGAGGAGCCCCTGTGGACGAGCACTGCCACCGGCTCGCGGGCGGTCCTAGCGTGCAGTCATGGATCGCCTGCGTCGACTGTTCTTCGACCACCGTCGCCTGCTCGCCAGCGTGCTCGTCGCGCTGGCGGTCCTCAGCGCCGTGTCGGCCGTGCGCGCCGATGCTCCTGCCTCGACGTCCCTGCTCGTGGCCGCGCGCGACCTGTCGAGCGGCACCACCCTGGCCGCCGAGGACGTGGAGGAGATCCGCGTGGACCCGGGGTCCGTCCCCGACGGCGCGACGACGTCGGCCGAGCTGCTCCCGGGCTCGCAGGTGGCCGGACCGATGCGGCGGGGCGAGGCGTTCACCGACGCTCGGCTGCTCGGCCCCGGTGTGCTGGTCGGTCGCCCCGCGGGGACCGTGGTGGCGACGGTGCGGGTGGCCGATCCGCTGGAGGTCCAGGCGTTGTCGGTGGGTGACCTCACGGACGTCGTCGCCGTCACGCCCGACCGCGAGGGCGGGGGTGCGCGAGCCGTCGTCGTGGGTGAGGCCCTGGAGGTCGTGGCCACGACGACGGACACCGGTGACCCCACGGCCCCCGCGACGGTGCGGGTCCTCACCGACCGCGACGGGGCCGCCGCCCTCGCCGCAGCCTCGGAGGACGCCCGGCTCAGCGTCGTCGCCACTGCCCCGCCCGATGGTGGGGCGCCGTAGAGTCCTTCGGCCGTGACCGCACCGCCCGTCCCGCACTACGCTCGGCGAGCGGGGTGCGACGGTCGTGCCCTACTCGAGCCTTCGAAGGGGACACATCATGATCCAGGGCTTCAAGGACTTCCTGCTGCGCGGGAACATCATCGACCTCGCGGTCGCCGTCGTGATCGGTGCCGCGTTCACCGCGCTCGTCGGCTCCTTCACGAGCTCCTTCATCGAGCCGACCATCGGTCTGGTCGCCGGCGGGGGCGAGACGGGCGGAAGCTTCGTCGTGAACGGACAGGAGTTCACCTACGGTGCGTTCATCACGGCCGTCATCACGTTCCTGATCACTGCGGCCGTCGTCTACTTCGTCTTCGTCATGCCCATGAAGACGCTCAACGAGCGCCTCAGCCGGGGCGAGGAGCCCGAGCCCGAGGGCGTCTCCGAGGACGTCCAGCTGCTGCGCGAGATCCGCGACGCGCTCCAGGCCCGTCCCTGACGGTCGGGGCTCTCAGCCCCCTCGTCTCACGCGCCGTGGTGCGGGGGCACGTCGCGACGCAGCTCGTCGTCGCGCTCCCCCGCACCCCGACCGGTCCGCTCGTCCGGCGCCGGGAGGTCGTCGGTCGTGGACGACGGAAGGAGGTCGCCCAGCAGTGCCGCCGCGCGACGGCGGCGTTCGTGCTCGGCGGCCTCCTCGCGCGGCTCAGGCGTCGACGAGGGCACGGTCGAACCACTCCGGGGTGAGCTTGGGGAAGGCCGGGTGCCAGCCGGTCCGGTCACCGAACCGCTGCGACGACACCCGCTGCGAGCGCGTCAACATCTCCAGCCGGCGGCCGGCGAGATGATGGGTGAGCGGCCCGTGGAAGCGCGCTCCGCGACGTTCGCCCGCCAGCGCGTACTGCTCGGCGAGGTCGTGGCGGCGGGCCGGCTCGGCACCCACGTTGTAGGTGCCTGACGGAGCCGTGAGAGCCGCGACGATCGCGGCCGCGGCGTCCTCGGGGTGCACGAGGTGGATCCACGACTGCGGATCGCCGAACCCGGTCGGCCGCCCGGACCGGGCACGTCGCACCATCCACGCGGTGTGATCGGTGGGGCCGACGATGCGGCCGAGGCGCAGCACGACGTGCTCGCCACCCTCGCGCCCGAACTGCTCGGCGTTGGACTCGGCGATGACGAAGGGTTCGGTGGCCTGGGTGAGGTCGATGGTCGTGAACTCGTCGATGCGGTCGTCGCCGGAGTCGGCGTAGAGCACGCTGCTGCTGCACTGGACGAACCGCGGGACGCCGGCGCGTCCGGCCGCCTCGACCAGACGGCGCGAGCCCTCGGCGAGATGTCGGTCGTGGCGTCGCCACGCCGCTGGGCCCAACGCCGCGTAGCCGACGGGCTGCGGTGGTGCCAGCGACACGACGGCGTCGCAGCCGGACATGCTCTGGTCTCGGGGGTCGGCGACCTCGTGGCCGGCCGAGCGGAGAGCGGCGGCGGCCGGTGGGCCGAGCGTTCCGCGGTCTCCGATCAGGAAAACCTTCACGTCATCACTCCGTGTCGTCCTCGTCCGCGCCCCGGGGGTGACGGGCACGAACCGGACCAGTCTACCGCTCGGCGTGCAGCTCCCTGACCAGCGGCACGACGTCGGCGATCGAGTCCACGACCCGGGTGGGGCGGTACGGGAAGCGGTCGACGCGGTCCGCGGACGTGGAGCCGGTGAGCACGAGGATCGTGCGCAGGCCTGCCTCCAGCCCGGAGAGGACGTCGGTGTCCATGCGGTCACCGACCATCACGGTGCTCTCGGAGTGCGCCTCGATCTCGTTGAGTGCGCTGCGCATCATGAGCGGGTTGGGTTTGCCCACGAAGTACGGCTCCACGCCGGTGGCCTTGGTGATGAGCGCTGCGACGGAGCCGGTCGCCGGGAGGGACCCGGTGGGTGAGGGACCGGTGGGGTCGGGGTTGGTGGCGATGAAGCGCGACCCCCGCTCGATCAGCTGGATGGCGCGGGTGATGGCCTCGAAGGAGTAGGTGCGCGTCTCCCCCAGCACGACGTACTCGGGGTCACGCGTGGTCATGATGTAGCCGACGTCGTGCAGGGCGGTGGTGAGGCCGGCCTCGCCGATAACGTAGGCCGAGCTCTCGGGGCGCTGCTCGGCGAGGAACTGCGCCGTGGCGAGGGCCGAGGTCCAGATGGCGCCCTCGGGGACGTCGATGCCTGCGGCACCGAGGCGCGCGCGCAGGTCGCGCGGCGTGTAGATGGAGTTGTTGGTCAGCACCTGGAACGGCAGGTCCAGCTCGCGCAGCGTCGCGATGAACTCGGCGGCGCCGGGGATGGCACGCTCCTCGTGGACGAGGACCCCGTCCATGTCGGTGAGCCAGGCGTCGGCCCGCTTGGTTGCACTCACGCTGAGACCACCCTCTCGTCCGGACCCTTCGATCCGATCCTACGGCGCGAGGTCGGTCGGCTCGTCGCTGCGCGACGCCGCCACGAGGGGCGCCCCTCGTCCGACGCGAGACGCTCCGGGGTCGATCTCGCGCACGACGTGGTCGACGAGGATCGCGTCGTCCTCCGTCTCGCACCGCACGACGATCCGCGGTCCGGAGTGGTCCTCCACGCCGAGGGCGTGGACGCCGAGCATCGCTGCCGTGCGGAAGTCGTCGAGCACGGCCTGCTGCTGGCGCTCCCCGCTCAGGCGGTACGTGAACGAGCGCGTCGCAGCACCGGGAGTGCGGTCGTCACTGGCGCTCATGGGCATCCTCCGGGGGAACTGGCCCCGACGCTACGCCGCCCGGGCGTCGTGCGCACGCCTTCGAGGTCACTGCTTCGTGACGACGCGCCGGCGACCACTACGCTGGGACCGTCGCCCCCGTAGCTCAGGGGATAGAGCAACGGTTTCCTAAACCGCAGGTCGCTGGTTCGAATCCTGCCGGGGGCACCCGGGGCCGCGCCGTCGCGACCCTCCGTCACAGCCCGAAGAAGTCGGCCATGACGACCGACGCGCTGACGGTCGTCGTCGTGGGACCGAGGGCGTCGAACGGCGGTGCGCCGGGCCAGACGTGGCCGCCGCCATCGATGTAGTAGGCCTCGAGGGGCTCGTCGCACCCCTGCCAGACGAGGTGCTCGACGTCGTCGCCCATCGGCGTCACGTCCGGATCGGGACCGCAGCCGTCGTGCTGCGCCCACCCCGCCATGGTGGTCGGCACGGGCTCGACCGGCTCGATCGGGGTCGGTCCTCCGTCGAACGGGACGACCTCGTCCCCGGTGCCGTGGAAGTAGACGATCGGGGCCGGCGGCGAGGCGTCGCAGCTGGTGTCGTAGAAGGCTGCGGCGACGCCGGCGTACCCCTGCATCGTGGACGTGCCCGAGCACGCCAGGGCGAACACGAGGGCCGAGCCGTTGGACAGGCCGGTGGCGAACTGTCGTTCCGGGTCGACGCAGTCCTGCGCGCCGACCATCGACGCCAGGGCCTCGACGAAGGCGACGTCCCCGTCCGGGGCGTCGGAACGGTAGTCCCAGCTCAGCCCCTCCCCGACCGCCTGCGGGGCCACGAGGACGAACCCACGGTCGTCGGCGACCTCGGCCAAGCCGGTGTAGGCGGCGTTGACGTCCGCCTGGCCACCGAGGCCGTGGAAGAGGTAGACCACGGGCAGGTCGGTCTCACCGTCCCACCCACGCGGCCCGTGCACGAAGTAGGGCCGGTCGGTGCCGTCGAAGTCGAAGGTCCTGATCCCGGTCCCCGAGCAGAAGCCGTCGATCGACGAGGGCGAGGGTGAGGGCGGGGCGACCGTCGGCGGCGTGTCGCCACCGAGCGGCGTGCAGCCGACCACCAGCACGACGGCGAGCGCGGCGATGACGGTCAGGCGACGCATGGGCACAGTCTGCCCCAGCCGACCAATCGCCGTGATCGTGACCACGGTCGGTTCGGCTGGCCGGACGGCCCCGTCGACCCTACGGTCGGGCCATGGTCCGGTTACGTCGCGTCTCCCCCTCCATGGCGGGCTGGAAGCGCCTCAAGCACGGTCGCGGGTTCCGGTACGTCGGGACCGACGGTGCGGCGCTCGAGCCGGTCGACGTCGACCGCTGCAAGCAGCTGGTCATCCCACCGGCATGGACGGACGTGTGGATCTGCCCGGTCCCGAACGGGCACCTGCAGGCCGTCGGGATCGACGCCGCGGGACGCAAGCAGTACCTCTACCACCCGGCGTGGCGCGAGCGCCGCGACGCCGAGAAGTTCGTGCACATGGAGCAGTTCGCGACGGCACTGCTGCGTCGACGCAAGGCCGTCCGCGAGCGGATCGGCGACGAACCCGACCTCGAGACGGTCTGCGCCGCCACCTTCGGCCTGCTCGACCTCGGGATGTTCCGGATCGGGTCGGGCCGCTACACCGAGGAGAACGGCAGCTACGGACTCACGACGCTGCACACCGAGCACGTCGAGCGCACCGAGAACGGCATCGCCTTCTGCTACGCCGCCAAGTCCGGACAGCAGGTGGAGGTGACGGTCCGCGACGCGCTCCTCGTCGGTGTCCTCGACCGCCTGCGCCGACGTCGTTCGGGCGGCCCGGAGCTGCTCGCCTGGCGCGAGGACGGCACGTGGCACGACCTCGACGCCTCCCACGTCAACGACTACGTCAAGGCGATGCTGGGCGAGGAGTTCTCCGCCAAGGACTTCCGCACGTGGCGCGGCACGGTGATCGCCGCGGCCGAGCTCTCCGTCGCCGACGGGTCGACCAAGACGTCCCGCAAGCGCTCGGTGTCCGCGGCGATGAAGACGGTCGGCGAGCACCTGGGCAACACCCCGGCCGTCGCCCGGTCCTCCTACGTCGATCCGCGGGTCGTCGACCTGTTCGAGGACGGCATCGCCGTCACGGCCGGACACCGCGCCATCTCCCCGGGCGAGCCGGTACCGAGGACGTTGGAGAAGCAGGTGCTCGAGCTGCTCGGCAAGGCCTGAACGGCCGCTCGGAGAAAGAGGCTCAGTCGCGCGGACCGTGCGTCTGCAGCAGCAGCACGGGTCCTTCGAGACCGGCCGACAGGTCGGACACCGCCGCCAGTGCCTTGGCGGTGTAGACCGGCTCCAGCACCAGCCCCTCTCGCTCGAGGGCGGCCACGCGGGCCGCCTCCCCCTCGGGCGTGGGAGCCCCGTAGGTCGAACCCAGCCAGTCGCTGCTGGCGTCGAGGTCACTCGGTCCGAAGGTCGTGACGACGTCGGCTCCTCGCGACCTCAGCAGCTCGGCGGTGGCACGGGCGAGCGCGGAGATGCTGACCGCGTCGAGCGGGAGGGCGTCGTTGACGACCACGCCGAGGACCCGCGATCGCAGGCCCGCCAGGCGCAGCCCGAGCAGCAACCCTGCCGCCGTGCCACCCGATCCCACCGCCGTGACGACCGTCGCGGGCTCCGGGATCTCGCCGGTCCGCACCTGCTCGGCGATCTCGAGCGCCGTCTCGACGTAGCCGAGCGTGCCGATCGGGGACGATCCCCCGGCCGGGAGGTAGTACGGCAGCCGGCCTCGACGGCTGTACCGCGCCAGCAGGTAGGGCGCCGCGAGCTTGAGCCGACGCACGCTCGGGTAGCGGTGGACGAGGGCGCCCGAGGCATCGATGCGGCGCGTCTGGTCCCGCACGTGGTCGTCGACCGGCTGGTGGACGAGCCCGAGCACCGTGCGCAGTCCGTGCTCGCGACCGTGGAGGGCGGCCGCCAACCCCCAGTGCGTGCCGATGCCCCCGACCGTGAACAGTGTGTCGCGGCGGCGTCGGTGCGCCTCGGCGACGATCCACTCCAGCTTGCGGACCTTGTTCCCGCCCCACAGCCGGTCCCCGTACGCGCCCTCGTCCTTCAGCCACGTCTCGACCGGCAGGTCGAGGGCGTCGAGCCGACGAACCGGGGTGGGTCCGGTGCCGAGCCGGACCGAGGGCAGGTCCGCCGTGGGGAACCGTCGGGCGAGGAAGGTCTCAGGCAAGGGTCTGCTCGTCGGTCGACGAGGTGCCGTCGAGACCGCGGTCGTCCAACCCGGGTGCGTGCGGGTCGCCCCGCCAGCGCCTGATGCTGTAGACGATGAGGCCCCAGGCGAGCAGAGCCGAGGCGATGAGTCCGAGGCCGGTGACCCATCCCTGGGCCGGCAGCTCGGGTCCGAAGCCGATGCCCAGGACCTCGAACTCCGGGATCGTCGGCCCGACCCACCAGATGACACCCAGCGCGAACAGCCAGACGCCGCCCAGCACGCTGACGGTGATGCGCGGGATCGTCTGCACCCCGTAGACGGCCGCCTCGATGGCGCGCGCCTTGAGCGGCTCGAGCAGGCGCCGCGCCCAGGCGTAGTGACGGGCGAGGAGTGCGACGCCCGAGACCAGGATCAAGGTGCCCGGTCCCGGTAGCGGCATGAGGATGATCCCGGCCACCACGAGGGTCCATCCGAGCACCTCGCTGCCTGTGCGCGAGAACCACATCTTCAGTCGGGCCCACAGGCTCATGGACACAGCATGCCAAACATGACCCACCCGTGCGGGTCATGGCGACGAACTCGCGGGGAGGGACTCCGTGTGGCGTCGCTCAGCCGTACCGAGAGGATGACCCCATGACCAAGGCCGACGCCGTCCTGTCCCTCGCCGAGGAGACCCTCGGCATGCCCCTGCCGGTGCGACTGCGTCTGTGGGACGGCAGCGAGGCCGGCCCTCGCGACGCGCCCGTGCTGGTGCTGCGGTCCAAGCGCGCGGTGCGCCACGTCCTGTGGCAGCCCGGCGAGCTCGGTGTCGCCCGCGCCTACGTCCAGGGCGACCTCGACGTCGAGGGCGACCTCGCCGACGGTCTGCGACGTGTCTGGGCGTCGGTGCGCGAGGCCCGGGCCGCCGACGAGGCCGCCGGACGCCCCCACATCCGCCCGCGCACCGTCGTCAAGGGCGCGGCCCTCGCCCTGCGCCTGGGCGTGATCGGCCGCAAGCCCGCGATTCCGGCCGCCGAGTCCCACCTGACCGGCGACCTGCACAGCCGCGAGCGCGACCAGGCGGCCATCAGCCACCACTACGACCTCTCCAACGACTTCTACGAGCTCATCCTCGACGAGTCGATGGCGTACTCCAGCGGCTTCCACACCAGCCCCGAGCAGGGTCTGCACGAGGCACAGCTGGCGAAGCTCGACCTGATCTGCCGCAAGCTCGACCTGCGACCCGGCATGCGGATGGTCGACATCGGCTCGGGCTGGGGTTCTCTCACGCTGCACGCGGCAGAGCACTACGGCGTGCACGTGACGGGCGTGACGCTCTCGAGCGAGCAGCGTGACTTCGTGCTCAAGCGCGCGGCCGCGCGCGGGCTCTCCGACCGCGTCGACGTGAGCCTGCGCCACTTCCGCGACCTCTCCGAGGCCGGGGTGCAGGACGGCCGCATCGACGCGATCGCCTCCGTCGAGATGGGCGAGCACGTCGGCGACGCCGAGTACGAGGTGTTCACCGCCGCGATCCACCGCTACCTGCGCCCCGGGGGGCGCGTGCTCATCCAGCAGATGTCGCGCAGCAACGACCGCCCCGGGGACTCCCCTGGCGGTGGGCCGTTCATCGAGACGTACATCGCTCCGGACATGCACATGAAGCCGTTGGCCAAGACCATCGGGCTGATCAACCGTGCCGGCCTGGAGATCCGCGACGTCCAGGCGATGCGCGAGCACTACCCGCAGACCGTCGCCGCCTGGGCCGCCCGGCTCGAGGCCAACTGGAGCACGGCGGTGGCGCTGGTCGGCGAGGAGATGGCCCGCGTGTGGCGCCTGTACCTCGCCGGCGGCTCGCTCGCCTTCGAGGAGAACCGCATGGGGGTCGACCAGATCCTCGCCGTCAAGCCCAGCGACGCCGGGGAGAGCGGGATGCCGCGTTCGCCCCTAGCCTGGCTCACATGATCGACAACGACGTCGCCCAGACGCTGCTGACGCTCGGCATCGGCCTGGTCGCCGTCGTCGTCTTCATGGGCGGGTGCCTGGCCCTGGCCGTCCGCGCGGAGAAGCTCACCGTCGTCGACACGGCCTGGCCGCTCGGGTTCGTCACGGTCGCCGTCGTCTCGGTATTCGTGGCCGACCGCGGTGCCGGCGGGTACGCGTGGCCCTCGGCCCTGCTCCTGCTGCTCACCACCATCTGGGGGGTCCGGCTCGCCAGCCACCTGTACCTGCGCAACCGCGGCAAGCCCGAGGACCCGCGGTACCAGCAGATGGCCGACGCCGACGGACGCTCGTTCGCGCAGGTGGCGGTCCGTCGGGTGTTCTTGCCACAGGGCATCGCCATGTACCTCGTCGCCACGCCGATCATGGTCGGCGTCAACAACGAGGGCCAGTACACCTGGCTGGCCTGGCTGGGCGTCCTCGTCTGGCTGGTCGGCTTCGTGTTCGAGACGGTCGGCGACTGGCAGCTCAAGGAGTTCAAGAAGAAGCCGGACACCGACGGCAAGATCATGGACCAGGGCCTGTGGCGCTACACCCGTCACCCGAACTACTTCGGCGACGCCTGCGTGTGGACCGGCATCTGGCTCGTCGCCGCGTCGTCGCTCCCGGGTCTGCTCACGGTCGTCAGCCCGATCGCCATGACCATCTTCCTGACCAAGGTCACGGGCGCCTCCCTCAACGAGAAGGGCATGCGCGAGAGCAAGCCCGGCTACGACGACTACGTGCGGCGCACGAGTGGATTCATCCCCCTGCCGCCGAAGAAGGGCTGACGTGGCACGCGTCCTCGTCACCGGTGCCACCGGCTTCGTGGGTGGTCACCTGGTGCAGCACCTCCTCGCGTCCACCGAGCACGACGTCCGCGTCCTGGTCCGCGACCCGTCCCGGCTCCCGGACGAGGGCTGGACCGCCGAGGTCGAGGTGTCCACGGGCGACGTCGGGGACGGCGAGGCGCTGCGCTCGGCGCTCGACGGCGTCGACGTCGTCTACTACCTCGTGCACGCCATGAGCGACGGCGACGACTTCGCCGAGGTCGACCGACGCCTCGCCACCACCTTCGCGGACGCCTGCGAGGACGCCGATGTCTCGCGCATCGTCTACCTCGGTGGGCTCGTGCCCGAGGAGGGCGAGATCACCGAGCACCTCTCCTCACGGGCCGAGGTCGGCCGGATCTTCCTGGACAGCACCGTCCCCGCCGTGGAGCTGCGGGCCGGGATGGTGGTGGGCCGCGGGTCGGCGTCCTTCGACCTGCTGGAGACGGCGGTGCGCTGGCTCCCCGTCGTCGTCGGTCCGTCCTGGCTGAACCGGTCCATGCAGCCGATCGCGTTGGCGGACCTGCTGCACTACCTGGCCGCCGCGGCCCACCTGCCCGCGGACGTCAACCGCACCCTGGACGTCGGCGGTGAGGACGTCGTGCGCTACCGCGACCTGCTGGCGGCCCACGCCCGGGCCGCCGGACGCCGCGCGCCCACCACGATCACGTTCCCGGTCCTGATGCCCCACACCCTGAGCTTCCTCGTCGGTCAGGTCGCGCCGGGCCCGAGCTCGCTCGCCGCAGCGCTCGTGCACAGCCTGTCCGTGGACATGGTGTGCCGCGACGACGACGCCGTCACGCTGCTCGGGGCTCCCCCGGGCGGCTTCACGTCGCTCGAGGACGCGCTGCGAGCCGGCTGAACGGTCCCGCGCGGAGTCCCGACGGACTTCCCGACGGACTCAGGAGCTGACGAAGATGTGCTGGGCCGCGTCGGCGTCGATCTCGGCCGTCTCGCCCTGACGGGCGACGACGACGCCGTCGTGCCCCGCGGAGACGAGCACGTCGTTGCCCGGGAGGGCACCGACGCGACGCAGGACCGACATGACCTCGGTGTCCTTCTGCAGCTCCTCGGCGATGCGTCGCACGATCCGACGGTGCGGTTCGGCGCCGGCCTTGGCGGCGACGGTCAGCGGTTGCAGACCGACGAGGAACTCCGCCGGGTCCTCGGCCGCCAGCGAGCCGTCCTGGAGCTCGGCGAGCCCCGGGATCGGATTGCCGTACGGCGACTCCGTCGGGTGCTCGAGCAGCGTCACGAGCCGCTTCTCCACCTGCTCGGACATGACGTGCTCCCAGCGGCACGCCTCCTCGTGGACGAACTCGATCTCCAGGCCGATGATGTCGGTCAGGAGGCGCTCGGCCAGACGGTGCTTGCGCATGACGCGGGTGGCGAGCTGGCGCCCCTTCTCCGAGAGCTCCAGGTGACGATCACCCTCCACCGTGAGCAGACCGTCGCGCTCCATGCGGGCGACCGTCTGGCTGACGGTGGGCCCGCTCTGGTGCAGGCGCTCGGCGATGCGCGCACGAAGGGGGACGATGCCCTCCTCCTCGAGCTCGTAGACCGTGCGCAGGTACATCTCGGTGGTGTCGATGAGGTCGCTCACCCTGTCATTGTTCCATGGCGTGCGGCACGCCGTTCCGCCGCGCAGGATGGAGGCCATGGCCACGTCCGTGCTCTGCTTCCGCAACGACTTCCGCCTGCTCGACAACCCGGCGCTGCGCGCCGCCGTCGACGCCGGCCCCGACGGCGTCGTGCCCATGTTCGTCCTCGACGAGCACTACTGGGGACCGGGCGGCCGCACCCGGCTCGCCTACCTCATGCGGGCCCTGGCCCACCTCGACGAGCGCATCGGCCTGACCGTCGTGAAGGGCAAGCCCTGGGAGGTGGTCCCGCAGGTGGCGCGCTCGGTGGGTGCCGGCTCGGTCCACGTCGCCGCCGACTACACGCCGTACGAGGCCGAGCGTGACCGGCGGATCGAGAAGGCCCTCGCCGACGACGGCGTCGAGCTCGTTCGCACCGGGTCGGCCTACGCCGTCGCACCCGGGCGCATCACGAAGGCCGACGGCACCCCGTACCGCGTGTTCACCCCCTTCTACCGGGCGTGGCGCGAGCACGGCTGGCGCGCCCCGGCCCCGGGAGCGCGTGACGTCCCGTGGATCCGCGCCGACGTGCGGACCACGGCGCTGCCCGAGGTCGACCCGCCCGAGGGCCTCGAGCTGCCGCCTGTCGGCGAGGAGGCCGCGCGCCGACGCTGGCGCGAGTGGCTGGACCACGTCGACGAGTACGACGACGTCCGAGACCTGCCCGGCGAGGACCTCACGTCGAAGATGTCGGTGCACCTCAAGTGGGGCCACGTCCACCCCCGCACGCTCCTGGCCGACCTCGCCGAGCGCTCGTCGCCCGGCGCCGAGGCCTACGGACGCGAGCTCGCGTTCCGCGAGTTCTACGCCGACGTCGTGCACCACCGGCCCGACACCCTGGAGGGCTACTACGACAAGCGCTTCGAGCACATGGAGTACGACCACCCGGGCGGCGACCTGCAGCTGTGGAAGGACGGCCGCACCGGCTTCCCCATCGTGGATGCCGGCATGCGTCAGCTGGCCGCGACCGGCTGGATGCACAACCGGGTGCGGATGATCGTGGCGAGCTTCCTCGTCAAGGACCTGCACCTGGAGTGGACCGTCGGCGCCAAGCACTTCATGGACCTGCTCGTCGACGGCGACCCCTGCTCCAACCAGCACGGCTGGCAGTGGGTGGCCGGCTGCGGCACCGACGCCGCCCCCTACTTCCGGATCTTCAACCCCATCACCCAGGGCAAGAAGTTCGACCCGGACGGCAGGTACGTGCGCCGCTGGGTCCCGGAGCTGCGTGGCGTCGAGGGCAAGGCCGTCCACGAGCCGTGGACCCTCTCCTCCCCACCCGAGGACTATCCCGCACCCATGCTCGACCACGCCGCCGAGCGCAAGGAGTCGCTGCGGCGGTACGAGGCCCTGCGGTCCTGAGCGGCGCTGGGCGACGGGTTAGGTTGGGCCGATGGTGACGATCCCGGCGCAGTTCAACGGTCCGGCCACGTCGGGCAACGGCGGGTACGCAGCGGGCCTGCTCGCCGAGGTGCACGGTGCCGAGGTGGTCACGAGCACCCTGCGACTGCCGCCCCCGCTCGACGTGCCGTTGACGTGGGAGCGCCACGGTGACGACCTCACGCTCGTGACCGCCGGCGGTGCGACGGTCGGGGAGGCGGGCCCGGGCAGCATCGACGGCGACCCACTCCCGGCTCCGACGCCGGACGAGGTCGCGGAAGGGCTCGCGACCTACAAGGGGTTCGACTCCCACCCGTTCGACCGCTGCTTCACCTGCGGCACCGCCCGCGACGAGGGCGACGGCCTGCGGATCTTCACGGGCCCGGTCGGCGACGGTCGCACGGTCGGACCGTGGACCCCGCACGCGGCGTTCGACGCGGGCGACGGCACCGTCTCCGTGCCGGTCGCCTGGGCCGCGCTGGACTGCCCGGGCGGGTGGGCAGCCGACTTCACCAGCCAGCTGATGTTGCTCGGCCGCATGACGGCGCACCTGCACCGGCGCCCGCGCGTCGGCGAGGCGCTCGTGGCCTCCGGTGCCGTCCTGCGACGCGACGGCCGCAAGTTCCACACCGCCACCGCTCTGCACACGCCCGGCGGTGAGCTCGTCGGCCGGGCCGTGCAGGTCTGGATCGAGGTCTCGGCCGCCTGATCCCGCCTCAGGCGAGGGTGTCGCCGCCCGCGTAGAACCAGCGTCCTGCCCGTCGCTCGAAGCGGCTCGACTCGTGCATCGTTCCGGTCTCCGACGGGGTGGTCCAGTGGGCGCGGAACTCCACGACGCCGTGGTCGTCGTCGGGGCCGCCGGCCTCGGTGCCCAGCACCTGCAGGCCCTGCCACTGCAGGACCGGCGACGTCGACACGTCGTCGGGTCGGGTGCGGGGGTGCCAGGTGCGAAAGACGTGGTCGTCCTCACGCAGGACGTAGGCGGTGTACCGCGAGCGCATGAGCTCCTCGGCGGTCCGGGCGTGACGCTGCTGCGTGTGCAGGGGCCGGCAGCAGTCGCCGAGCACGGTCCCGCTGCCGCAGGGGCAGGGCACTCCGTCGTCGACGCCCGCCCCGCCGAAGGCGTCGCTCACGGGGCCACTCACGGGGCCAGCCGCTCGCGCCGCCAGGAGTCGCCGTGCCTGACGAAGCGGATGCGGTCGTGCAGGCGGCTCGGGCGGCCCTGCCAGAACTCCACCGAGTCCAGTGCGACCCGGTACCCGCCCCACGTGGCCGGCCGCGACGGCCCGTCGGGGCCGCCCGCGCGCTCCACCTCGTCGAGACGACGCTGGAGGTCCTCCCGGCCGTCGAGCACCTGCGACTGCGGCGAGGCCACCGCGCCGCGCCTGCTGCCGAGCGGGCGGGAGGCGAAGTAGACGTCGGACTCCTCCGCGGACAGGCGCGACACCGCGCCCTCGATGCGCACCTGCCGCTCGAGGGAGTGCCACAGCGTGACCGCGGCCGCCCGCGGGTTCGCCTCGAGCTCGCGGCCCTTGCGGGACTCGTAGTTGGTGTAGAAGACCGCGCCCCGCTCGTCCAGTCCCTTCAGCAGCACGATGCGCACCGACGGGGCGCCGTCCGGGGTGCTCGTCGCGACCGCCATCGCGTTGGGTTCGTGGACCCCGGCAGCGACGGCCTCGGCCAGCCACCGCTCGAGCAGGGCGAGGGGCTCGTCCCCGGCGGCGGCCTCGTCGAGACCCGCCGTGGCGTACTCGGTGCGCATGGCGGCGAGGTCGGCGCGTTCCATGGCGCAAGCGTAGGCGAGCCCGCCGGGACCAGCCGGGGGACGCGGTCGGACCCTCACGGTGCACAATGCTGGACATGGCTGACAACGACGTGAAGGTTCACCACGGACTCGAGGGCGTCGTCGCCTTCCAGAGCGAGATCGCCGAGCCCGACAAGGAAGGGTCGGCGCTGCGCTACCGCGGCGTCGACATCGACGACCTCGTCGGCCGCGTGCCGTTCGAGAAGATCTGGGGCCTGCTGGTCGACGGCTCCTACGAGCCGGGCCTGCCGCCCGCCGAGCCGTTCCCGATCCCCGTGCACTCCGGCGACATCCGCGCCGACGTGCAGAGCGCCATCGCCCTGACCGCTCCGGCGTGGGGCCTGCGCCAGCTGTACGACATCGAGACCCCCGAGCAGGTGCGCGAGGACCTCTCCCGCACCGCCGTCATGATCCTGTCGTACGTCGCGCAGGCCGCCCGCGGCGTCGGCCAGCCGATGGTGCCGCAGGCCGTCATCGACGAGCAGGAGTCGATCGTCGAGCGGATGCTGACTCGCTGGCGCGGCGAGGTCAACCCCGACCACGCCAAGGCCATCGACGCCTACCTGGTCTCGGCCGCCGAGCACGGCATGAACGCCTCCACGTTCACGGCTCGCGTCATCGCCTCCACCGGTGCCGACGTCGCCGCCGCCCTGTCGGGTGCCGTGGGTGCGATGTCCGGCCCGCTGCACGGCGGCGCCCCGTCGCGCGTGCTGCACATGATCGAGCAGGTCGAGAAGTCCGGCGACGCCGAGGGCTACGTCAAGAAGCTCCTCGACTCCGGCGAGCGG
>SXGT01573584.1_pt1 | contig 16433 bp, 11 predicted proteins | sample 3176221 | NCBI WGS metagenome assembly SXGT01 (sample SAMN11356862, study PRJNA531348) | freshwater metagenome | isolation source: freshwater sample F1-120 | place: China: Fuxian Lake, Yuxi | collected 2017-12-25 | reverse complement strand
CTCGCGCCGTGAGTTCCTTCGCGTCGGTGGGCTAGCCGTTGGCGGGTTGAGCCTACCGACGTTGCTCGCGAAGCCGGCGGGTGCCAAATCGCGCGCGAAGTCGTGCCTGCTGATCTTCATGGACGGCGGGCCGAGCCACCTGGAAATGTGGGACTTGAAGCCCGGCGCGCCGGCCGAGATTCGCGGTGAGTTTGGGACGATCCGGTCGAGCGTGCCGGGCGTCACGGTCGGCGAACTACTCCCGCTCACGTCGCGCGAGATGCACCACTTCGCGCAAGTCCGGTCCGTACATCACGGCGTGAACGACCACAACGCGGGCAGTTTCTACATGCTCACCGGGCGTCACCCGGCCGACGGCTCGAAGCTGATCCAAGCGGACTCCGCGAACACGTTCCCGCCGTTCGGCGCTGTGATGGCGAGACTCCGCCCGGCCGAGCGCCCGGTGCCGTCGTACGCGCTGTTGCCGGAGTACCAGTGGAACAACGGCGTGGACATCGCCGGGCAGAAGGGCGGGTTCCTCGGCGCGAAGTGCGACCCGTTCGTGACCGGCGATCCGAGTTTGCCGGACTTCGGCGTGCCCGGCCTCGATCTGTTGCCCGAGGTGCCGCTCGACCGGCTCGCGGTGCGTGACAACTTGCGGCAGGCGCTCGACCGCGCGGTCGCGAGCCGCTCGGAGTCGCTTGCGGCTTCGCGAATGAGCGTCTTCCAGAAACAAGCGGTTGAGGTGGTTACGGCACCCGACGCGCGCGGGGCCTTCGACCTGAGCCGCGAGCCGCGGAAGCTGCGCGAGCGGTACGGCACCGACCCCGGCAGCGACCGCGGTATCGAGGCGCGGAAGTTCGGCGGGCTACCGCATATCGGCCAAACGTTTCTGATGGCGCGCCGGTTGATCGAGGCCGGTGTCCGGCTCGTCACCGTGATGACCGGTCGGCGCATCGATCAGGCGTGGGACACCCACCGCGACCACTTCGGCCTGATGAAGCAGGCGCTGTGCCCGCCGTTCGACCGCGCGCTCTCGGCGTTGATCGCGGACATGCACCTTCGCGGGCTGTTGGATGAGACGCTGGTGGTGGTGATGGGCGAGTTCGGCCGCACGCCGAAGGTGGGGCAGATCACGAGCGGTGCGGGCGCGGCGAAGAACAACGGCCGCGATCACTGGCCGTACTGCTACACGGTGCTGTTCGCCGGGGCCGGTATCCCAGGCGGCGCGGTGTTCGGCTCCAGCGACCGCACTGCGGCGTACCCGCGCGAGAACCCGGTCGGCCCGGAGGACATCGCCGCGACGATCTACAAAGCCCTCGGCATCGACCCCACAACAGAGATTCACGACGCGCAGAACAAGCCGTACACGCTCTGCACCGGCCGGCCCCTGCGCGCGCTGTTGGGGTAGCCCTCGGTGTGCGTCCGGTGCCATTGTTAGCATTCATCACACACCGCGCTGAACGTCCGCCTACTCTGATACGTGTACTCGGTGAAGCTGTCAGGTTCCGAACCCCTCCTCTCGGCCCTTCCCCAGCGCGGGGAGCGTCTCGCTCTTCACTTCCCCAGCACCGCGGGTGCGGAATTCTGCGCGTGGGCGGCGTCGTGACCGGCGTACTGGCCGAAGTCGTTGAAGAACAACCGTTTCGCAAGCCGGTAGAACACGTTCTTCTCGGGCACTTCCGCGGCCGGGTTGTACTGGCTGGTGCGCACCTTCATCGCGCCCAGTTCGGCCAGCGCGGTCTGGCGCGCGGTCGCGTCCTTCGCGCCGTGCGCGTCCACCAACTTCTTGAGCAGGTCGGGACGTTCCAGCACGATGCAGCCGCGCGTCGTCTCGGCCGCGAGCTTGCGGAAGTCCGCGAGGAACGCGGATTGGAGGAACTTCTGCTTCAGCGGGCGAACGTCCGTCGTGCCGTGGATCGACTCCTTCGAGAACTGCACGATGGGGCACGGCTCGATGTCGCCCCACGGGTTGATGTGGTGGCTGATGCCGGTCGCCGCCGGGCACAGGGCCTTGCCCTCGCCGTCGTGGTAGGCGTCGATGATGACGATGGGCTTCTTCGCCCGCATGTTCACGACGAACTGCCGCGCCCGCAGCGCCTGCTCGGGCGTCAGGCACAGGTCCGGGTTCGGGTTCGGTCCCATCGGCCGGTAGACGTGGAACCAAGTGTAGAGCACACCCAGTTCGATCAGCCGGTCGATCCACTCCTCGCGCAGCAGGTCGTCGATGTTCGTGCGAGCGAGGCTGGTGCAGACGCCCGCGAACACGCCCGCGTCCAGCGCGTTGTGAAGCCCCTGCATCGTCTTACTCAGCACGCCACCTCGCCCGCGGCGCTCGTCCGAGACGATCTCCGTTCCTTCGACCGAAATGAGCGGCGTCACGTTGCCGAGCTTCCACATGCGCTTCGCGCGCTCGGGCGTGATGAAGTGCCCGTTGGTGAAGATTTGGAAGTAGCAGTCCGGGTGCTCGGCCAGCATGTCGAGCAGATGCGGGTGCATGAACGGCTCGCCGCCGACGATGCCGAAGAACACGTTCCCCATCGCCTTCGCTTCGCGCACGAGCTGGTGGAACGCTTCGGGCTTGATCGTCTCCTGCTTCATGCTCACATCGACCCAACACCCCTGGCACCGCAGGTTGCAGGTGTTGATGATGCTGACGTACAGGAACGGCGGGAACACCTGCCCGCGCTTGAGCCGCAGCTTGTGCCGGTGAACGGACAGCGCGCCCTTGAACCCCATGTTGTACGCGAGCTTCCACAGGAGCCGCTTGTCGGTTTCGAGCAGCACGCGCTTGGCGAGCTTGAACGTGGCGAGCAGAGTCACGGACCACCCCGGACGGAGTAACGCGGCGATACAGACGAGTGTACCGCCGCGCGGCTCGCGGGGGCAGGGCGAATCGGCTCACGGCGCAAACGGCTCGCCCTGCATCTCCTTCCACTTGTCCTTCTGCGCGTCGGTCAGGAACGCCAAAAACTTCTCGCTCGCGTCCTTCCAGGTGGGCGCTTTCCCGATGAAGTCGGCGCGAAACAGCCCGGTCACTTGCTCCTGTTGCTTCGCGGTCAGTTCCAGCCCCTTGACCACGGCCTCCTCGACCTGGGTTTGCGAACTGGGGAACCCGGCGATGGCGCTCACCACGAGCGGCCCCTGCTGCTGCCAGCGGATCTCGTTGAACCGCTTCAGTTGCGCGGGCATCAGTACCGTCTGAAAGAGCAACCCCTCGACCCGGCGGCGCTCGGCGTTCACCTCGTCCATCAGGAGCGCGCGGAACTGTTCACGCTGTTTGGCCTTCGGGTCCACGAACCGGGCGAGGTGCGCGTCACGATCCGCCTTCTGCTTCGCGCTCACCGCCTTGTCCAGCCCCGCCACCTGTTGCACCTGCTTCGCGGTGAGCTTCAGCTCCTTCTGAACGGATTTGTTCTTCAGCAGCGAGACCGGCCCCTCGAACGGGTCCGGCATCTTGCCCTTGTCGTCCTTCGCCTTGTCCTTCTGCGGTTGGGTGTTGCCGGCGGAAGCGAGCAACCCGACCACCAGACACGCGAGCAGAGCACGGTAGCAGCAGAACATTGGGCCGACCTCGGATTCGAAGGTGAGAGCAGACACGCCCGCAGGGTACGCGGGAACCGAGAGCGGATTCGCGGAATCGCGCGGAATCGCGAGTCCGGAAGTAGCGAGTGTGCGGGTGAAGCCGCGCCGGGAGCGCCGGAACTCCGGGTCGCGGTCGCCCGCGCCGCGCCGCGCGGTCGGCGCGCGGGAACACTTCGCATGTCACCCCGCGTCACGGAGGATCGCTCGTGCTCCCACTTCTGCTCGCGCTCAGCGCGCCCGCGGCCGACCCCGCACCGAAGCCCGATTGCCCCACCTGGAACCACTACTTCAACTGCAAGGGTTCCTGCGCCGGTACAGGACTGTACCCGTTCGAGAAGCAGCCGCGCGTGTGCCTCGTCGAGGTGTGCCCGTGCGACACCGCGAGCGGCGACTCTGGTGCGAAGAAGTGCGACGTGTGGGTGAAGGAGTTCAGCGCGGCCGCGTTCATCGAGTACCCGCGGTTCACGCTCGACGGCGAACGCGTCCCCGGCAACGGCCTCATCATCTACGAGGGGATGCAACTCGTGGTGGACCCCGACAGCGGCAAGTACGACCTGACGTTCAACGCGACCGTGCCCGACATGCCCGCGAACCTGCGCCTCCAACTCGTCTTCAGCAACGGCAAGGAGCGGTACACGCTCACGCTGCCGCCGATGCGCCTGGAGCCGAAGCGCGACGCGAAGGCCGGCGACCCGACCGCGTGGACGTTCAACGTCGCCCACCGCGGCTACTCGACGCTGTTCGTGAAGGAAGCGAACCGGAAGATCGTCTACCGGGCCCACGAAGGCAATGCTCCGACGGTCATTACCCAGAACTGGGAGCTGACGCGCGTCGGCACGGCCCGGTTCGGCACGCCCATCGCGGTCGAAGACCCGAACCGCTGACGCGCCGCCCTTCCCCAGTTTTCCCGCGCGACCGCCGTTGCCCAGAACGGCGGTCGCGCCGTTTCCCCACTTCATGTTCGCTATTCGTCAAACATATCCCGAACCGCAATAACCGCACCAGCGGTCAAGTCGGCGAATCCGGCCCGCCGATAAGCGGTAGGGATTATGCCGGACGCGCCCGGGCGGCACACTGCGCCGCGCAGTCACGGAGGTCACAGATGAATCGGAACGCAAGCACGATGTTGTTGTGTGTGGTGTTGGGTGCCGTGGTGATGTACGGGAGCTCGAACTTCCGCATCAACATCACCCCGGTGAACGCCCCACCCGCGACCCCGGAGGTGAAGATCGCGCCGACCAAGTCGGCCGCGCCGCACGAACCGGCCCCGCTGCCCGCGAGTGTGACCAAGCCGGGCGATGCGCCTCGCGTCGATCCGAATGTACAGGCTGCTCAGTCCCTGCAACCCGCGCTCTTCCCGCAAGCAGTCGGCGTCGAGAAGGTTACCGAGAGCGTGACGGTCGCGGGCACGTCGCAGAACGTAATCTGGAACCCACCGACTGCTGGCAACCCACAGGTGTATCTGCTCACACGCAACCCAACGATTGTGCTCCGGGCCGCGACCGCGATCACGAAGGTTGTCGTGACACAGTCCGCCCCTGTCCTGAAGTCGGTTGCTTCCGACGCCCCGGGTGCAACCTGGTTTACTCCGGCCACCGTCAACAGTGTCGCTCTCGATTTCAGGAACGCTCCCCTACAGGATTACACCGGCCCTGTGCGCGTGGAGGTGTACGCTGGTACGGCGGTCGTCGCCTCAATCGACTACCGTGTTCCCATGAGTGCGCCGGCCAGCCCTCCGCTCATCGTGAGCCACGTTCAGAATAGTCCGTTCGCAAACCCGGCCTCACTCGCCACTCTGGGGAGTACCCGCGTTGTCGCCTACGGAGTGACGAACACGTTCCTCCAACTCCAAGGGCAGCGGAGTTCGTCGGTAAACGCGACGAAGTTCATCGCACACGTTGCGAGCGGACCGGTGTTCGATGTGGCAAACACGGCGAGCAGCCCAGCAGTGGCCGCACCTGGGTGGAACGAGCGGTTGACAAACATTCCCGTCTACTCGCAGGGTACGAACGGGTTCGTGGCCGCGCGAGCCGAACTCGGTGCGGACCACATCTACGCGACCGACTTTGTCGCGTTCAATGCGGCGACCGTCGTGTCGCCTCTCGGTGCCCCGAAGGTCACGGACGTTGCGAAGCCGACAGCTACGCCGGGGACAAGCACCCCGCTCACGACGATCCCCGGCTCATCGGTTTACACCAGCAACGACCGCAAGCTCGTGCTGACGATCCAGCCGCCCCCGGGCGCGCAAGCAGTTCTGATCTATGTGGATGGGGCGCTGAAGGTGACTGAACCAGTTGCAGGTGTGAGCGCGACTGCGGCACCGGGCGACGGGGCGGGAGCGCCAATACCCAAGACAATCGAACTCCCGGTTGCGATCAAGAACGTGGTTCGTGTGACCGCGATGCGCGGCGCACAGGAGAGCGACTCCGCGCTGCTCGAAGTGAAGGTGCGCACCGACGGGCCGTCGGTCGAGAGCGTGCTCGCGCCCGGGTTCGGCTCGTCGGCCGGTGTCGGCACCGAGAAGATTCAGATCCGCTTCAATGCCGACAACCCGCTCAACGCGACGGAAGCGAAGAAGAAGGACAGCTACCGGGTCATCCACAACGAGAGCGACGCGGCCACGAAGCGCAACGCCCTCAAGGACGGGCCGCTATTCGACGCGGCGACGAACACGGTCACGCTCACGGTCGATTCGATCAAGCCCGGCAGTTACGACGTGTTGATCCTGAACGCCGGCGGAACGCCGACCGCGGCAGAAGGGGGCACGACAGTGGGGCCTTCGCCCGGCATCGTAGACGTATACGGCAACCCGATCGTCAAAGCGCTCGGTGAGGGCGCGGTCGCGTACCGCGCGACGCTGTTCACCGCACAGGTCGATCAGCCGCTGCCGTCGCAGCGCGCCGGCGTCACGCTCCAGACCGGGCCGTCGGTCGCGCTGCCGGAGTACGTCAAGTTCCGCGTCTCGCCGGACGGCTTCAACCCGTCCGACCGTGTGGAGACGCGGGTCGTTCGGCTGTACTACTACCGCGACGGGCACCGCGTGGCGCAGCTCGTGAACCGGACCGTCAAGTCGTACAACGCGGCTACCGTGGACGTGCGCCGTCGCGTTGCGGATCGTGCCCGCGACGACGCGGACAAGGCCGAGGACGAGCGCAAGAAGCTCGAATGGGCCGCGGTCAAGGCCGCCCAGGACGCCCGCGCCGCCGAGGGCGATCTCGCCGCGGTCCAGAACCGCCTCGCCACCGCGAAGAACGAGTCGGCTCAGGCTCAGAACGCGCTCGCTCAGAAGCGGTTCCAGCTCCAACAGGCGCAGGCCGCCGGGCGCACCACCGAGGTGCAACGGTTGGAGTTCGAAATCGCTCAAACCGAGCGCACGATCATCACGTCCGATTCGATCGAGCGGCGCGGGGCCGCCGATCTCGCGACCGCGCAATCTGCGGTGGCCGCCAAACGCGACACCGAGGGGAAAGCGGTCGAGGCGTGGCAGGTGAAGGACTTGCAAGAGCGGCGGTACCGCGAGAACCAGTTCCGCCGCGAGGTCGGGGCCGCGAAGGAAGACCCGGACACCTACGGCCCGGCCCAACCGGAGTCGGTCGATCCGGTCTTGCAGGTGTCCATCTCCGTGATCGGCGAGGGGCTGATCCAGCTCCGCGGCCCGATCAAGGGTCTGAACGTGATCCGCACGATGGTGAACCAGATCGACGCCCCCGTCGGGCAGGTGCGGGTCTCGGTCCACACGCTGCAAGTGAACGGTGAGCGCGCCGACCGTATGGAGAAGGTCGTCCAGAACATCCAGCGTTATCTGGATCACTCGCGGTTCCTCACGGCGCAGTCGTCGCAGATGCTGCGCCGCGCGGTCACGAACGTCGCGGCACGCAAGGCGAACGAGGCCGCGCAAACGCTGGCCCCCGGCTGCACGCAGTGGGACCGCGACCAGAAGTACCTGCACGCCTTCTTCGGCAAGGACTTTATCGACGAACTGATCCTTCTCGATTCCGAGTTCCTCAAAACCGGCAACAAGCTCCTCGGCCTTCACTCGATGGACAGCACGAGCCTGTCGTCGGCGCTCTTCCTATTGGCACTGGCCAAGAACGACATACGCGCCGAGATCGTCCAGGAGTTCATGAGCTACGTGCAGCGCGAGTTGCCGCAGGCAGAGTGGAACTACTACGCGGCCGGGTTTTCGGACCTCAAGTGGAAGCACTGCGACGCCTGCAAGGACAAGAAGCAGTACCTGCTCGCGTACAACTCGAAGTTCCAGTCGTTCATCGGGTTCTTCACCAGCGAAACCGAGGTCGCGGACACGCTCTCGCCGCTCCAGCGCGAGTTCATCCGACTGGCGCAGATCTTCAAGGCCCGCATGATAACCGAAATGCAACTCAAACAGCGCGTCATGGAACGCGCGCTGTTGGAGGAGCGCGTCGGCACGAACTACATCGAGGAACTTAAGAACGCGAAGAAGCTGGAAGATGACGCGAAAGCGGAACTCTCGAAGTTCCAGAACGAACTGCAGGCGGCGCTGGGACAAGCCAACAAGGGACTTGTCGAGTTGCGTGTACTACTCGATGAGGCCGAGGCAGAGATCAACATAGGTGAGCAGTTCGCATCAGTGCTGAACAACATCCTTATTAGCAAGGCAACCGGGAGGAAAACACAACCCGGACAAATCAAGACGCGAACTGGTATCAAAGAGGTAAAGGTTCCACAGTTGAATGGACCATCGAAGCTACCCACCCCGAAAAATGGCGCACTGACGCCAGGGACTGACATCATAGACCTGACGCCGGCAGGGATCGAAGACCTTCTCAAGGGGTACAGCGTCAATCTCGAGAAAGACAATCCAGAAGTTATTACAGCGATTTACAATGCGGGAGGCTACCTTGCCCTATTTAAGTTCCTCGGTTCAGGAAATGATGCCATCTACCAGCGCATCCAAAAGAACTTGTCACTTATTCGGAAGACTCCGACGTCGGTGCCGGTTCCACTGATTCGCGAACTGAGCGCTGATATGAAAGAGCTGTCGACGTTGATATCGAGCAATTTCAGCGATGCGAAAGGTCAGCTCGGAAAGATCGTGGAGCTGCTGACACAAGCCAGCCCCGACCCGGTTGGTGCAGTAGGGCGATACAACCTGTTCCGCGACGACATCAAGAGCAAACTCACGGCGGGTAAGCCACTGGCTGAGTCCGTGACGCGCATCTTCAACGAGAGCGATCCGAGCTTCAAAAAGCTCGCAGCCACGGGCATAGATTTCCAGATCGCCGACAAGAAGGCTCGGGCCGCCCGTCGGCCGCTGGACGAGAAGAAGCTGCTGGACATGATGGTTGACGAGCTCGAAGACAAGTTCATCGAGATTCTGGAGGGCACGCGGGCGCACACCGCGAACATCGACAACTACATGAAGACGATCACGACCGCGCTCGACGACGACTTCAACACCCAGTACTACCTGCCGTCGTTCCGGCGGGCGCGCGAGGCCAGCCGCTCGTGGGATGTGACCCTGGGGCAGATCGAGACCACCAGCGTGCTCGCGAACAACCGCACCTTCGCGAAGGTGTCGCCGTCCGCGACCTTCGAGTTCGACCTGCCCAAGCGCGACATCCTCCTGACCGAAGGCTTCAAGTCCGCGAAGGCCCTCGTGGACGAGTACGGGGCGCTGATGAGCGACCCGTCGTTCCTGTCGCTGGCGAAGATGTACAGCGGCAACCCGGTGTCCATGATGCAGCAGGGCGGCGGTGGTCTGGCGTCCGTGCGCAACGTGCTGCCGGGTCTGTCCAGTTCGCCCGACGAGAAGATCATGGCCCAGGCCGGGCCGGGGCGCAAGGAGTTCGGCTCGTCGCTCGAGGCGCTGATCCCCGACCCGGCGATCTACAAGTTCGAGACCGGCACCGGTTACGAGATCCGGCCCGTGCTCAGCCCGGACGGACAGGCGGTGGTGTTCAACTTCGACTACATGTACACGACGGACGTGCGCGAACCGGTGCGGGCCGACGAGAAGCACCTGGGCCGCGTGAAGCGGCACTTCGTCCACACCGACGTGCAGCTCTCCAACTTCGAGCTGCGCGAGGTGAGCAAGTACATGGTGGCGATCAAGGTGGCGCGCACCGGCAAGGGCGTGCAACTGCTGCAAGACATCCCCGGCGTCGGGGTGCTGTTCCGCCCGCTGCCCAGCGCCGGCGCGTCGCTGCAACAGAACCTGATCTACTCGCAGGCCACCATCTTCCCGACCCTGTTCGACCTGATGGGCCTGCGCTACGCCCCGGCGGTCGCCGACCTGGACCCGCTCGCCGACCGCATGAGCGAGTACGCGGCCCGGTACCGCCGGCTCGACCTCGAACAGCGCGTGTACGACATCGGCGCGAGCCGCGTGGACGACGCCCTGCGGACGCCCTACGGCGAGCGCCGGTACGACCTGTACCGCCCGCAAATCCCGCTGCCGTTCGTTCACCCGAACGGGTACTACGGGATGGGCCTGCGGATGCGCGACGGCTACCTGCGCGAGGGCTACGACCCGAGCGAACAGTTCCGCGAGTCGCAGTTCAACCCGAACATCAGTGGGGAGAGCCGCCCGCAGCCCTACGACTACCGAGCGCCCTACGGCCCGGCGCAACTGCCGCCGTACAACGTGCTGCCCTCGTACCCGCTGGGCGACCCGCGCCAGAGCTACCCGCTGCCCAACCCGAAGCCGTTCGACGGTAATCCGCTGCCCAAGCCGAAGGAAGTTCCGAAGGACAAGATGGGAGCCGTGCGGCCCAACGCGACCGGGCCGACCGACGCGATGCTCCGAGACCCGCGCGTGCCGATCAACTTCGGTCGCCCGGTACCGCCCCCGAGCAGCCCGCCGGCGCGCGAGATTCCGACCGAGAGGTTCCCCCCGGTCGTGACGCCGGGCCTGCCGCCTTTGCCGGGTGTGCCGGGCGGACCGACCACCCTGCCCCCGCTGCCGCGCTAGCGACGACGGTGGTAGCGACTCTCTCGCCGCTGGCGAATGTGGGCGAACCCGATCCGGTCAAACGGAGCGGGCGCGGCCGACCGCCGGTGACGAAGTTGCCGGACGGGACGGACCCTCTGGCGACCGGAGACGAGTCATGAAGCGGCGCGTGTTGGCGGCGTGTGTCGGACTGAGTGTCGTGGCGTGCGTGTCGGTGGCGCGGGCCGAACTGCCCCGGCACGTCGCCAAGCCGAAGCTGAAATGGGGCGTGCCGAACTACGACTATCGGCCCACACCCGCGACCGCCCCGGCCGCGACCGTGACCGCGATGAGCCTGCCGAAAGCGGACATCACCCCGGCCGCGCTGCCGGGCCAGGACCGCCGGCCCGCGACCTACGTGTACCAGTTCCTCGAACCGCGGTTACAGGTGGACCACTGCTTCCTGTCGCGGGTCGCGGTGACGCTGCACGAGGACGGATCGTACCAGGTGAGTTTCCGGGCCGACCAGAACCCGCAAGCGGTGGACGACCCGCGGTCGCCGCTGAAAGCCGGCGAGCGGTTGGAAACGACGCTCCAGACGGGCCAGTTGCGGCGGAACACGTTCGTCGTGAAGGTGCGCGGGTACGCTGCGGACCCGGCCCGACCGGGGCGCACCGGCGCGACGCCGCTGTCGGCCCCCGCGATTGTCGAACTCCCGGCGATGGAGTTCGTGGTTCAAAAGGGCGAGCCGGCCAGCAAGTCGGCGAGCAAGGAGCTCGATCCGCTGGTGAAGAAGTACTTCCCGCTGATCGACCGCGTCGAGGTGGAGTTCACATACAAGTAGGTCGGCCGGCACGACGCCGCCCCGACCGCGACGAGCGAAGGAGCGGCCATGCGGCACGGACGCGGGTGGAAGGCGCTAGTGGTTGCGGTCCTTACTACGGCGTCGGGGTGCGTCGGCCTGACAACGGACCCGACGAGCGCGAGCAGCGCGAAGACGCGCCGCCCCGGCGACGCCTTCCGCCCGGCCTCGGCCCCGGTGCCGCCCGGTCAGGAGATCGAAGTGCTCGACCCGAACGTGGACCCGACCGGCAAACCGGTCGTCGTCCGCACCGGGTATCAGCAGCCACCCGAATCGCCGTTCGGCGCGCCGGTGCCGCCCGCCCTTCAGCCGGCGCAAACGATCGACGTTCCGCCGACGGTACTCGTCCACAAGTTCTACTACACCGGAGACCGCACGTTCCAGGGGCCGATGCTCGCCGGCGGCCCGGTGATCGTGTCCATCAACCACCCCAAGACACTGGAGCGCGTGTACGTCCCGGTCACGCTCCCGCCGGGCGCGCCGCGCGTCACCTACACCAGCGACGCGATCCGCTACGACTTCGGCCCGCAATCGATCACGCTCGCCTTCGGCCACTGCGGGAACCCGCGCGTGCGGTACTCGCAGTCGGCCAACGCCAGCGAGACCGCGCGCAAGAAGGCGGTCGAGGCCCGCGAGAACACGTCGAGTTGGGTGCAGCGGACCGGCATCCCGCAGGGCGTGCAGCGGTTCAAGGAGGGTACGAAGTCGACGGCCGGCGCGGTCGCGGACCGGATCAACGACGCCGGCAAGTTCGTGGTGGGTACCGCCTCGTCGGTGTTCGAGATGATCCCCGGCTCGCAGTTGCTCAAGTCGTCGCCCGAAGAGAAAGCGGCCCGCGAACAGGACCGCCTCCAACGGGCCGCGGACCTCAAGCCCGACACGCTGAACCAGTTCGTACCGCGCGCGCCGTGAGCCGCGCGCCGGTGATAACGCGAGCGGGCCGCGGGGTGAGCGCTCCCCGCGGCCCGTCGGTTTTCGGCACCCTCGCTCCGCTAGGCCGCGATGGTGGGCGAGCCGCCGCTCGGCCCATCGTTGGTCGGCTGCGGCTGCGGGCACGGCTGCGCCCGCGGCGGCATCAGCGGGTGCGAGAGCAGCGCGACGAAGGCCGCCGCGCGAACCGTCGGGAAGTAGCCGATCCCCGCCAACTTCAGCGCCTTCGCCTCTTCCCAACTGAGGCCCTGATCGATCACCACGATGGGCTGCGTGCGCCCCGCGCTGACCAGCGCCGCGAGCAACTCCTTACGGGCGCTCTTGTGGCGCGCCGTGCCGGTGAAGTCCACCAGCAGCGCGTCGCACGCGCCTGCGGCCTTTTGTTCGTAAGCCGACAAGTTGATGAGCAGCGCCCCGACGTTCACCGCAAGTGACGCGGCTTCTTGATAACGGGTCTGGTTCGGCGTGATGTAGCCGACGCAGGTGACAGACATTGTGTGTCTCCGAGTAGTTCGGCGGGTCGTGTCTCGCACCCGCCTCAATTACTTCACGCGAAACGGCAGCCCGATTTCGGGTTCCGCGAGAGATTTTCGCCCGCGTGACATTCGCGTTACGCGCCGCTTCGGGTTGACACCGCGCCCGCGCGCGGCGCACCATATGCGCCATTCGCACGGACGCACCCGATGATTATCAGCCAGGCCCCGCTGCGCGTGAGCTTCCTCGGCGGCGGGACGGACTACCCCGAACACTTCGAGCGGCACGGCGGCGCGGTGCTCGGCACCGCCATCGACCGCGCGTGCTACTTCACGCTCGCGCCGCTCGAGAGCCGCATGTTCGACCACCGGCTGCGGGTCGCGTACCGCAACGTCGAGTGCGTGCGGGACGTGAAGGACATCGAACACCGGCCGTTCCGCGAGTGCCTCCGCTGGACCGGCCTGACGCGCGACGTCGAGGTCACGCTGACCGCGGAACTGCCGGCGATGACCGGCCTCGGCTCGTCGTCCGCGTTCACGGTCGGTCTGCTGAACGCGATCCACGCGCACCAGAACCGCCCGCTCGCGCCGTTGGAACTTGCGTACCGCGCGATCGAGTTCGAGCGCGGCGTGTTGCGCGAGAGCGTCGGCTGTCAGGATCAAACGCTGTCCGCGCTCGGCGGCTTCAACCTGATCGAGTTCCGCGCGCCGGGCGACTTCCGCGTTCACCCGCTCGCGCTGAGCGCCGCGCGGCAGCGCGAACTCGAATCGCACCTGCTGTGCTTCTATACCGGCATCCGCCGCAAGGCCGACGCGCTGGCCCGCGCGCAAACCCGCCGCGTCGAGCAGAATCTGTCGCGCCTGCTGCGCATGCGCGCCCTGGTGGACGACGGCCACCGCGTGCTGACCGGCACCGGCACGCTCCTGCCGTTCGGCGAGTTGCTGCACGAATCGTGGCTGCTGAAGCGCGAACTCGACCGCCGCGTGAGCAGCCCGGCAATTGACAGTTGGTATCGCACCGCCATCGACGCGGGCGCGATCGGCGGGAAGCTCCTCGGCGCGGGCGCGGGCGGGTTCCTGCTGTTCTTCGCCCCGCCCGAAACGCACGGCTTCATCCGCGCCCGGCTCGCCGATCTCGTGGAAGTAACCTTCGGCCTGAACGCCCCCGGTGCGCGTGTCCTGTTTGACAGCACCACAACAAAGAGGACAGAGGACAGAAGGCAGAGGCCAGATGAAAAGGCCGCTTCGCCTGTCTGTCCTCTGCCCTCTAACCTCTGGCCTCTGATGAAGGAGGTCGCGTGACGCTCGATCTCCCGGTAGTCGTGCTGTGCGGCGGGTTGGGCACACGATTGCGCCCGACGGTCAGCGACCGCCCGAAGGCGCTCGCCCCCGTCGGCGCGCGCTCGTTCCTCGAACTGCAACTGCGCCTGCTGCGCGACCGCGGTGCGCGGCACTTCGTGCTATGTGTCGGCCACATGGCGGAGCAGATCGAAGCCGCGTTCGGCGACGGAACCACGCTCGGCGTCCGCATCGACTACTCGTGCGACGGGGCGACGTTGCTCGGCACCGGCGGCGCGCTGAAGCGCGCGGAGCGGTTCTTCGCGCCCGCCGCGTTCGTTGTGAACGGCGACACGCACATCGACGTTGATCTCGCACGACTCGCTCGCGTACACTCTGCCGCCCGCGCGGTCGCCACGCTCACACTGGCCCCGACCGTAGACGCCTCGCGCTTCGGCGCGGTCGATTTCGTGAGGGATCGAGTGACCGGCTTTCGCGAGAAGGGGACGTGCGGCAGCGCGTGGGTGAACGCCGGCGTGTACGTCATCGAGCGCGACCTGTTGGCGCGCGTGCCGGCGGGCGAACCGGTGTCGCTCGAACGCGACGTGTTCTCGAACGCGCTGTGCAACGGACTGCCGCTCGCGGCGTTCGCGCAAGAGGCCGCGTTCACCGACATCGGCAGCCCGGACGCGCTCCGCGCGTTCGTCGCCTCGCGGGAACCGTGCCATGCCGCGTGAGGCCGTGTTCCTCGACCGCGACGGAACGCTGATCGAAGAGGTTCACTACCTCGCCGACCCGGAGCAAGTGCGGCTGATTCCCGGCGCGGCCGACGCGGTGCGGAAGCTGAACGACGCAGGCGTGCTCGTTATCGTGGTGACGAATCAGGCCGGCGTCGCTCGCGGGTACTTCCCCGAATCGCGCGTATCCGCGGTTCACGAACGACTGTCGCGGCTGCTGGGTGAATGCGGCGCGAAGGTGGATGCGTACTACCACTGCCCGCACCACCCGACGGAAGGCAGAGGCGAGTACCGCATCGAGTGCGCGTGCCGCAAGCCGAAGCCGGGAATGCTACTCGCCGCGGCGCGCGACTTCGACATCGAGCTCGCGCGGTCGTGGATGATCGGCGACAAGCCGTGCGACGCGGGGGCGGGGGCCGCCGCGGGGTGCCGCACGCTGCTGGTACGAACCGGCCACGGCGCGAAGCTGCCGGACGCGGTCGCCGACGTGGGGGAAGCGGTTTCGATCGTGCTTCGCGCGCGGTCGTGATTGGGGGGGACCATGCCGACAAACGTGCTCGTCACCGGCGGGGCCGGCTACATCGGCTCCGTGCTCGTGCCGCTGCTGCTGCGCGAAGGGTACGCCGTTCACGTCCTCGACAACTTCCGCTTCGATCAGACCAGCCTCACCGATTGCTGCCTCGACGCGAACTTCCGCGTCACCCGCGGCGACTGTCGCGAGAAGCACACGCTGGCCCGCGCCCTGCTCGACGCGGATGTGGTGATCCCGCTCGCTGCAATCGTCGGTGCGCCCGCCTGTGACCGCGACCCGACCGCCGCGACCAGCACGAACCTCGACGCCATCAAACTGCTGCTCTCGATCCGCTCGAACGCGCAGCGCGTGATCCTGCCGAACACGAACAGCGGGTACGGCATCGGGGCGAAGGAAACGTTCTGCACCGAAGACAGCCCGCTGCGCCCCATCAGCCTGTACGGGCGCACGAAGGTGGACGCCGAGTGCGCCGCGCTGGACGCCGGCAACGCGGTCACGTTCCGCCTCGCGACCGTGTTCGGCCTGTCCCCGCGCATGAGGCTCGACCTGCTCGTGAACGACTTCGTGTACCGCGCCGTCACCGACCGCGCGCTGGTCGTGTTCGAGGGCCACGCGAAGCGGAACTTCATTCACGTTCGCGATGTGGGCCGCGCGTTCCTGCACGCGCTCGCGAACTTCGAGATGATGCAGGGCCGCGCGTACAACGTCGGCCTCAGCGACGCGAACCTCTCGAAGCTCGAACTGTGCGCCGCGATCCAGAAGCACCTGCCCGGCTTCGCGTACCTCGAAGCCCCGGTCGGCGAAGACCCGGACAAGCGCGACTACGTCGTCTCGAACGCGCGCGTCGAGGCGACCGGCTTCCGGCCCCAGGTGTCGCTGAACGACGGCATTCGTGAACTCATCAAGGGCTTCACCATCCTGCGAAACTCGAAGTTCAGCAACGTCTAAGCCGCTCGCGGCTTCGCAAGGAAACAAGGGCGATGGCATGGCAGCCAAGTTCCTGATCGTGAACAACGGCATGACGGAGGCCCGCGGGCACTTCGTCGAAACGGGCGTGGCGCTCGCGCGCGCCGCCCGCGCGCGCGGCTTCGACGTGACGATGGGGGTTCACGCGCGCTGCGACGGCCGCGGCGTTCCGGCCGATGTG
>SXGT01523458.1_pt1 | contig 16434 bp, 15 predicted proteins | sample 3176221 | NCBI WGS metagenome assembly SXGT01 (sample SAMN11356862, study PRJNA531348) | freshwater metagenome | isolation source: freshwater sample F1-120 | place: China: Fuxian Lake, Yuxi | collected 2017-12-25 | reverse complement strand
GGGTTCGATTCCCGTCACCCGCTCTCGCGGTAAACCCTTGTACCACCGGGGTTTCCACATTCGGCCGGATTCTCAACACGACACCGGCTGGTTGACCACGCCAACGCGGCGAGCGTAGACGGCGAGACCGAGCGCAACGAGCACGAGCGCGGAGCCGACCACGCTCCGCCACGGCGTGTTCTGACGGACAGGCGGCAGGTAGAGGCGGCGCACGTTGTGCACCGTCGCTCCGGAACTCTCGATCGGGATCCAGGCCTCGAGTTGACGCTCACCTCGCTGATATTCGACATAGACGAACCAACGGCCGGGACGCGGGAGTTCGATCGTGCCGCCCGCAACGCAGCGAGCCCGTGACGTGAGGGGGGCGCTGCGTTCTTGTCCCGCACGTCGCGCCACGATTCGAGACGGGACGAGTCGTTCGCAGTCTTCGCCGCCGACGATGGTCTCGATGCTCGCACGCGAATGAACGACATCGACGGCAAATGTGATCGCAGCATCTTGCACGCCTTGGCCGGGGTCGTGCGCACCAGCCGCAGACGCGAACAACACGAGAGCGATGCACGCCCCCGCGGCGGGTAGGCCCACCCGACGCACACGAGACCACAAGACTGGGGACACCGCGATCGCGAGACTCAACAACGCCGAGACGATCATCTCGGCCGCAGTGAGCCGCACCCCATTGGGGACGAAGAACAACCACGGTAGGTAGACCGCGTGCACAGCAGCGGGAAGCGCAAGGGTCGACCACAAGCCGCGCGATGCCGCATGATCGACGACGAACGCGACCAGGAGGATGGGCGGCACGATCGGGGTCGAGAAGCCTCCTAGCGAGAGCGCGACAACAATCGCGAGTCGCACCGCGGTGTACGCCAGGGTCGCATACGTGAACGCGAATCGCCGTTGGTCCTGCGTCCTGATCACGGGGAGAACGAAACTTGCCGCCGCACACACGACGGGGAGATACAACGCAGGGCTGAACTGCGGAACGTCGGCCTCGAATTCCATGACGAGCACCATGGCGGCACCGAGGACCAACGCGTGCGCGGCGACCACCATCGTCACTGTCCGGCCAACTGCGGTCGTCACGCCCCGAGCGAGCGCGACCGCGACCGCGAAGGTCGCTGCGATACCGACAAGATGCGGTGGCGACCAGATCACCGCATCGCGTCCGAACAGCCGATGCCACAACTCGTCGACCGGCGCAGAGACCAGCACTGCGGCGACGCCCAGTAACGCAAGCCTCGGGGCACCGTCCCGAGCGCCTTCCCGCCGCAACGTCCATGCCCACCAACCCATGACGAGACCCAGAGCCATGACTCCGCCATACAACAAGAGGTGCGGTGGGACGAGGAAGTCATCGCGCCCGCGATCGGTGTGCCAGGAGTCGTCCCAGTAGACCGCGCCGAGCCCCATCAGCCCCGCGATCACGGCACACCACCAGGATGCGGGCGAGTTCGCGATTGCGTAACGTCTATGATGCATTAGTGCAACATTCATGTTGCGGAGCGTAGACGGATACAAGTGACCACACCAGCGACGCCCGGACACGACCAATCTCGACCGTTGGAGGCGCGGATTCTCGACGCGGCGCTCGAGGTCATACGCGCCTTCGGAGTTGACGGCGTCACCGTCGATCGCGTCGCCGCAGCCGCAGGGCGCTCCCGCGTGACGTTGCATCGCCGCGGGATCGGTCGGATCGAGATTCTGGAAGCGGTCGCGAGACGTGTCGCGTTGGACTTCGAAGCTTCGATCGTGCCCGCCCTCTCTGCTCCTGGGACGGCCGCCGAGCGGTTCGACTCGTTCTGGTCGGCGATGTTCGACGCGGCCGACCAGCATCTCCAGTTTCTGGCTGGCTTGTTCGCTGGCTCAGAGTCGCCGTTCCACCGCCAGGTCGGCGGCACCCCGGCCTCGGAGATCGCTACCGACGCCAAATTCGTGGCACCCGTGGAACGGCTGTTGCGTGACGGCGAACTCGATGGAACGCTCGCCCCGCAGGTCGATCTCCACGACGCCGCAACCGTGATGTTCAATGCGACGATGTGGACCTACGTGCATTTCCGTCTCGCGCACCAGTGGTCCCGCGAACGATCGTCGCTCGCCGCACGGAGCGTGTACGACGGCCTGGCGCATCGTCCAGTTTGACGCGCTCTGCTCCGCGCCCGGCGCGGTCCGACCGACCGCCGCGTAGTCGCCCAGCGACCGCGGTGACGGCATCGTTCGGCTGTTCACCGCGACGCTGCATCACGCAACGGATCGCACGTTGGAGCGCGTCCGTCTAGCGAAAGTCGGCAGGATCGGGAAGCTGGCCCGCGATGAGTTGCTCGACGCGTGCGCGCAACACGTCGGCGTGGTGCGGGTGCGTGAGTACGAGGAATCGCTCAGTGCGGATCGCATCGAGCACGCGATCGGCAACGGACTCCGCGGCGATGCCTTCGTCGAGATACTGCGCAAGCGCGTCGTTCGCGAACTTCGCGTCCTCGGTGAGCGGCGCACCGAGCGCAGCTGGGCGGTTCTCTTGCGAGGTCGCGCCGAGGTTGGTGCGCACCATGCCGGGGCACAGCGCCGTGACCTTGAGTTTGGATTCGACCACGGCGAGGTCGAGCGCGAGCGCTTCCGTGGCGGCGAGCGCAGCGAACTTCGAGACGCCGTAGGGACCGCTGATGGGACTTCCGAGCATGCCGGCAACGGAGCACGTATTGACGATGTGCCCTTCAGCGCCACGTTCGAGCATGCGCGGAACGAACGCTCGGATGCCGTGCACGATGCCCCACAGGTTGACCCCGAGCACGAACTCGAAGTCCGCGGGTGGGCGCTCCCACATGAACCCGCCGACGAACACTCCCGCGTTGTTGCACAACACATCGACCGCGCCCCAGGTCGCAAAGACGTGATCAGCGAGGTCGGTCACGTCGCGTTCGCTCGTGACATCGCACCGCTGGGTCAACACTGCAGCGGCTTCGGCTCCGGCGGCCCGCAACGACTCGGCGGCTTGCGCCAGCGCATGGTCGTCGACGTCCGCGAGCGCCACCCGCATCCCTTCCCGAGCGAGACGACCTGCAAGCGCGAGCCCGATGCCGCTCCCCGCGCCCGTCACCACTGCGACCTTGCCCGCAAGATCCTGCACGATTCCTCCAGGGAACGAATGTTGCGCACGACGAACGACACCGAAGTCGGGCACGCAGTCGCGCCCGATCGCCATCAAGCTAGGTCGGGTCAGCGAAGTGCGGGGCGGCCGGCCTCCGCGCGGGCGCCGCCACGACTCAGGAGACTGGTGCGAAGTCGCCGAAGAAGCCGTCGATCCGCTCGAGCAATCCGTTCGCCGCGACGGTCGTGACATCCATCCCGTCGACGGCGATGTCCTCGGACAGTTGCGCGATCCAGCGATACCGATAGCGACCGTTGTGGCCGTCGATCCCTGAGGCCAGCAGGTAGGTGCCCGTCGGGAACGTGACGCGGAACTCCAAGATCATGGCTTCGATCTCGTCGATGCCGCGACACACATGCGCCGGATCGATGAACTCGCAATCAGGAGTGATCGACCGTTCGAGCAGTCCGCGCACCGCTGCGGTGTCGACGGCGTTCCAAGCATCGCGATACACGAACAACGAATCAGGCAACGTCACGATGGCTCCATCCAGAACGGGGGCAGGGCGCCGGACCAGCGCCGGCGACACGCCGAATCGTTGTACCGATCCGACTCGTTGGCCAACGCTACTGAACGCGACTGGCACGAAGGCAGGTTCAGGCGCGGGGCTGCATCATCGGGTGGGTGCGCACGACATCGATCCACTCGCCCTGCGCATCGGCAACCGTCCCGCCCCAGCCGGCTGCTTGGGCCACCGACACGTTCCGCGCCTGGTCGTCGACGAAGAGGATCCGTTGCCGATCTTCGTGGCGTACCGAGAGCGACGCTGACGCCGCCTCGAAAAACGCGGATCGATGCTTCTGCGCACCGACCGCTGCGGAATACACCACGTGCGCAATCGGGAATTGCGAAGAGAATCGCTCCCGCAAGAACTGCGCACGCCGATGCTCTTGGTTCGTCGCGAGGATCACCCGAACCCCGCACGCAGCCGCGTCACTCGCCAACTCGACGGCCCTCGGAAACGCAACGAAATCCGCCTCGAACCAGCACTCGAGCACTTCGTCGACCGTCGCTGTCGCGCCCATCGCCGACAGCGCCTCGCCCAACGCCGGTTCGATGGGGCGGCGGCCGGTCAGCACGTCCTTCCAGAACGGGACGAAGAACGCCGCATCGAGATCGGCTCGGCGGAGACCGAGGCGCTGCTCCAGCTCGACGGTCCAATGTCCCCGACCGGCCCGATCGGAATCGAGCAGGACGCCATCGACATCGAGCGCGAGCGTCCAGCCAGTCACAGCACGATCGGCGTGCCGCGATCGGCGCTCTCGTACGACGCGAGCACGAGCCGTACCGCTTCGAGTCCGTCACGCCCGGTGCAGATCACGTCGCGCGTTCCTTCGATCGCGGCAAGGAAGTTCGCGACGTGGCGCGAGTGGGGATCGAGCCCGCCGAGCGGATGGGTGTCGACCTCGGTGACCCCCCAGCTCATCGTCGACTCCGAACGCCAACGGCGCAGCAACGCCTTGCGGTCGACGCGGTCGTCGAACTCGATCGACCCTTCGGTGCCGAAGATCCAAAAGCCTTCCTGCCAGCCGGTCGCGGTCCACGCAGTTTCGATGTGACCCAATGCGCCCGACACGAAGCCCAACGACGCCACCGCGGTGTCTTCGACCTCGATGTCGAACTTGCGGGTTGCGACACGGGCGAACACGTCGCGCACGTCGCTGCCCAAGAAGCGAGCCAGGTCGAACAGGTGGCAGCCGTTGTCGAGCAGGGTGCCACCACCCGACGCCTCGCGTGAACCGAACACACCCCGAACCCCGCCACCATCCCAGTCGTGGGCTTGGCGGAACCGCAAGTAGGTCGGTACGCCGATATCACCGCGTTCGATCATCTCCTTGGCCAGCGTTGCGGCAGCAGACGATCGCAGGTGATGGCCGACCTGGAACACGACGCCCGAGCGATCGCAGGCTTCGATCATCTGCTCGCCTTGGGCCAGGTTGAGCGACACGGGCTTCTCGCACAGCACGTGTTTGCCGGCACCCGCCGCGGCGAGCGTCAACGGATGGTGCGTTGCGTTCGGCGTACAGATCGACACGGCGCTGATCTGCGGATCACCGAGCAGGTCGGCGGCATCGGCATCACCGCGTGGCACCTCCCACTCGGAGCAACGAGCCGCGAGCCGGTCGGCGTCGACATCGCACAACGCAACGATCTCGGCGCCGGCTTTGCGATACCCGCGGACATGGGCTGCGGCGATCGCGCCGCTACCGATGATGCCGACCCGGTGCACGCTCACTGACCCACGCTCTCGGAGCCGGCGTCCGCCGCGGCTTGGGCGCGCGCCGATGCGCCTGGGACCCATTCGAGGGCTTCGACGTTGGCCGCGTGTTGCGTCGACTGATCGACCCGGCGCGCGGCCCAACGGCATGCGTTCGCGATGATCCGCAGGATGTGCTCGTTGCGGTAGGTCGGGTATTCCTCGTGCCCCGGTCGGAGATACACGACCCGTCCGTGGCCGCGTCGCCAGGTCGCGCAGCTGCGGAACACTTCACCGCCTTGGAACCAACTCACCATCAACAACTCGTCGGGGGTTGGAACATCGAACCGCTCGCCGTACATTTCCTCGGCTTCCAGTTCGACGTAGGGCGGTACGCCGTCCATGATCGGGTGGCCCGGTTCGAGCACCCAGAGACGTTCCTTCTCGTTGGCCTCACGCCACAACAGTGAACAGTTCGTGCCCATGAGCCGGCGGAAGATCTTCGAATAGTGGGCCGAGTGCAATGCGATCAGCCCCATGCCGGACAACACCTGCTGGTGCACCTGCTCGACGATCTTGTTGTCGACGAGGTGATGGCCCATATGCCCCCACCACAACATCACGTCGGTCGTCGCCAACACCTCGGGGCTCAGGCCGTGGTCTGGCTCGCCGAGCGTCGCCGTCCGGATCGTGAAGTCGGCGTTCGGAGCGAGACCCTCGGCGAGGGCACCATGAATGCCGGTCGGATAGACCGCGCCGATCTCGGGCTCTTGCACCTCGTGGAGGTACTCGTTCCAGATCGTGACGTTGACGGTGGACATCGACGGCCTTTCGTTACAGCAGATGGGCGTTCAGCCAACAGGTGAGTCTTTCAGGGCACGAGAACGATCTTGCCTGCCGCCCGACGCTCGAGCAGATCCGCAATCGCCGTCGGCGCATCTTCCAGCGGACGTTCGGTGGGCGCAACGGGATGCAATCGACCGTCAGCAATCGCCGCGAGCACCTCCCCCACGAGCAGCTGATTCGCCGCGACGTTGCGCATCACCCAGCCACCCCACTCGACACCGACGACCGTACGGTTGTTCAACAAGACGAGGTTGAGCGGCACGCGGGGAATCCCTCCGGTGAAGCCGATCACACAGAAACGACCGTCGAAGCGAAGGGCGCGTAGCGCCGCCTCGGCGACATCGCCGCCGACCGCGTCGTACACCACGTCGATTCCCGCACCGTCGGTGAGCTCACGAGCTCGTAGCTTCACATCTTCGGTCGTCGGATCGATCGTCGCTTCGGCACCCATGGCCAGCGCGAGGCCCCGCTTCTCGTCGGTCGACGCGACCGCAATGACCCGGCCGCCCAACGCTCGCACCACGTCAATGGCCGCGAGGCCGATGCCGCCACCGGCGCCGGTGACGAGCACCCACTCGTCGGGGCGGATCTCGGTGCGGCGGGTGAATGAGAACCACGCAGTGCAATACGACTGGTGGAAGGTCGCGGCCCGAGCGAAATCGAGGTTCGCCGGGATCGCAGTGACCGCCTTGGCCGACACGACGACCTTTTCGGCGAAACCCCCGGTGCCCATCGTCGCGAACACCCGATCACCGACCGCGGCGCCCACAACGTCGGCACCGACCGCGTCGATGACGCCGGCGACCTCGGACCCGGGAACGAACGGCGGCGGAATCTTCACCTGGTAACTCCCGGCTGCGAGCAGACCGTCGACGTAGTTGACTCCCGCGGCACGAATCGCGATTCGCACCTGCCCGGCGCCGGGCTCCGGCTCGGGCACCTCGTCGATCACCAGCGAATCGGGTTCGCCATAGCTCTGACACATCACTGCGCGCATTCGGCGAACCTATCGAAGCCGCGTCGCACGTGGCGGCGCCGCCGCCCACGGCGCCTCACGCGGCGTGCAACATGCCCCGCAGCCAGCAGCACTGGAGGGCGTCGGGCACCCGACCGACGGCGTCTCCGGTGAGGACCTGCGTCTCGGGCGAGCCAGCGTGTCGCAACACCGTGACGCTTTCGAATCCGGCCGCGATCAGCATCGTGATCTGGACGCGGCACCGTTCGGGGTGTCGGCTCGGCATCTGGTGGGGCGGGAGATGTTGATCGCACGAGTCGGGAAGCGGGGCGGCCCAGCCCGACGCGTGCAACACCAACGCGACGGTTCCCGGGCACGGGACGATGTCGCGTTGCAGCGTGTCGTAGCTGACGGGCCCGAAGTAGGCGAGCTGAATCTCGCCGGTCGGATCGGCGAACGGGTCGGGATCGCCGAGCACCGCGACGAGTATCGGTCCGGTGCCGACATCGAGGTCGGTCAGCGAATCGGCGAACAGATGCGAACAGAACTCAGCGAGTTCGACAAGGCGGTCGGAATCCATACGAGAACCTCCATCAGCAAGCAGGAAGAGGTCCTCGTCGGTGGACGCGTCACCGGTGTCGCCGGTTCAGGTTCGACCTTACCCGAGCGTGACGACATTCACGCCGAGCGCGTCACGGTGAACCAGTCGTGCGCCCCGATGCCGCGAAACTCGCGAGCCGCGAGCGGATCGACGATGAACTCGCCTGGCGCCAAGGCCTCGACGACCGCCCGGTCGCACACGACGGTGCCGTCGGCGGCCGCCTCGACGAAGCGAGCGGCCCGGTTGACCACGGGTCCGTAGCAATCGCCGTCCTGATCGAGGAGATCGCCCGCCGCGACCCCGGCGCGAGCCGAGCTCACGACCGAGTGGTCGCGATACCGGCTGACGAGTTCGATCGCAGCTCGGCACGCGGCTGCGGGGTTGTCCGCGACGATCATGGCCTCGTCGCCGATCGTCTTCACGAGTCGGGCGCCAGTCGCCGTGGCGACCGCCGCTGACTCAGACGTGAACTCGTGCATCAACCCCGACAGCTCTTCAGCCGACACGCGCTCGCCGACTTCGCTCGACGCGGCAAGGTCGACGAATGCGACCCCCATGAAGTGCATTTCGCCAAGCGATCCCACGGCGTGACTCGGCAGACGGAAGGTCGCGCGCAGGTGGTGCCGGAGCAGTTGCGCGAGCACGGCAACGTACGCGTCGATCAACACCGAGCTCCCGAGGTTGCGTTCGACCGCCGCCGCAGGGTCGACGATCGCCTCCGCACCGAGCACATTGACCCGAAACACCGTCGAGATCGCGTGCGCGAGCTGTTGTACGACGGTCGTCGTTCGATGCATGAGCATCTCGACCGCGGTTGCCCCGAGCAGTTCCGTCGCGACCAACACCGTCGCGATCGAGTGTGCATCCGAGTCGAACAGCGTCATCGCATCGGGATCATCGCAAGGAAGACCCGCGAGCCGCAGCACCGACACGATTCGCTCGACCGAATCGTCGGTCGCCGCCGCCAAGCCGCGAGCGCTCATGGGCGCGCCCGCCGGTCGCGCACCGACATCGGCCGACAACAAGACGAGTTCATCGAGCGCGTTCACCAGCGCCAACTCCGCCTCGGAGGCGCCAGCGGCTCGAATCATGTCGACCAACTCGACCGGTAACCGCTCGGCGGACGAACGGACGGGCGGCTCCGTCACGGGCGACTGCCGTCGAGGCGAAGGCAGTCGGCGGCGTAGTCCTCGCCGCCCGCGTTGCGATGGAGAATGGCCTTCGTCGGCCGGACGCGAATCGTCGACTCGTCGGCCTCGGCCACGCCGTCGACGATCAATGAGTAACCACCCGCCTCGACCGGCATCCACAGCAACGCAACGAGCGGTCGAGCGGCGGCGTTGGCCGTGGTCTTGCGTCCCGATCCGCAGAGCAGCTCGCCGTCGACCAGGGCCACGACCACGTGCGTCGTGTGCGGACGCAGGTCGTCTCCCGTCGTGACGAGATAGGGCGTCCGGCCGTATTCGACAAGGCGCTCGGCCAGGTCGGCAACGTCGACGGGAACGCTCATCGATCGCCTTCCGGACGCAACCCGCCCTCCCGGAAGTGACGCCGGCACAACAACACGTAGCTCACGACGTCACCGAAGAGGGGCTGGTCGGCGTTGGGCGCGGTGTCGCCGACGGCCACCACGGCACCCTCCCGTACGAGTTCGCCGTTGACAAGACGCGCGTTGTTCGCGGCTCGCGCACCGCACCAACACCGCGCCTCGACCTGGAGTGGGACACGTTCGTCGGCAAGTTCGAGCAACCGCGCCGTCCCGTCGAACAAACGACCCCGAAAGTCGGTGATGAGCCCGAACGCGAAGACGTCGGTGTCGAGCTCGTCGACGACCCGACCGAGCTGATCCGCCTGTGCCGTCGTGAAGAACTGGGCTTCGTCGCACACCACGTAATCGAGCCGGCCGAGATCGGCGCGTCGTTTGTCGCAGAACTCGAACAGATCGAGTTCGGGATCGACCTCGAGACACGGGGCGGACACGCCGAGGCGGCTGGTGACGTGATTGGCGTCGCGGCCCAAGCGAGCCAGCAGCAGACCGACCCGACCGGACTGTTCCAGGTTGTGGTGTACCTGGAGCGCGAGCGTGCTCTTGCCCGATCCCATCGTCCCGAAACTGAATCGCAGCACCGCCACAGGCCCGAGCGTAAAGGAGGGTGCCCGACCCGGCAACTACCGAGCGCCGGGGTCAAGCGAGGTGGTCGATGAGCGACCGGAGCTCGCCGACTCGCTCGGCCACCGGGTACGGGCTGCCGATCGCGACCCGGACGACGAGACGATCGCGTAACTGGGTCGTCCCGAGATAGACCCGACCGGTCGCGTTCAGAGCGTCGACGAGACGTTGGGTTGCCTCGTCGCCACCACGATGGGCGAAACACACGAGCGCCAGCGACCGCGGCGCAACGATCTCGAACCGCGGATCGTTCGCGATCCAGGCGTCCAGTTCGGCGGCGAGCTCGATGTGTTCGCGCACGTGCGTGCGGAGCGCCTCGGCACCGAAGGCACGTAACGTCAGCCACAACTTCAGCGCGCGGAACCGACGGCCGAGCGGCACCTGCCAGTCGCGGTAGTCGATCACGTCGTCATTCGCGCTCGCGGCATTGCGCAAATAGGCCGGAACGATCGACAAGGTCTCGACCAGCTCACGGCGGTCAGCGATCCAGAACGCAGTGCAGTCGAAGTTGACCATGAGCCACTTGTGTGGGTTCCAGAGATAGCTGTCGACGAGATCGAGACCGTCGAACAACACGCGATGCTCAGGCAACATCCCGGCCGCACCGGCCCAGGCCGCGTCGACATGACACCACACGCGTTCCCGCTCGGCGATCGTGGCGATGGCGCGGACCGGATCGAACGCACCCGAGCTCGTGGTACCGATCGTTGCGCACACGAACGTCGGGACGAGTCCGTTCGCTCGGTCTTCGGTCATCGCCAGCGCCAACGAGTCCGGGCGCATCGCGAACTTGTCGTCGACGTCGACTTCGCGGATGTGGCCGAAGCCGGCGATCCGCGCATCCTTCACGAGCGAACTGTGGGTCTGTGAGCTCGTGTAGGCCACGAGCCGTTCGAGGGGCACGTCGGCATGTCGCCGGCGGATGCGTTCGCGGGCCGCGATGAGCGCGACCAACGACCCGCTCGACGCGCTGTCCTGAATCACGCCGCCACCAGGGCCCGAACTCCGAAACTTCCCGGGCAGATCGCAGAGTTCGGCGAGCCAATCCATCACCTGGGTTTCGAGCTCGGTGCACGCCGGAGAGGTCGCCCACAACATGCCCTGTTGCGCAAAGCCGGCGCTCAACAGCTCGCCGATGATCGCCGGAGGCGCGCTCGTTGCCGGGAAGTACGCGAACCAGCCCGGCGATTGCCAGTTCGACAGCGCGGGCAGTAACACCGACTCGACATCGGCAAGGATCGCGTCCCACGACTCGGGGGCCTCCGGCGCGGCGCCCGGTAGCTGGGCCCGCACCGATCCCGGCACGATCGGCGGTTGCACCGCGCGTTCGGGAAGCGATTCGAGATAGTCGGCAACCAGGTCGACCGCCCGGTATCCGACGCGACGGAACTCGTCGAGATCGATCTGCATGTCCCGACGATACGACCGCCCGGAGCGCGTCGATGTCGGCAATACCCGACACGCCGATTCGGCCCACGAGTACGGTCCGACGTCGTGACCGGCCGGACGACCCGCCACCCCGCTTGGCGGATCGCGGTCGTCGCCGCCGTCGTGCTCATCGGCGCAGCCGGATTCCGCAGTACGCCCGGCATTCTGCTCGACCCATTGAACGAAGCCTTCGGATGGAGCGAAGCAACGGTCGGATTCGCGGTGTCGGTGAACCTCGTGCTGTTCGGTCTGATGGGTCCGTTCGCCGCCGCAGCGATGGGCCGCTTCGGCATGCGGCCGGTTGTGGCCTCGGCACTGACGTTGGTCGCACTCGGATCCGCCCTGACGGTGTTCATGACCGAACCGTGGCATCTGGTGCTCTTCTGGGGAGTGTTCGTCGGCGTCGGCGCGGGTTGCATGGCCACCGTGTTCGCGGCCACCGTTGCCCAACGTTGGTTCGTCGCCCGACGCGGGGTCGTCACCGGCGCGCTCACCGCGGCGAGCGCAACCGGGCAGTTGATCTTCTTGCCGTCACTCGCGCAACTCGCCGATGGTCCAGGCTGGAAATGGGTGTCGATCACGACGTCGGTTGCCGCGCTCGCGGTGGTGCCGCTCGTCTGGTTCGGGCTGCGCGAGAAACCCGAGGATCTCGGCGTCACCGCACTCGGCGCGCCGGATGGTTGGCGCACCCCTGATCCGCAACCGCACCCGATCCGCACTGCGTTCACCGGATTGAGCGTCGCGAGCCGGACGCTTGCGTTCTGGCTGCTGGCCGGCAGCTTCTTCGTCTGCGGGTTGTCGACCAACGGTCTGATCGGAACGCACTTCGTGAACGCCGCGCACTCGCACGGCATGAGCGAGGCCCGCGCCGCGGGTCTGCTCGCGCTCATCGGCATCTTCGATGTCATCGGCACGATTGCGAGCGGCTGGCTCACCGACCGGGTCGACCCCCGCAAGCTCTTGCTCGTGTACTACGGCCTGCGCGGCTTGTCGCTGCTCGCCCTCGAAGACGTGCTCGAGACCGGCGGAGTTCCCCTCGTCGTGTTCATCGTGTTCTACGGACTCGACTGGGTCGCAACCGTCCCGCCGACCGTCGTGTTGTGTCAACGCACCTTCGGTGACCGCGGCGCGGTCGTGTACGGCTGGGTGCTCGCCAGCCACCAGTTCGGCGCGGCTCTCGCCGCCTGGGCCGCGGGCGCGTTCAAAGCCTGGACGGGCACGTACCGCTTGGCCTTCGCGATCGCGGGCGTGATGTGCCTCGCGGCCGCGATGGGAACGCAGCGCATTCGAACCGCCGTCGCGGCATGACACCGGGCGCCATCGAAGCTCGGGCGTCCTGCCGGCGATCATGGCTACTGTCGCCCTCCTGACGGAAGGGCAACCATGACGTTCGACATACGCGGGATCCGACCGTGGGAGCAGCCAGAGCTCGTTGCGTTGTCTCGCTTGCCGATGCGCGTTCCGAGATACCCCGCGCTCGACCTCGACACCGCGCGACGCACCGACGGTCGCGACGGGTCGTCATGGTTCCAACGCCTCGACGAACCCTGGCGTTTCTCGCTGGCGACGTCGCCCGATGCTGCGCCGGTCGAGTTCAGCCGAGAGGCCTTCGACGACAGCCGCTGGCGCGAGGTCGAGTTGCCGCACTGTTTCACCATGCTCGGCGACCGCGCCGCGCAACCGATCTACACGAACGTGCAGATGCCATGGGGCGACGATCTCCTCCCGCCAGCGGTACCGGCCGACAATCCGACCGGCCTCTACCGCACCCAGATTCGGCTCCCGAAAGCGTGGGGCGCTCGGCGTGTCGTGCTGCATCTCGGCGGTGCCGAATCGGTCGCGATCGTCTGGGTCAACGGGCGCTTCGCCGGGCTGGCCAAGGATTCTCGCCTTGCGTCGGAGTTCGACATCACCGAACTCGTCCGCACCGGCGGCGCGAAGAACACCATCGCGGTGATGGTGGTGCGCTGGAGCGACGCGAGCTATGTCGAAGACCAAGACCAGTGGTGGCACGCCGGCCTTCACCGTGAGGTATTCGTGTGGTCGCCGGGTTCGGTGGCCCTGCGCAACGTGCGTGCCATCGCGTCACTCGACGAGTCCCTGACCACCGGCACGCTCGCCGTTCACGCGGAAGTCGCGTTCAGCGACCGTCCCCAACCAGGTTGGACGGTCGACACCGAACTGTTCGAGGGACGCAAGAAAGTCGGTCGCACGATCACCGCCGACGTGCCCGATCGCCTCGATCCGTACATCTTCCACGGCCACATCGCGCGCACTGAGCACACGATCACCGCACCACGGGTGTGGTCGAGCGAACAACCGAACCGCTACGAACTCATCACGACGTTGCGCGACCCGCACGGACGTATTGCCGAAGTGCAACGCGAATGGGTCGGCTTTCGCCGTGTCGAGATCGTCGGCGACGAGCTCTTGATCAACGGTCGAGCCGTGCTGTTGCGCGGTGTGAACCGTCACGATTTCGATGCCGAGACCGGACGCGTCATCGATGAGCGATCGATGCGGCGCGACATCATCACGATGAAGCAGTTCGGATTCAACGCCGTACGCACCTCGCACTCCCCCAACGATTCTCGCTTCTACGATCTCTGCGACGAATACGGGCTCTACGTCGTCGACGAAGCAAACATCGAGAGCCACGCGTGGATCGCATCACTGTGCCACGACCCGCGCTATCGCGAGCAATGGCTCGAACGCGGCGCGCGCATGGTGCAACGCGACGAGAACCACCCCTCGATCATCATGTGGTCGCTCGGCAACGAGAGCGGCCACGGCCGCAACCACGACGCACTCGCCGGTTGGATCCGCGGGCACGACCCGACCCGGCCGCTCCACTACGAGGGCGCCATCATGCTCGACTGGACGGGCGGGCAGGCAGTCACCGATGTGTTGTGCCCCATGTATCCGCCGATCGAATCGATCGTGCTGTGGGCGACCAAGCCATGGGGACCGAAACGGCCGCTCATCATGTGCGAGTACAACCACGCCATGGGCAACAGCAACGGCTGCCTGGCCGACTACTGGGATGCCATCGAGCAACACCGAGGGTTGCAAGGCGGCTTCATCTGGGAGTGGTGGGACCACGGCCTCGTGCAGGACCTTCCGGACGGCACACGGCGATGGGCCTACGGCGGCGATTTCGGCGAGACCCGCCACGACGCGAACTTCTGCACCGATGGGGTCGTCTGGCCCGACGGCACACCGAAACCCGCGCTGCACGAACATCGATGGTTGGCGTGTCCGGTCGCGGTCGAGTGGACGACCAAGGCGCGCACACGCCTGCGGTGCACGAACCGACAGGATTTCATCGACACCGGATGGTTACGCGCGACGGCCGACCTCCTCATCGACGGCGTCGCAACCGAAACCCTGGCGTTGGACATCGGCGCGCTCGCACCCGGCGCCGATGTGGAGTTCGACCTCCCGTTCGCCAAACCGAAGCTCACCACGGGTCAGGTGGCGTCGGTCGTGGTTCGGTTCGTGACCGCGACCGAGTTGCCCTGGGCGTTGCGCGGCTTCGAGGTCGGCTGGCGCCAGCTCGATTGGCTGGCGGGGCCGAAACGCCGAACCGCGGTGGGCACCTCCGCGACCAGCAAGCGCGGCGGGTTCGAACTCGAAGTCCGAGACGGCATCCTCGCAGCACTGCCGGGACTCGATGGTGCGCTGGTCGCCGGACCGAAGCTGTCGGTGTGGCGAGCACCCACCGACAACGACGGCATCAAGCTGTGGTCGGGTCAAGACGCCAAGCCGCTCGGTCGGTGGCGTTCGTGGGGACTCGACACATTGAGCGCCGAGTTGCTCGACGTCGACGCGGTCGGCGCCGACGACGTGATCGTCCGCTGGGCGTACGTCGGCACCGACGGCGAGGCGCCACTCCAGCACTCGCAACGTTTGCGAGCGCGACCGAGCGGTGTCGTCGAGATCTGCGACACGGTCGTCGTTCCCGCGGCGATTCGCGACCTTCCCCGAATCGGCATGGTGTTCTCACTCGCCGCGGGGTTCGAGGATCTGACCTGGTTCGGTCGGGGTCCGCACGAGAACTATCCCGATCGACTTCGCGGTGCCGCGATCGCTCGCTGGACCTCGACGGTCAGCGACCAGTACGTCGGCTACGTCATGCCTCAAGAACACGGGTTGCACTGCGAGACCCGTTGGGTCGAACTCAGTTCGCCACACGGTGGGGTACGCATCCAGAGCGCAGATCCCGCCACCTTCGCCTTCAGCGCGCTGCACCATGCGGCCACCGACCTCACGGCGGCAACCCACGCCGACGAACTCCGCGTGCGGGCCGAAACCATCGTGCACGTCGACCACGTCCACCGAGGCCTGGGGTCGTTGAGTTGCGGGCCCGACACCTTGGAGCGGTACAAGATCCGCCCCGGCACCTACGAGTGGTCCTGGCAGATCGGTCCGGCCTGAGCGACCGCACCACGGGCACGGACGCAGCAGCTTCGATCGACCTCCGGACGCGCAACGGCCCCCGCACTGCGGGGGCCGTTGGAATCTGGGCGTCGGCTCGGTCAGACCGCTTCGAGCAGACTGCGGGCGCCGACGTCGCTGGCCGGGTGGCGCAGCTTCGACAGGGCCCGGGCTTCGAGCTGACGAATGCGCTCGCGGGTGAGGCCGAAGTGCTCGGCGATCTCCTCGAGCGAACGCTCGGTGCCGTCGAGGCCGTAACGCAACCGCAGGATCGTGCGCTCACGCTCGTCGAGCACCGAGAGAATCCGCTCCATCTCACGCGGCAACATCGCGGTGGCCGCAGCCTCGAAGGGATTCGTGGCCCCGGCGTCGGCAACGAAGTCACCACGCTCGGCGTCGCCGTCGTCGCGCAGCGGCTCGTCGAGCGACACGGGGTCGCTCGCGTAGCTGTGCACTTCGACGACCTTTTCGAGCGGCAGGCCGGCTTCGGCTGCGACTTCGGCAATGGTCGGCGTCCGTCCGAGCTCGCCTTCGAGCTGGGCCCGCACCTTCATCACGCGAGCCAACGTGTCACCTGCGTGCACGGGCAGCCGGATGACGCGCGAACTGTTGGCGATACCGCGCTGGAGCGCCTGGCGGATCCACCACGTGGCGT
>SXGT01851042.1_pt1 | contig 16435 bp, 15 predicted proteins | sample 3176221 | NCBI WGS metagenome assembly SXGT01 (sample SAMN11356862, study PRJNA531348) | freshwater metagenome | isolation source: freshwater sample F1-120 | place: China: Fuxian Lake, Yuxi | collected 2017-12-25 | reverse complement strand
CGTCGTTCGTGATGCGGGTGATCAGAGATGGCGCTCCGAACGTTCCGACCTCGCGCGCCGAGAAGTCGGTGACTTGGTGAAACATGCGCGCGCGCAGGTCGCGCCCGAATCGCATCGCGACCATCCCGCCGTGATAGCCCGCAAGAATCGCGAACACCACCTGGACGATCGCGACGAGAAGCATGATCGCGCCCCACACCCAGATGTAACCGACATCGCCGAGCAGGACACCGTTGTCGATGATCCGGGCGTTGATCGTCGGCAGACTCAGCGCCGCAGTCGTCTGCACCGTCTGCCAGATCACGATGAGCCACAGCAGTCGCTTCGAGGGCGCGAGGTGGTCGCGCAACAAGCGCGTCAACACGTCGACGTCCGTTCGTTGCCGACGCCGTGCAGGAACAACTGCACGACGTCGTTGGTCGAGTCGGGTGTGTCGGCCAGCATCGGATGGACCGCGGTGAGCGTGAACGCTCGGAGGAGTCGCGCGGCCGTCTTCGGGTCGACCCGCAACGAGTCGGCGTGGCGTTCGAACAGCGCAACCAACGTCGGACTGTCGATCATCGGTCGGTCGGCCGCCTCGCGATGGCTCGGTCCGAGTCGCGACAACAACTGCCAGATGTGCAGCACCCGCAGACGCAGGACTTCGACCGCCGCCCCGAGTTGGCGTTCGAACGAGTCGTCGGGGTCGATCGCGGCGAGGGCTTGCTCGAGCGCTTCGATGTCGATCGCCTGTTCGATGATCGCGGTGACGACCGCGTCCTTGTCGGCGAAGACCCGAAAGATGGTGCCTTCGGCGATGCAGGCGGCGTCGGCGATCTGGCGAGTGGTCACGCGATCGCCGTGCTCCAGGACCAGGGGGAGCGCGGCCGCGACGATCGCGGCTCGGCGTTCGTCGGGGGGCAGCGCCGCGGCCCGCGATCGGTTGGCGTCCGGGATGGTCACGTCGGCGACCCTACCGTGAATGAGTGAGGACTCACTCATTCACGGGTAGGGCCTCAGGGAGTGCCGACGTACACCGCGAACTTCGGTTGGCGACGACCGCCCGTGTTGTCGAAGTCGCCGCCGACGAGCACTTTGTCGCCGACGACCTCGAGCGCCCACACGCCGTAGACGCCGCCGACCGCGGGGTTCCACGAGCTCGTCACGGCATCGCTGCGGTTGACCGAGGCGATGTGCAATCGCGCCGCGCCGCCCTGACCTCGGGTGTGGGAGAAGTGGCCACCGATGTAGAGCTGGTCGGCCGAGTCGGCAGCCGCCTGCACGTCGCCGCTGGTCTGCAACGTCCAGACCGGGGTGTTGGCGCCGCCGATGTCGTACCGGTAGGTCCGGTTGCTCGACGTCGAACACCACAGCGTGGAGCCGTCGGCCGCGAGGTCCATGGAGACGATGGTGCCGCCTTGGCTCGGGTTGAACGCCGTCGCCGCGCCGCTCGTCGCATCGAGCTCGGCGCAACCGAGGCGTCCGACGCCGGCGATGTTGTTGTACGGCCCGCCGGCGTAGACGCGGGTGCCGTCAGGTGAGAGCTCCAAGAAGTTCACGTTGCCACTCGATCCGGGGTTGAAGCCGGCGATCACCGCGCCGGTGGTCGCGTCGACCGCTCCGATTCGGTTGCGAGACTGACCGCCGATCGTGACGAATCCGCCGCCCATGAAGACACGCGTCGACGTGGCGGCCAGTGAGCGCACCGTGTGGTTCGGTGCGGGATTCCACCCGAGCAAGGCGCCAGTGGTGCTCGAGAATGCGGCGGCGCGTGAGCGTGCCGTTCCGCGGGCGTTGACGAACTCGCCACCGACGTAGACCGTCGACCCATCGGGCGACGTTGCGATCGCGCGAACGTCACCGTCGAGGCCGGCATCCCAGTCGCGATCGAGTTCCAAGGTCGCGAGGTGGAGTGCTGCCACGCCGCGGCGCGGAGCGCCGTTCACCCACGCGAAGTCGCCACCGAGGAAGAAGTTCGACCCCGAACGCACGACGACGCGGGCAGTCTGGTCGAGTCCAGGATTCCAGGCTGTCGTGGCGCCGGTCGAGGTGTCGAACGCGGCGGCGCGAAGGCGGGTCGAAGTGTTCGCGAGCGTGAACTCGCCAGCTGCGTGGAGCCAGGCATTCGTCGCGAGCCCGCTGTGCGCTTGGGAGAGCTCGAGGTCTCGGATCACGCCGTTGGTCGAAGCCGTCCAGGGAAGCAGCGCGCCGGTCGTGGGTTCGACGCTGGCAACGTTGCCGCGCGGCTGTCCGTCGATCGTCGCGAACGAGCCGCCGACGAACAACGCGGTCGCGTTGTTGCGACGGACGAGTGCGTGCACCGGCCCCGACACCTGCGGCGCGAACGCGTCGACCGTCGCGGTCGAGAGGGTCGCGCTGGCGAGGTTGGCGCGAGGTGCTCCGCCGAAGTCCGAGAACGAGCCCGCGACATACACCCGACCACCGGCCACGAGGAGTTCGGACACGGCTCCGTTCGTACCGAGGTTCCACGCCGACACCGCTCCGGTCGCGGTTGCGAGCCGGGCGACGTTGGCGCGCGACTGGCCACCGATCGTCGCGAACGAACCGCCGACCATCAGGTCTGAGCCGTCGATCGCGAGCGTCGATACCGGGCCACTGACGTTGGCCACCATCGCGGTCGCCGCGCCGGTCGCGTCGGTTACCGCCGCGAGGTTGGTGCGCGATGCGCCAGCGACGCTGCTGAACGCTCCGCCGACGTACACGTTGGTTCCATCGAACGCGAGCGCGTCGACGCGTCCGACCACGCTCGGCGCCCACGAGGTGACGACGCCGCTGCTGTTGATGCGGGCGAGACCGCTGCGGTTGAACCCACCGATCGAGGTGAAGTCGCCGCCGACGAACCAGCCGCCGCGCAGGTCGCGCGTCGCGGCTCGAATGGTTCCACCGCGCGGACGCGGGAGATACACGCGGGTTCCATCGGTTTTGTTGACCGCGACGCCGGTGTCGGACACGACTCCCACGTAGCTGAAGCGACCGCCGATGTAGACGTGCGTCGAGTCCTTCGCGATCGCCAGCACGTCGCCGTCTGCTCCCACGCTGACAACTGGTGTCGCGGCCGGCAATGCCCCAGCCGGACGCGGCTCGAAGCCGACGGTCCCGGCGGTGACGGCGAACGCGAACACGGCCAGCGAAGCTCGAAATCTCATGACGACCCTTTCGTTTGCCCAAACTGTAGAAATCCGACAACTAGCCAGGAAACTCCCAAGGGGTATTGGGACGGATCGTCGGGCGGTGATGTGCGGGTTGGCACCTTCGGCCGATCGACGACCCGATCGGTGTGACGATTCGGGCCGTTACGGTGGTCGTCATGACCGACGATCACCGCGACACCCCTCGGTCGCCCACGGCCCAGACTGCAGCTGCGAACCGCGAGGTCGCGGCGCGCCTGCCGTTCCACGACCGCAACGACTTCGACCTCGCCCAGCGCGGACGGATCGCCCATCCACGATCGAACTCCATCGCGGGACCGATCGGGATTCCGGTCTGGGATCTCGACCAGTTCGCCTTTCTCGACGCCGATGAGGTGCCGGATTCGGTGCACCCGAGTCTGTGGCGTCAGGCGCAGCTCAACCGCTTCGCGGGCTTGTTCGAGGTCGCAGAGGGCTTCTATCAGGTGCGCGGTCTCGACCTGTCGAACGTGTCGTTCATCGCCGGCGACACCGGATGGATCGTGATCGATCCGTTGACCTCCGCGGAGACGGCTCGCGCCGCGCTCGACCTCCTCCACACCCACCTTCCGGCGCGTCCGGTGGTCGCCGTCATCTACACCCACAGCCACGTCGATCACTTCGCCGGTGTCCGCGGCATCGTCGACGAGGCTGACGTGCGCTCGGGCGCGGTCGACGTGATCGCGCCCGACGGCTTCCTCGCCGAAGCGGTCAGCGAGAACGTGATCGCCGGGAACGCGATGGGTCGGCGCGCCTCCTACATGTACGGCGCGTTGTTGCCGCGAGGTCCCCGAGGCCATGTGGATGCCGGCCTCGGCAAGGCGATCCCGGTCTTGGCGAGCCAGGGTCTGATCGCTCCGACCATCGTGATCGAACGCTCTCCCGACGAACGCGTCGTCGACGGTGTGCGCATCGTGTTCCAGCTCACGCCCGGAACCGAAGCGCCCGCCGAGATGAACTTCTTCTTCCCGGATCGGCGCATCTTGTGCATGGCCGAGAACTGTTCGGCGACCATGCACAACCTCTACACGCTCCGCGGCGCGCAGGTACGCGACGCGCTCAAGTGGAGCAAGTACATCGACGAGTCGATCGAGTGGTTCGGTGCCGACACCGAGATCGTGTTCGCGAGCCATCACTGGCCGCGCTGGGGTCGAACCGCGGCAATGGAGTATCTCCGAACCCAGCGGGATGCCTACCGCTACGTCCACGACGAAACGATGCGTCTGGCGAACCACGGCCTGACGATGAACGAGATCGCGGAAGACCTGCGGCTACCCGACTCGCTCGCCGTGCACTTCCACAACCGCGACTACTACGGAACGGTGAATCACAACGCGAAGGCGGTGTACCAGCGCTATCTCGGGTGGTTCGACGGCAATCCGGCTCACCTGCATCCGCACCCACCGGTCGCGGCAGGGCGTCGGTACGTGGAGTTCATGGGTGGGCCCGACGAGGTCGTGCGCAAGGCGCGCGTCGCGTTCGACGCAGGCGACTACCGCTGGGTGGCCGAAGTCGTCAACCACGTCGTGTTCGCATTTCCCGATCACGCCGAGGCTCGCGCGCTCCAGGCCGACGCGCTCGAACAGTTGGGGTACCAAGCCGAGTCCGGTCCCTGGCGCGGCTTCTACCTGACCGGCGCCCAGGAGTTGCGCCACGGAACGCTCCGAGGACTACCGGGCGGCGGGCTCGGAGGTCCCGACGTGACGAGGGCGATGACGACCGAGATGCTGCTCGACTACGTCGGGGTCCGCCTGAACGGGCCGGCCGCGGCGGCCGGTGCTCCGATCGCGTTCGACCTCGTCATCACGGATCGCGACGAACAGTGGCACATCGGTGTCGAACACGGTGTGCTGCACGCGGTCGCTCGTCGTGACGACGCGGCGACTGCAACCTTGACCTGCGCGTGGCCGGCGCTCGTCGCGGTGGCGACAAGCGCCACGACCGTGGCGTCGGCACGCGACGAAGGTCAGCTCGTGACCGACGGCGCGGATGAGGCGATCGAACGCTTCTTCTCGCTCCTCGACACCTTCGAGTTCTGGTTCGACATCGTCACGCCCTGAGATCGTGCGACAACGGCGGAATCCAGTCGCCGTGGGCATCGAGTAATGCGTCGACGAGCGCATGAATCTGTTCGAGATCCAGTTCGGCGGCGGTGTGCGGGTCGAGCATCGCGGCGTGGTACACGTGCTCACGACGTCCGCTCAGCGCGGCCTCGACGGTGAGTTGTTGGACATTGATGTTCGTCCGCATCAACGCCGCGAGCTGCGGCGGGAGCGCACCGATCCGCGTGGGTTGCACGCCGTTCCCGTCGACGAGGCACGGAACTTCGACCGTGCAGCCCGATGGCAGGTCGTCGATAAGGGCGTCGTTGGCGACGTTGCCGTAGATCACCCGCGGCTTGCCGGTCACAACGCTGCGAATGATCGTCGCCGCGTACTCGAAGCTGCGTCGGACCTCCATCGGGCCGCCGCCCTCGAGCCGGGCCCGCTCGGATTCCCAGTCGGCGATCTGCGCCTCGCAGCGACGCGGGTACTCGTCGAGCGGGATGTTGAACGAGTCGATCAGGTCGGGTCGATCCCGCTTGATGAACCAGGGCACGTATTCGGCGAAGTGTTCGCTCGATTCGGTCACGAAGTATCCCAGCCGCCGCATCATCTCGTAGCGCACGCGATTGGTCGGAGGAATTGCATCGCGCTCGACCAGTTCACGCAGCCTCGGATACAGGTCCTCACCGTTCGATTCGAACTTCAGATAGAAGGCCATGTGGTTGATGCCGGCCGCGAGATAGTCGATGTCGCGGTACGGGATTCCGAGGTCGATCGAGAGCTCGAACGCGGTTCCCTGCACGCTGTGACACAGTCCGACCGTCTTGATGGCGGTGGCGCGATTGATGGCCCAGCAGTTGATGGCCATCGGGTTCGTGTAGTTGAGGAACCACACGTCAGGACAGCGTCGCTCCATCTCGGCGCACAGATCGAGCATGACGGGAATCGTTCGCAGCCCACGCATGATGCCGCCGATCCCGAGGGTGTCGGCGATCGTTTGGCGTAGTCCGAACTGCTTCGGCACCTCGAAGTCGGTCACCGTGCACGGCTCGTAACCACCGACTTGGATCATGTTGATCGCGAAGTCGGCGTCGGCGAGCGCTCGTCCGACGTCGGTGGTTGCCGTGATCGCCGCAGGCGCGTCGAGCGCAGCCGCAACCTTGTGGGCGACGAGTTCGGACGTCGCAAGACGTTCGTGATCGATGTCGTACAACACGATCTCGGAGTCGGCGAGCTCGCGATAGCCGAGTATGTCGCCGAGCAGGTTTCGGGCGAAGACGGTGCTGCCCGCACCGATGAACACGATTCGAGCCATGAGCGCGAACGCTACCGACGTCAGTCGTGCGCTGCCGACTGCACGGCCCCGAGCGCGAGCGCGGTCGGATCCGTGATGCCGTCGGCTCGGAGTTCCGCGGCGCGGTTCCGCAACGCCGCCGCGGTGCGGCGATCTGCATCCGTCGGCTCGGCGAAGCGCCACCGACGCACCCGTTTCGCGATGTCGACTTTCGCCGGATCGGTGATGGTCACACCGCTCGCCGCGAACACGCGACAGTCGTAGACGCGACACGCGCGTGGTCGATGCTCGTAGATGGTGCACCCGTTGGCGCCGAGCATCGGGCAACGGCCGGATTCGTCGTAGCCGAGGACGTGGTGTCCCCGCGGGAGTCCCGGCGCCGGGAACAGCAGCTCGCTCGGGATCCTCGACCGCGCGCCCGCCTCGTCGGGTTCGATGTGCACGAACTGCGAGGCTCGACAGCATGCCGTGCAAGAACCACACGGAACTTCTGAGTCGGTGCCCTCGCGCAACGACTCGAGGAAGTCTTCTCTCCAACGCCGGATCGAGCCGGCGTCGAGCGGTTCATCGCCCGCCGGGTCCGCCTGCGACACGTCGAGCACGCTAGCTGCGCGTTCAGCGTCGAAGCTCGCCGCGGACGCGTCGCCAGGGTCGGCGATTGCGAACGGACGACCGGTACGATGGGGCTCCCGACGTTCGTGCTCGTTCGATCGTCACGCGATCGAGGAGGCAACGTGGCCGGTAAACAGCGCACCACCTTCGACAAGCTCCAAAAGGAACGCAACCGCAAGGCAAAGCAGGCCGCGAAGCGGGAGCGTCGCCAGGGCGAAGGATCGAACGTCGGATCGCCGGTCTACGACGACGCGGGACTCCTGCTCGGCACCGTCGGCGAGGACGGAGAGCTGGTCCCGTACGTCCCCGAGATCGAACGAGGATGACCGAGCGTTCGGGCTCGTGCGATCGGCTTCACGCGTGAGCGTGCCCCGATGACGGTGCACCGAGCCGTCATCACGTTCACGGGCGATGACGGTGACGAGCAGCTTGCCGCGGTGACGCTCGACGTCGACGACCTGCATGCCGATCCGTGGCATGCGCAGATCGTTTCGAATGGAGCGCGGACGCCGCGCGGATCCGCGGGCGACGTGACGGTCACGATCGGCGCCCGCGAGGCGCCCGCGTCGGTCGGGATTGTCGACGGTCGAGTTGCCACGATCGAGGCTCGCGGCCCGTTCGTGATTCGCTGAGCGGGTCGCATCCGAGGTTCGCATCGCGTAGCGTCCACCGCATGGAGTTGTTCGAAGTCGAAGAGTCCTCCCGGTTGCGGCGCGAAGAAGCAGCCAAGCGGCTGCACGTCATCGCGGATCAGCTCGAGCGCCACAATGCGCTCCGCTTCAAGCGGGATGGTGTTCCGTACACCGTCAAGGTTCCCGACGAAGTGGAGCTGCACCTCGAGATCGAGATCGGTGACGAGAACGAACTCGAGATCGAGATTCGTTGGTAGGTGTCGGTCAGACGACGCCGTCGGCGAGTTCGGCGGCTCTCGCGAACAGGCGATCGGCCCGAGCTGCGATCGCGGTTGGGTCTGCGTTCGCGCCCATGCCGCCGGCCGCGCCGTGCAGGTGGCGCGCGTAGACGCCCTCGACGATGCAGGCCTGTTTCCACCAGCTGAACACGGTGTAGTACGGCAACGCCTCGAGATCGAACCCGCTCACTCGTGCGTACCGTTCGGCGACGGATGCGCGGCGCTCGAATTGGGGCGCGAGCGTGGGCGCGTCGTCGAGGAACGTCAGGTCGTCGGTCGGATCGGCCCAGTACTGCAACGACCATGCGAAGTCGGCGATGGGATCTCCGATCGTGCACAACTCCCAATCGAGCACCGCGGCGATCCGATGATCACGGCCGAGCACGGTGTTGTCGAAGCGGTAGTCGCCATGCGCGAGCCCGGGTCGGACCAGTTCCGGCGGTCGTGCAGCCGCCAGCCGGTCGTGGAGTTCGCGCATCACCCGGACTTCGCGCACGCCGCCCGACTCGACCTGGGTTCGCCAGCGCTTCAGTTGACGTCCGATGTAGTCGTCGTGGCGAGCCAGGTCGTCGAGCCCGAACCGGCCGAGATCGAGCGTGTGCATTGCGACCTGCACGTCGATCAGCGACGTCGTGGCCGCGAGCGCCGCCGTTGGGTCGAAACTCGCGGCTCCGGCGCTCGTCCGCAACACGGTCCCGTCGACGAACTCCATCAGATAGAAGTCGGCACCGTTGACGTTGTGATCGTCGCAATACACGACACAGGCAGGAACGGGAACCTCGCTCGACGCGAGCGCGGACATGATGCGCCACTCACGACGCATGTCGTGCGCGGTCGCGAGCGCACGGCCGACCGGACCGCGACGCAACGCCCACGTGGCGCCCTCGGCGTCGGTGACACGGTACGTGAGGTTCGAACCTCCCGCCGCGACGAGCGCGAAGGTGAACGGCGGGTGCGCCGTCGGAACGTGCTCGGCGATCCAGCGACCCAACGGTTCGGGTTCGATGCCGCGCGGTGCGGCGTTCGACTCGACCATGGCCGGAGCCTACGAGCGTTCTCGGGTTGACCGCACCTACTCGGGCGCAACATGCTGCAACACGATGACGCAATCAAGGACTTCGGCATGACCCGCTTCGTCGAGAGCACTATCACGTTCCCGTATCGTCGGTCGCTCGGCCCGATGCTGAGTTCGTTCATGACAGCACTGGCCGAGCGACGCATCCTCGGCGTTCGGCACGGTGCGCACGTGCTCGTACCCCCGATGGAGTGGGACCCGGCCACGGGCGCCGAGTTGCCGCTCGACCTCGTCGAAGTCGGTCCCGCGGGGACGATCGAATCGTGGACCTGGGTCGCGACGCCGAGCGAGCAACACCCGTTGGATCGGCCGTTCGGGTTTGCGTTCATCCGACTCGACGGCGCGACGACGCCCCTGCTGCACGCAGTCGATGCCGGCTCACCGTCTGCGTTCTCGGTCGGTGCTCGGGTGGCGCCTCGCTGGAAGGGGCAACGCATCGGCCACATCACCGACATCGCGTGTTTCGTGCTCGGCGAGACGCCCGAGGTCGATGGCGACGACGCCGGCCCGCCGAGCGCCGCGGTCGAGATGATGGACTACCTCGCTTCGATCACCTACCGGAATCCTGTGCCGGAGGCGTCGATCCGTGCGATCGCGGCTTCGAAGGACCAGCGCCTGCTCGGATTGCGCTGTCCCGTGTGCGATCGCGTCTACGTGGGTGGCCGCGGTTACTGCCCGATCGATGCGATCGAGCTGGGTGCCGACCACGAGGTCGACCTGCCGCATCGCGGCACCATCACGAACTTCGCGGTCGTGACTCCGGTGCAGTATCCGGGCCAGACCGAGACGGAACCGTTCGCCCGCGTGTTCGTCCTCGTCGACGACTTCGACGTGGTGCTCAGCTACCAGCCGGTGATCGAACTTCCGGTCGAAGACCTGCGGGTCGGGCAGCGGGTCGCGGCGGTGTGGGCGTCGCCCGCCGAGGAGATCGACGAGGGCGGTGGCATGGGGATGGCCCTCGGAAGCCTCATCGGGTGGATGCCGACCGGTGAACCCGACATCGACGACCCCGACCTCGTGAATCGGATCTTCTGATGCCCACTGCTCGAGACATTGCCGTGATCGGCTGGGCGCAGACCCCGATGGTCCGCAACACCGATCTGACCGAGACGCAGTTGTTGATGCGCGCGATCACCGACGCGATCACGCCGCTCGGTCTCACTCGCGCCGACATCGACTTCACGTGCCTCGGCTCGTGCGACTACATCACCGGACAGGCTTTCTCGTTCGTCTCGAACCTCGATGCGATCGGCGCGTGGCCACCCAAGCGCGACTCACACGTCGAGATGGACGGCGCGTGGGCGCTGTACGAGGCGTGGCTCCGGTTGCACGAGGGCGACATCGACATCGCGGTCGTCACCGGTTCGGGGCGCTCGTCGACGGGCGACCCCGAGTTGATCTACCCGATGGAGATGGATCCGTTCTTCCTCGCACCGTTGGGCGCCGACCCGCTCACCTTCGCGGCATTGCAGGCTCGTGCGGTGATCGCGGCGGGGATCGCCGACGAACGAACGATGGCCGAAGTCTCGGTCCGCAGCCGCGGGAAAGGCGACGTCGACACGCTGCTCGCGAACGACTACGTCCGCGAACCGTTGCGCCGCCACGATCTACCGCCGATCACCGACGGCGCGGCGGCGATGGTGCTCGCGGTCGGTCGCCGCGCCCGCGATCTGGTCGACCGGCCCGCCTACATCACCGGCTTCGACCACCGCACCGAGTGCCACAACCCGTCGTTCCGCCGACTCGATGACGCGCCCTCGGTGCGGATCGCGGCCGCAGCGGCCGGGCTCGCCGATGGGCCGCCCGTCGAAGTCGCCGAACTGCAGGCGGCGTTCACCCACGAAGAGCTGTTGTTGCGCCACGTGCTCGATCTCGGAGACGAGGTCGCGGTGAATCCGTCGGGAGGCGCGCTGCGATCGAATCCGATCATGGCGACCGGCCTGTGTCGGATCGGTTACGCCGCCGATCACATCTTCGGGGGCGGCCGTCGAGCGTTGGCGCACTCGACGAGCGGTCCGTGTCTGCAGCAGAACCTCGTGTGCATCGTGGAGGACCGGTCATGATTCCGTGCGCGGTGGTCGGCGTCGGCCAGACGCACCACAAAACCCGTCGGCGCGACGTGTCGTTCGGCGGGCTCGTTCGGGAAGCGGTCTTTCGGGCGCTCGACGACGCCCACCTGACGATGGCCGACATCGACGCGGTGATCCTCGGGAAGGCGCCGGACCTGTTCGAAGGAGTGATGAAACCCGAGCTTTACCTCTCCGATGCGCTCGGCGCAGTCGGCAAACCCATGTTCCGCGTGCACACGGCCGGATCGGTCGGAGGTACGACCGGCATCGTCGCGGCATCGCACGTCTGGGCCGGCAAGCACAAGACGGTGCTTGCCGTCGCGTTCGAGAAACAGTCCGAGGGCAATGCGCAGTTCGCGCTCGGGAGCGGGAAGGGGGCGTCGCTCGGTGCCGGGGGAGCGTTCGCTCCGTTCATCCGCGCGTACATCCACCGCAGCGGCGCACCCGAACACATCGGATGGAAGGTCGCCGTCAAGGACCGTCTCAACGCGCTGAAGAATCCGTACGCACATCTGAAGATCGAGGACATTTCGATCGAGAAGGTCAAGAACTCTCCGATGATGTGGGACCCGATCCGATTTCTGGAGTCGTGTCCGTCGTCCGACGGCGCGTGCGCGGTCGTCCTGACCGACGAGGCCGGCGGTCGCGCGGCCGAGGCCGATGGGCGGCGGCCGGCCTGGATCCTCGGCGCGTCGTCGCGCTCGGAGCCGCCGAGCTTCCCCGGACGCGATCCGGTGCGCCCCGTCGCGTGCCTCACCTGCGCCGACGACGTGTACGGCCAAGCCGGCATCTCCAACCCGCGCGAGCAACTCGACATGGCGGAGCTCTACGTACCGTTCTCGTGGCACGAAGCGATCTGGCTGGAAGCGCACGGCATCGCCGCCGAGGGCGAAGGCTGGAAGATGATCGACGACGGCTCGACCGAGCTGGGCGGGTCGTTTCCGATCAACTGTTCTGGCGGAGTGTTGTCGTCGAACCCGATCGGAGCTTCTGGTTTGCTGCGCTTCGCCGAGGCCGCAAACCAGGTTCGCGGCGTCGCCGGCGAGATGCAGGTCGAAGGGGCGAAGGCTGCGTTGGCAATGGCGTATGGAGCGAACTCGCAATACTTCAGCATGTGGGTCGTGGCGAACAGCCTCCAACCCTTCTGATCGCGCGGCCGATGACGAACTCCATCGCCTACGACTTTCGGGGCACGAGCGTGCTCGTGACCGGCGGGACCAGTGGCATCGGCCATGCGATCGCCGGCGCGTTCGCGCACGCCGGAGCCCAGGTGACCGTGACCGGGACTCGCAGCGGTCCTGACGATTACGACGTCGATCTCGCCGGTTTCGGCTATCGACCACTCGACCTGCTCGATGCGAGCTCGGTGGACGCGCTCGTTGCTCATGTGGACGATCGAGGAACGCTCGACGTGCTCGTGAACAACGCGGGTGCCAACTTTCCTCGTGGTCGCGACGAGTGGAAACCCGAAGCGTTCGCCGACTCGCTCGCGATGAACCTTGCGCATGTCATGCGACTGACCTTGGGCTGCGAGCGAGCACTCGGTTCGAGTTCGCTGCACGGGGGCGCCAGCGTCGTGAACCTCGCGTCGATGTCGTCGTACCGCGCGGTCCGAATGGTGCCGGGGTACGCCGCGTCGAAGTCGGGGCTGTTGGCCTTGACGAGAGAGCTCGCGGTTCGTTGGGTGTCTGCGGGCATCCGTGTCAATGCCGTTGCCCCTGGCGTGATCGACACACCGATGACGGCCCCGATGGCGGCATTTCCCGAGATGTTGGCGAGCGAACTCGCCAAGGTCCCCATGGGTCGAATGGGGACACCCGACGAGATCGCGGCCGCGGTCTTGTTCTTGTGCAGCGATGCTTCGTCGTACACGACCGGGAGCGTCTTCGCAGTCGATGGCGGCTACCTCGCCGGGTGACGACGCCGAGTCGCCTCACCGTCGGCCGTTGTGCGACGCTCGGGGACCGAACGAGGAAGGGGTTGCCGTGACATCGGTTGTCGACCGCGCGGCCGTTGCCGCATACCAAATGACCGGACAGGACGTCGGTGGGCTGTTGCGGCACTGGGCCGAGCACAAGCCCGACCATCCGTTCATGGTGTGGGAGCCGCGCGACGGCGCCGACCAGACATGGTCCTATGCGCAATTCCTGGATGCGGTGCGCGGTCTCGCCGCCGGCCTGACCTCGCGCGGGGTCACCAAGGGCGACGCGGTGATGATCCACGCCGACAACTCGCCCGAGATGGTGTTGAGCTGGTTCGCCTGTGCGCTCGTCGGCGCGGTTGCGGTGACGACGAACACCAAGAGCGCGGGCCCGGAACTCGAGTACTTCGCCGCGCACACTCGATGTGTTGCTGCGATCACCCAGCCGCAGTACCTGGCCCTCGTGGCCCAACATTGCGCGGACCTCCAGTGGATCGCGGTCACGGCCGACGACAGCGGCGAACCGGCAACGCAGCCGCGCTCGGTGTCGACGCGCTCGTGCGTCGCATTCGAGGAACTCACCGGCGACCCGGCTGAGTTCGTCGATCGGTCGCCCGAGCCGATGCTCCCGGTGGGCATCATGTTCACGTCGGGAACCACCTCGCGTCCGAAGGCCGTGGTGCACACGCACGCGAACGTCGTCTGGGCATCGCGGATCGGACCCGAGAACATCGGTCTCGCCACCGACGACCGCTACTTCATCTACACGCCGTACTTCCACGTGAACGCGCAGAGCTGGGCGACGTGGAGCGTGCTCGGCGTCGGCGCGACGATCGTGCTCACGCCGAAGTGGTCGGGCACGAAGTTCTGGGACGTCGTGACCAAGCACCACGTGACGCACTTCTCGGTAATGGGCTTCACGATGCAGGCGATCCTCGGTACGCCGATCCCCGAGAACAACCTGAAAGTCGGGGTGTTCGGTCTCATCTCGAACCCGCTCGAGCAATTCGCAGGGTTCCGCATCACGTCGCATTGGGGCATGACCGAGACCGTCACGCACGCCACGCGTAATCAGATGGCCCAGCACTATCCCGACGGCACGATGGGACGCCCAACCCCCGGCTACGAGTTGGTCGTCGTCGATCAGGAGACCGGCGACCTCTGCGCGCCCGGCGAGATCGGCGAGCTCTGGGTACGCGGCACACGGGGCGTTCAGTTGTTCCTGGAGTACTTCGACAACGACGAGGCCAATGCGAAGGCGTTCACGGATGACGGCTGGTTCAAGACCGGCGATCTGGTGATGCTCTCCGAAGCCGGATTCTTCTTCTTCAAGGACCGCGACAAGGACGCATTGAAGGTCGGCGGGGAGAACGTGTCGGCGAAGGAGGTCGAAGACGTCTGTCGCACCGTCCCCGGCATCGCCGACGTCGCGATCGTCGGTCAGACCCACGACTTCTTCGGACAGGTCGCGGTGGCGTTCGTCATTCCCGCGCCGGGTGCGCCCGACGATCTCGGCGACCAGATCATGGCGGCGTGCGCGGCCAACCTCGCCGGGTTCAAGTGCCCGAAGTCCGTGTACCTCGTCGACGAGTTCCCACGAGCGACCCTCGAGAAGGTCGCCAAGAACAAGCTGCGCGAAATCGCCGACAGCTACGTGACCGCGTCGGATTGATCGCGCGTCGCTCCCGACGGCGCGGACGACCTCGAGTCAGTCGAACCAGAGTCGTTCGGCCGTGCCTCCGAGCACCGCGCGAGCGTCGAGGTCGTCGAGAGTCGCGCACGCCGCCCGGGCCAGCAAGAGCATCTCGCGGTAGCCCGTCTCGAAGGACTGCGGGTGATCGGATCCCCAGGCGATGCGGTCGGCCCCGAAGGTAGCGACTGCGTGTTCGATGAACGCGGTGGTGGAGCCGCGCTCGGCAACTGCCTCGAGCACGATGGTCGACACCTTCAGGTGCACGCTCGGTTGCTCGGCGAGCGTCCACAGGGACTCGGCCGCGCGAAACGGGGGACCGTCGTCGAGAGGCACGAACGCACAATGATCGAGTGCCACGACGACATCGGGATCAGCGGCAACCCGCGCGGCCAACTGGGGGAGATGCTCGGCGAGGCATGCGACGACCAGCGATGTGCCGGTGTCGCGTGCCGCCGCCCAGATCGAAGCGCCGCGATTGTCGCCAAGCCATGACGCATCACCACCGGGGGCGAACAGTCGCACCCCCGCGATCAGTCCTCGCTCGACCTCGGCGATCAATTGGTCGGTCCCGTCGGCTCCGCTCGCGTCGATGGCGGCAACGAGTGCGTAGCGGTCGGGTTCGGCCGCGACGACGGTTCGGGCGTAGCGGTTGTCGATGAAGTACGGGCCGACCGCCTGCACGATCACGCCTCGTGCGACGCCCTCGGCCCGGAGCGTTGCGCCGATCGCCGTCGCATCGACGTCCCGATCGGTCCACCAATCGCGGCCGACCCCGCGCGGCTGGGTCGGAAACGTCTCGAGGTCCCTGGACACGACGTGCAGGTGGGCGTCGACGACGTGGAACGGGGTCTGCGATGCCATCGGCCTTGCAGCGTAGGAGCGTCGACACCGATCGCGACCGGCGCGTCCGCGGGCGCGCGCGTGCCCCGGTGGCGCTCGGGTGATCACTCTCTGTGGTTGTCCGAGTGGATCGTTACAGTGACGCGCGAGCGCGTCACCCCGCATCGTTCTTCACCGAATCCGGGAGTGTCGGCTCGTTCTTGTTTGCTCGACGGCGCGCCCGCGGACGCGCCGGAAGGTCCGTTTCGACAGGCCGGCGGTACACGGCAGTCCTGCATCAGCGCTTCTTCGTCGCGCGTTGGAGGCAGTCATGGCCAGCAGGTTGATCACTCGTTCGCACCGCACGACAGTTCGCGAGATCGGCGCCCGACTCGCGGGCGCGCAACACGCGTTGATCGACGCGGTCGTGAAGCTGGATGAGTCGGGGGAGTGGGCGGCTGATGGTGCGGTGACGTGTGCGCATTGGGTCGCGGATCATCTCGACATCGAGGTCTGCACGGCCCGGGAGTGGTTGCGGATCGGCAAACTGCTCCGCACGCTGCCCGAGATCGCTGAGCGGTTCGCGAACAAGTCGCTCTCGTACAGCAAGGTGCGGGCGCTCACGCGGGTTGCGACTGTCGAGAACGAACTGGAACTTTGCGAGATCGCGCTACGGACCCCTGCGGGCAGGCTGGGTCATGCGCTCGCCGCGTGGTTGAACCGGAACAGTCCGCCCGAAGACACCGCGCGGCGGCAGCATCAAGCCCGGGGGGTGCGGTGGCGGCTCGCCCCCGACGGGATGACGATGTTCACGATCAGTCTCCCGCCGT
>SXGT01467441.1_pt1 | contig 16435 bp, 13 predicted proteins | sample 3176221 | NCBI WGS metagenome assembly SXGT01 (sample SAMN11356862, study PRJNA531348) | freshwater metagenome | isolation source: freshwater sample F1-120 | place: China: Fuxian Lake, Yuxi | collected 2017-12-25 | reverse complement strand
GTAGCACCGGTAACCATAGCATCAGCATCCCCGCAGGCTACCATACATGAGCCCCACGTTACTCTGTCATTTCTAACTAAATAATCACACTCTCTTTCCAGCATCCCGCTTCTCTGAAGTTTTTCGTATAAGTACTTTGTATATTTTTCTCTTTTTTGATTGTCTTTTGAGCTAATAATTTCAATGTCAAAATTTTCATCTAAACCAATATTTTTTAATTGTTCTTTAACTTTTTCTTCTTTTCCAATTAAAATAGGTATTCCTAATTTACTGTTTTTAAACGCAACAGCTGCCTTTAAAATACTAAAATCTTCCCCTTCTGCAAATACGACTCTTTTTTGAGATTTTTTAATTTGAGCATTTATACTTTGCATAATATTCATTGAAGGATCTAATCTTCTAGATAATTCTTCTTTATATTTTTCTAAATTATTAATTTTTTTTCTAGCAACCCCTGTCTTCATCGCAGCTTCCGCAACTGCTGCTGGAATTACGCTGATTAGTCTTGGATCAAACGTTGAAGGAATTATATATTCTTTTCCATATCTTGGTCTTTCTCCACCATAAGCAGCAATAACTTCATCCGGAACTTCTTCTCTAGCTAATTTAGCAATAGCCTTTGCAGCGGCCATTTTCATTTCTTCATTAATTTCTTTTGCTCTAACATCAAGTGCGCCTCTAAAAATATATGGAAAACCGATAAGATTATTAACTTGATTAGGGTAATCAGATCTTCCCGTTGCAACAATAGCATCTGACCTGACCTCATCTATTAATTCTGGTTTAATTTCAGGATCTGGGTTAGCGCACGCAAAAATAATAGGATTCTTGTTCATTGATTTAATCATGTCTTTTGTGACCACATCTTTTGCAGACAAGCCTAAAAAAACATCAGCGCCATTCATGGCTTCCGTAAGTGTTCTTAACTTAGTTTCAACAGCATGAGCAGATTTAAATTGATTAACTTTTTCTCTACCTTTATATATAACTCCCATTCTATCGCACATAATGATATTTTCATTTTTTGCACCAAAAAGTTTAAATAAATTTACACAAGCAATTGCAGAAGCACCTGCTCCATTAACAACAATTTTTATTTCGTTAATTTTTTTTTTAGAAATATCCAAAGCGTTAATAAGCGCTGCGGTTGTTATGATTGCTGTACCATGCTGATCGTCATGAAAAACTGGAATATCTAATAATTCTTTCAGTTTTTGTTCAATAATGAAACAATCTGGTGCAGCAATATCTTCCAAGTTAATTCCACCAAAAGTATTTGCTATATTTTTTATAGTATTAATAATTTCATTTGAATCCGAGCTATCAACCTCAATATCTATAGAATCTACATCTGCAAATCTTTTAAACAAAACTGATTTGCCTTCCATTACAGGCTTAGATGCTAGTGCGCCTAGATTCCCAAGACCTAAAATTGCAGAGCCGTTGCTAATTACTGCAACCAAGTTTCCTTTACTTGTATAGTCATATGCTGTCTCTGGATTTTTTGCGATTTCTTTGACTGGAACCGCTACGCCTGGTGAATAAGCTAGAGACAAATCTCTTTTTGTTGTTAAAGGTTTTGTAGAATTTATCTCAATTTTGCCAGACTTACCCTGTGAATGGAAGTCCAATGCCTCTTTATCTGAGTAATGATCAATTTTAGATTTTTTTGTCATAAAAATTTAGTATGTAATATAAAAAAGGCAAAATCATCACTAATTTAATTTTTTATATAAAAAAAATATGAACTTATTAGCCTCTACTTCTATTTTTAGCTTTTACACTTTAGTAAGCCGACTACTAGGGTACGTAAGAGATATACTGATAGCTTTTTTTTTAGGAGCATCAATCTATGCCGATGCTTTTTTCGTTGCTTTCAGATTACCTAACGTCTTTAGAAGATTATTTGCTGAGGGAGTTTTTAATGCTGCTTTTATTCCAAGTTATCTAGAAGCAAAATTAAATAACGAAACTGAAGGAAAAAAATTTGCAGATAATATTCTGAATTTATTAGTAATAGTTTTATTGGGTATAATTTTTTTAGTAGAAATTTTTACACCAACTATCGTTTATCTTATAGCGCCAGGATTTATTGAAGATAGAGGTAAATTTGATTTAGCAGTAGAGCTTACAAAAATAACTTTTCCTTTTTTATTTTTTGTAAGTTTATCTTCTTTTTTTTCAGGAATACTAAATACAAATAATAAATTTGCCGCCGCCGCCGCGGCACCCATAATATTAAATATTTTTTTAATTCTGAGCTTAATCATTTCTTATTTTTTGGGTTTAAATTTTGAAGTTAATTTATCCTATGCCGTATCTTTAGCAGGTTTATTCCAACTGTTATTTTTAATTTTTTTTACAAAAAATTATTATAAACCATCAATTAATTTAAAAATTATAATCCACTCAAAAGTAAATTTTTTTTTAAAAAAATTACTACCAAGTATTTTTTCTTCAGGAGTTACTCAAATTAATATTTTTATTGGCACTATTATTGCTTCATTTGAAACTGGAGCCGTTTCCTATTTATATTATGCTGACAGGATTTATCAAATAAACCTAGCAATAGCAGGGATCGCAATTGGAACTGTTGCACTTCCTGAATTATCAAAAAATATAAAAACAGGAAATAGCAACGATGCTATGCGTATTCAAAATAAATCTTTAGAACTATGTTTGCTTCTCTCACTACCCGCGTGCTTTGGATTAGTAATAGCTTCAGAAGAAATATCTGGTGCACTTTTTGGTTATGGCTCGTTCACTGAGGAAAATGTTGTTTTAACTGCTAAAGCCTTAAAATATTTTGGATTTGGAGTTCCTTCATTTGCTTTAATTAAATTACTTTCAAACTTTTTATTTGCGAGAGATAATACAAAGTTTCCATTTTATATTTCAACATTCATTGTTTTTTTAAATATTATAATATCTATTTCTTATTTTAAAGAAATTGGCTTTGTCATTATTCCCATTGCTACATCGCTATCTACATGGATTGGAGTTATAATTTATATAATCTTATTAATTAAATATAAATATTTTATTTTTGAATCAGCTTTCTTTATTAATCTAATAAAAATAGCCATTTCTTTAGTAATTATGATTACAGCTCTTTATTTTTCTATAAACTTTTTTGAGGATAAACTTATTTATAGTAATTATTACAAATCAATTTATCTTATAATGATTATAATTTTATGTGCTGGAATATATTTAATTTTAACACGCTTTTTAGGAGTACTTAAAATAAAAAATTTTAAAATAAATTAAAAAATGAATAAAAAAAAATTAGTTTTTTCTGGCGTACAACCTACTGGAAATTTACATTTAGGTAATTATTTAGGAGCTTTAAAAAATTTTGTAAATCTTCAAAGTCAGGAAGAATGTATTTACTGCGTGGTTGATTTGCACGCTATTACAGTTTTTCAAGATCCTAAAGAATTAAAAAATAATATTTTAGAGACTGTAGCAGGTTTTTTGGCCGCTGGGCTTGATCATAAAAAAAGTATTATTTTTAATCAGTCTTCTGTAAGTGGTCATGCCGAACTTGCTTGGATTTTAAATTGTGTTTCTCGGGTTGGTTGGCTTAATAGAATGACTCAATTTAAAGATAAAGTAGGAAAAGATAAAGAGAAAGCAAGTGTAGGTCTCTACATATATCCAAATTTAATGGCAGCAGATATTTTATTATATAAATCAACTCATGTGCCAGTTGGAGCTGATCAGAAACAACACTTAGAATTATGTAGAGATATTGCTCAAAAATTTAATAGTGATTTTAAGAGAGATTTTTTTCCCATACCAGAGCCTTTAATACAGGAAAATATTTCTCGGATTATGAGCTTAAGAGACGGAACTAAGAAGATGAGTAAATCTGATGAATCAAATTATTCAAGAATTGATTTAAAAGATTCTGCTGATGAGATTATAAAAAAAGTTAAAAAAGCAAAATCAGATACATTTTCAATACCGGAAAGCATTAAAGCACTAACAGAGAAACCCGAGGCATTGAATTTGATCACTATCTACTCAAGTATGACCAACCGGTCATTAGATCAAACTCTTAATGAAGTTAAAGGAAAGGAATATTCGCATTTAAAAAATAAATTATCAGAAGTTTTAGTTGAAGTCATCTGCCCTATTGGTAAAGAAATTAAAAAATTATTAGAAGACAAAAGTTTTTTAGAAAAGATTTTAAAACAGGGCACTGAAAAAGCTATAGCTATAGCCGAAAGCAACCTTAAAGAAATTAAAAATATTGTAGGTTTTTTTTAAATAAAAGTGCTATAAATTGCCATGATTCGAACTGAACCAACTCCGAATCCTGATTCGCTAAAGTTTCTATCAGAAAGAATTATTTCCGAATCTGGAACTGAAGAGTTTCAAAAAAAAGATTTGGGTAAAATCAAAAACGATTTCGTAAAGAATTTACTTAATTTAAAAGGAGTAGAGTTAATTCTTCTTTCCGATAATTTTTTATCTGTAAAAAAAACAAAAGAGGTTTCTTGGGATGTTTTAAAACCAACTGTTATTTCACATATAAATGATTATTTTCAGACTAATGACAAACCTATTCTTATCAAAAAAATTAAGAAGCAAGATAAAGATTTAGGTATTAACGATATTGAAGAGAGAATATTGAAAGTTCTAGACACTAAAATAAGACCAGCAGTAGCTAGAGATGGTGGGGATATTAAATTTAAATCTTTCAAGGATGGTGTTGTTCAAGTTGAGTTGCAAGGTAGTTGTTCAGGGTGTCCAAGTTCGCTTATGACACTAAAGCAAGGCGTGCAAAATTTATTGTGTCATTACGTTGAAGAAGTAAAATCAGTAGAAGCGATTTAATTTAATATGACAAAAGCATTAAGCTATAGACAAAAATTAACTGAATTAGCAAGTATTTATAAAATTGCAGAAGTCTTTAATAAAAGTAAAAAATTTACTACTTATGAAATAGAATTAGAACTTTTAAAAAACAATGTTCCTATACCCTCGAGGCGAGGATATATTTCTCACATAATAATCAATGAAATTTATGAACCTACCTATAATTTCTTAAAAAAAACCTTACCAATTAATATCAATTTAGACAAAAATATAAAAAAAAAATTTGATGCAATTAATAATATTTTAAAATTTATATGTTCTAGTATTTCTAATTTTTTTAAAACGCTTACTATAATTATCGTTAAGGGCTTAAATAATGTTTACTATTTTAAGGTTAATGAAGAAAATATTAATAAATTTATCTTAAGAAGTGTATACGTATCATTTCTACTGTTGTTTGTTTTTGGTGGTTTTTATTTAAAAGAATATATTTCTACCCTAGATTCTTTTAAAATTTCGTTAGAAATAAAATCTGATAGAAATAATGATAAAAATTTTGATATCTCTAAAGATTCTAGAAATCAGTTACCAGAAACAATAGTAAAAAAACCTGAAGAAAATATAGAAAAGGATACATTAAATAAACTTGAAGACGATTATAAATTGAATGTGTTGACTGTATTAAATTTATTTGAAGATTATGATTATAATTTAGACTTTGTAAGAGACTCTAAGCTTGTTAAACCTATATATTTTACAAGATTACCAAATGATTTAGACACAATTAGAGGTGCTAAAAAAAAGAAAGAAACCTTTTTACAGATTATTTTGCCTTTAGTTGTTGCTGAGAATTCAAAAATTGAAAAAGATAGAAAATACTTATTTGAAATATTGAAACAGAATAAATTAAAAGAAAATCGAGACTGGCTAAACAAAAAGTATTTAGAGTATAAAGTATCGCAAGCAAATATTAATGAATTAATAGAAAAGATGGATGTTGTTCCAGTCTCCATTGCTCTTGCTCAGGCAGCAAAAGAAAGTGGATGGGGCACTTCCAGATTTGCTTTAGAAGGAAATGCTATATATGGACAGTGGACTTGGAAGGGAGATGGTATTGAGCCTCTTTATAAAAATGATTATGAAAATCATCAAGTTCTTAAGTTTCCTATATTACGTGCTTCAGTTAAAGCTTATATTGCTAATTTGAATATTCACTTTGGCTATAAAAATTTTCGAGAAAAAAGAGCTGAATTAAGAATTCAAAATAAATTATTAAATGGCGTAGACCTTGTTCATACACTTGAAAATTATGCTGAAACAGGAAAAGAATATACAAAAATATTGCTTCAAATTATTGAGCAAAATGATTTAGATGAACTTGAAACCGTAACGATAGATGATCTAAAAGAGAAAAAAGATTTAAAAATTTAGTTTTTAATATCAACTATTGTAAATTGCATACCTAGCCACCTCCAAGACCCATCACTTTCTTTAAGTGAACAATTCACTCTTCCTCTTTCTGTCGTAAATTTACCAATAAGTCTAATTCTAATTTTGTTATTATCTAAAAATTCAAGTTGAGATGTTCTCCACTCGTCCAATTCATTTGAAAAGCAGTTTAATAATTTTATATTTTTTAAGTCTTCAAAAAATTCAACAACAATCTTTGGCGGGTTATTTGCATCTTGAAGATATCTTTCTTCCGGGATTATGGATTTATATTTTAATGGAATAGTTTTAAGTATTGTTTCAAATCTTTCAATTTTTCCATAGTTTTCATTGATAGGAAATCTTGGTAATTCATAGAAGTCTTTTGTTTCATCAACTACACCTGAATGTTGACCAAATGCATATTTAAATCCTAAATTTTTAACAATAGCTTTTAAATTATTACTGTACTCACCAAATGGATATGAAAAAAAAGATGAATTATACCCTATATTATTTTTAAAGTCAGCTGTTGCTCTGTTTATATCGTTCATAATTTCATCATTTTTCATATCGACTAAATATTCATGTGAGTAGCCATGATTCCCTATATGAACAAATTGTTCTTTAGCAATTTCTTTAATTTGATCCCAGTTCATATAACCGCGCGTTCCAACTTCACGGGTATTTATAAAAATTATAAAAGGAATTTCTTCTTTTTTTAATATTGGCCAAGCATGATCATAAAATGATTTAAAACCATCATCCACAGTTATTAAAATCTTTTTTGTATTTTTTTCGTTTAAAAGATTGTTGTCAAAATCATTTGGATTTACAAATTTAAATTGGTTTTTTTTTATTAAATTTATCTGTTCAACAAAATCAGCTAGTTTTATATTTGTAGAAGGATATTTATTTTCATTAAAACGATGATACATAAGGACAATAATCCCTTTATCCTCTATATTAACAGACATAGATAATAGTTGGCTTGGAATCAACAAGAACAATAAGACAATGATCAAGGATTTTTTAATAATTAGTTGCACAGGTCAAAGTGATTTGATTGCATTAAAAATTAATAATAAGTTTTTTTTAAAAAAATTACAAACTAATATTATTAAGTATGAAGCTTTATCAATAGTTATTTTAGATTTTATTAAAAAACATAAAGTTAAAATAGATCAAAAGTTTTCAATTATAGTAAATCTTGGTCCTGGTAGTTTTTCGGGAATTAGAATTGCTCTGGCTGCTGCTAAAGGTATTCAGCTAGTAAAAAAATTGAATCTCTATGGTTACAATGATTTTATATTAAATGCGGCACCTTATCTTAAAAATAATAATATTGTTTCTATAATTAAAACAAATAATTTTTATTATTTTTCAGAGAGAAAAATCAGCAAAAATTATAATTTTGCATCACCTAAAAAATTAGAATTTAGCAATTTGAAGAAAAAAAATTGTTTGATAGTTATTTCAAAAGAAATAAAAGATGATAATTTTATTAATTATGCAAATAATAAAAAAGTCTTTATTTCTAAATTTAACCTTAAAAATGTAGATATATTAATAGAAAATAATTTGTTGGAAAATAAATTGATTAAACCACTATATTTAAGCTAAGTTACAATTATATATATTATATGAATAGTATTGAAGAAAAATGTAAAATAAAAGGCGTTAGACTTACTGATCAAAGAAAAATAATTGCTGAAGTTATGTCTAATTCCATTAATCATCCCGATGTAGATGAGCTACATAAAAAGGTTAACCAAATTGATAAAAAAATAAGTATTGCTACTGTTTACAGAACTGTAAAATTATTTGAGGAATCAGGAATTGTAGAAAAACATGATTTTAAAGGTGGTAAAGCCAGATATGAACAATCACCAGACGAACATCATGATCACCTAATAGATATAAACAGTGGAGAAATTATTGAGTTTGTGGATAAAGATATAGAAATTTTACAAAATAAAGTTGCTCAAAGACTAGGTTATAAATTAGTTGACCACAAATTAGAACTCTATGGTTCTAAAATAAAAAAATAATTTGTCTAAAAAAATATTTATTAAAACTTTTGGTTGTCAAATGAACGAATATGATAGCAATCGTATTTTAGATTTAGTCAAGCCTATTGGATATGCGCCCACCGATAATCCTTCCGAAGCAGATTGTTATGTTTTAAATACTTGTCACATACGTGAAAAAGCAACAGACAAAGTTTATCATGATATCGGGAGATTAAAAAAGAAATTTAGAAATAAAAAAAAACCAATGCTTTTAGTTACTGGCTGCGTAGCCCAAGCTGAAAATGTAGAAATGTTGAATCGTGAAAAATATATAGATGGTGTCGTTGGTCCTCAATCCTATCATAAGATATCTGAAATAATAAAAAATATAGAATATAAAAAAAATAAAATTAATAGTACTGAATTTGATGTTATTGAAAAATTTGATACTTTAAATTTAGTTAAAAACTCAAATTCAAAAATCTCGTCTTTTTTAACAATTCAAGAGGGCTGCGATAAGTTTTGCCATTTTTGTGTAGTGCCATACACAAGAGGGCCAGAATTTTCTAGATCATTTAAAGAAGTAATAAATGAAGCAAAGCAATTAGTAGAAAATGGTTCTAAAGAGATTACTCTTCTTGGTCAGAACGTAAACGCTTATGAATATAAAGATCAAAGTAATACCTTTCATTTGTCTGATATAATATTAGAATTAAATGAAATAAAAAAATTAGAGAGAATTAGGTATACGACCTCCCACCCAAAAGATGTTAAAAAAGACTTAATAGATGCACATAAGTCGTGCGAAAAACTAATGCCAATTCTTCACTTACCTGTTCAAAGTGGTTCTTCTAAAGTTCTTAATGCTATGAATCGAAAACATAATGTATCAGATTACTATAAGATTATAATGGAGCTTAAAAAAGTTAAGCCTGGAATTAGATTTTCTTCAGATTTTATTATAGGTTACCCAGGTGAAACAGATGAAGACTTTAATCAAACACTAGAATTAATAGAAAAAGTGGACTTTATTAATTCATATTCTTTTATTTACAGTTCAAGGCCAGGAACGCCAGCATCAAAATTAGAAAATGTTGATTCAGATATAGCAAAAAAAAGATTAATTAAACTACAATCTTTGCTTCAGAAAAATAATTTTAAATATAAAAAAATACTATTAAACAAATCAATTGAAGTACTTTTTGAAAATAAATTGCCTGAAAAAAATAAATATTTTGGCAGAGATAAATTTTTGAATTCGGTTATAGTAGAAAGTGATCAAGATCTAACTGGTCAAATATTAGAAGTTAAGATTAATGATTTTAATCATAATAGTTTATTTGGAACTTTATTATTTAATAAAAAAATAAACCTTGAAGCTTAATTTTAATGTCTGAAATAAGTAAATTAGAACAAAAATTTGTAATTAAAAAAATAGACAAGGAAACTTTAAACATTCAAATTCTAGATAATAATATTTTGTCATTAATTGTAGGCCAATTTAATGAAAATTTGAGAATGTTAGAAAAGCTTACGAAAGCTATTTTATTTTTTAGAGGTAATTCAATTACAGCAAAAGGAAGCCCAGAAAGCATTGGTACCATTTCAAATGCAGTAAGATTCCTAATAGATACATTTCTTTTAACAAATAATATTGAAAAAAATGATATAATTCTATCTGTGAGTAAAAATTTAAATTCAGATAAAGACTCAAACATACAATCGTTTGCTCAATTAATTAAAACGCCAAGAAAATCTGTTATAGCTCGTTCACAAAAACAATCTGATTATATAAATGCGTTAAGAGAAAATGATATTGTTATGGCACTAGGTCCCGCTGGAACTGGAAAAAGTTATCTTGCTGTATCAGTTGCAATTTCTTTACTTATGGAAAAAAAAGTTGAAAGGGTTATACTTTCAAGACCTGCAGTTGAAGCAGGGGAAAAACTTGGATTTCTTCCAGGAGATATGAAAGAAAAAGTAGATCCATATCTAAGGCCACTTTACGATGCTTTATATGAATTATTTGGTTTTGAAAAAATTGATAAAAAAATAGAGTCGGGGGAAATTGAAATTGCACCTTTAGCTTTTATGAGAGGTAGAACATTAAAAAACTGTTTTGCTATTTTAGATGAGGCTCAAAATGCAACTGAAACGCAAATAAAAATGTTTTTAACCAGAATAGGAGAAAATTCAAAATTAGTAGTCAATGGAGACCCTACTCAAGTTGATTTACTTAATAAAAACCACTCGGGTTTAATAAAATCTAAAAAAATATTAGACCGAATTGAAGAAATAAAAATAATAGAATTTGATCACAACGATGTTGTTAGGCATCCCCTAGTATCAAAAATCATCAAGGCTTATCAAGAAAAAGCTGATGATCAAAGCTAATGTAATAATTACCAATAAAAATTGGAAAAAACATATTAGAGTTCCCGGCCTTTATATAAATAAAAAATTAGAAAAAATAGACAAAACAACCAAACTATTCAAAAAAAATAATTTTAATTTTACTCTTAGCCTTTCCGCAGATAGCGAAGTTAAAAAACTAAATATCAAGTTTAGAAAAAAAAACAAAACAACTGATATTTTATCTTTTCCTTTTCATGAAAGAAAATCTTTAACTAAGTTATTTAAAAAGAAAAACAACCCAATATATTTAGGAGATATAATTATTAATTTAAATAAAATTAAAAAAAAAAAAATAAATGAAAATTTTCATAAAAGTTTTGATAAAATTTGGATTCATGGATTGGTTCATTTATTAGGATACCGTCATAAATCTAATATTGATTTTTCAATAATGAAAAAATTAGAAAATAAACTATTAGAATCTTTAGAGTAATATGATTTTACAATTTTTAAATAATAGATTTTTTTTAATTTTTTTATTTCCATTTGTATTAGGAACTTTAACAGTTTTTAGTTTTCAACCATTTAATTTTAGTTATATAAACTTTTTAATACTCCCTGTTTTATTTTTACTCACAACCTACGTGCAGAAAAAATCAAACAATACTTATAGAAAAAAACCTTATTTATTAAATTTATTCTTAATCGGTTATTTTTTTGGTATTGGATTTTTTTTATCAGGCATTCATTGGATATCTTATTCACTTACATTTGATGAGAATTTTAAATTTTTAATACCATTTGCCGTAATTGGTTTACCTATTTTTTTAGGGCTTTTTTTTGGTTTTTCAAATTTAATTGTTGCTCCTTTTCTTCAAAATAATTTCATATCTATTTTATTATTTTCTAGTTCTTTGGCATTTATGGATTTTTTACGAGCTAAAATTTTTTCAGGGTTTCCTTGGAATCTTTGGTCTTATTCTTGGTCTTGGAAGCCAGAAATATTGCAGACATTATTTAATCTTGGTTTTTTTTCATTTAATCTATTATGTATAATAATTTATTGTTCACCTCTTTTATTGGTTTTTAAAAAAAAGTTTAATTTTCTATTATTTTTTTTAATCAGTTTAGTTTTTTTTAGTAATTATATATACGGGTCTTCGATAATAAAAAAAAATAATAAAAATTTTACTAATCTTCAATTGAATTTAGAAAATTCAATTTATACGAAAATTATTTCACCTGGTTTTGATTTAAAATATAATTTATCTGATGATGATTTAGCTAAAAATATATCAAATTTAATTAAATATAGCGATCCTGAAAAAAATAAAAAAACTCTTTTTGTTTGGCCAGAGGGAGTTTTTACTGGATTTAATTTTGAACAAATAAAAGAATATAAAAGTTTTTTTGAGGAAGCATTTTCAGACAATCATTTAATATTATTTGGATCTAATACCAGCCAAAAAAAAACAGATAAACTTGAAACATTTAATAGTCTAATTATTACAAACAATCAGTTAGATATCATTTTTCAATATAATAAAATTAAATTAGTTCCATTTGGTGAGTTTTTACCCTATGAAAATATTTTACGTAAGCTCGGGCTAAAAAAAATCACTGAAGGTCATGGTTCATTTTCTAAAGGAATTGCCAGTGAAGTTTTTATATTAGACAATTTAAAGCTTTTACCTTTAATTTGTTATGAAATAATTTTTCCTGAATTAAGTCATAATCATAAAAATCTAATCTTAAATATTTCCGAAGATGCCTGGTTTGGAGATACCATTGGACCCAAACAACATTTTGCTAAAGCTATTTTTAGAGCCATAGAAAATAATGTTTATTTGGTAAGATCTGCAAATAAAGGTTTCAGTGCTTTTATTGATAACAAAGGTATAGTTAAAAAGATGTTAAAACCTAATGAGAGAGGCGCAATTGAACTTAATGTTCCAATTATAAACAAGTCTCATAAAAAATATAAATTTGATTTGATTTTTTTTGCTCTTTTATTTACAGCTGTTTCAATTTTTATTATCTTAAAAAATGAACAAAAATAATTATCTTTTTACAAGCGAGTCAGTTTCTGAAGGTCACCCAGATAAAGTTTGTGATCAAATTTCAGATATGGTTGTAGATTCCTATCTTGCAAAAGATCCTTTTTCTAGAGTTGCCTGTGAAACTTTAACCACAACCAATAAAGTAGTTTTAGCAGGAGAAATTCGAGCGCCTGAAATTAAAAAAGAAGAGTTAATTCAAAAAGTTAGAGATTGTATAAAAGGCATAGGTTATGATCAAAATGGTTTTAGCTGGAAAGAGCAAACTAAAATCGAATCCTATTTGCATTCCCAATCCTCCGATATAGCTATGGGAGTTGACTCCAAAGATAATAAAGATGAAGGTGCTGGTGACCAAGGTATTATGTTTGGTTATGCCTGTAACGAGACAGAAGAATTGATGCCCGCACCAATTCATTACTCTCATAAAATACTAAGGTTAATGGCAGAGGATAGAAAAAAAGGTTTTTTAAAAGGAATAGAACCTGATTCAAAAAGCCAAGTCACAATGTACTATGAAAATGGTAAACCAAAAAAAGTTATATCGGTTGTAATTTCAACACAACATTCAAAAGATTTAAAACAAGAACAAGTAAAAAATCTTATTTACCCATATATTAAAAAATCAATACCTGAGAATTTATTGAGAGAACTTGATGATAAAGAAGTTTATATTAATCCAACTGGGCAATTTATTATAGGCGGTCCTGATGGAGACACCGGTCTTACTGGAAGAAAGATTATTGTTGATACTTATGGAGGAGCCGCACCTCATGGAGGAGGTGCTTTTTCAGGTAAAGACCCAACGAAAGTTGATAGATCCGCTGCTTATGTTTCAAGATATTTAGCAAAAAATATTGTAGCGGCAGGAATTTCTGATAAGTGTTTAATACAACTTGCTTACGCAATTGGCGTTTCAAAACCTCTTTCTATTTTTGTAAAACTAGGAGAAAAAGAAGAAGAAAAAAATGAAGAGGTAAAAAAAAAAATAGAAAAAAATTTTGATTTATCACCAAGAGGAATTAGAGAATTACTAGGTTTAAATAAATCTATTTACCAAGTCACATCAGCCTACGGACACTTTGGAAGAAAGCCCACAAATAAAGGGGAATTTTCATGGGAAAAAACGGATAAAGTGAGTGTTTTTAAAATGTAAGCTTGAAAAAGCCTTAAATTTTAATTAAATAGAGGAAAATTATATGTTTACAAAATGGGCTTTAGCCCATTTTTTTTTGGAGCAAACTAAAAAGGAAAAAAATGTTAAATAGAGGATTAGATAAAGTTGAATTATTAAGAATAGTAGAAGCTGTAGCGAACGAAAAATCCATAGATAAAGAAATAGTTCTTGAGGCTATGGAAACTGCTATACAAAAAGCTGCTCTAACCAAGTTTGGAATAGATAACGATATTAGAGTTGTTATAGATCGAATAAACGGTGAAATAAAAATTCAAAAAGTTTTAGATATAGTTGAAGAGGTTGAGGACTCAAGTAAACAAATAGATTTAAATGATGCTAAGTCTATAAATAAAAAAAATAAAGATTTAAAAGTAGGTGATCAAATTTTAGAAGATTTGCCACAAATAGATTTTGGAAGAATTGCAGCACAAAGCGCAAAACAAGTTATTAGTTTTAGAGTTAAAGAAGCTGAAAAAAATAGACAATATGAGGATTTTGTAGACAAGCAAGGTCAAATTTTAAGTGGAATTATAAAAAGATTAGAATACGGAAATGTAATTGTAGATCTTGGAAAAGCTGAAGCGATAATAAAGAAAGATGAACTTATCCCTAGAGAAATATTAAAAACAGGTGATCGTGTAAAAGCTTACTGCTATGAAGTTAAAAAAGAACTTAAAGGGCAACAAATATTTTTATCAAGAGCTCACCCTCAGTTTTTAGCTAAGTTATTTTTTCAAGAAGTTCCAGAAATTTATGAAGGAGTTATTGAAATTAAAGCTGTTGCAAGAGATCCTGGTAGTAGGGCAAAAATTTGTGTTTTTTCAAGAGAAAGTTCAATAGATCCAGTTGGAGCCTGCGTTGGAATGAGAGGCAGCCGTGTGCAAAGTATAGTTAATGAATTACATGGTGAAAAAATTGATATTATAAAATGGACTGAAGATTTACCAACTTTAATTTCAGAGTCTTTATCTCCAGCAGAGATTCAAAAAGTATTAATTGATAAGGACAACAAAAGAATAGACGTAATTTTGACTGAAGAAAATTTAAGCAAGGCTATTGGAAGAAGAGGTCAAAATGTTAGGCTTGCATCAAAACTAACTAATTATGAAATTGATATTTTAACAGATCAAGAAGATTCAGATAGAAGACAAGCTGAATTTAAAGAAAGAACAGAAAATTTAATTAAAAATTTAGAAGTAGACGAAACCTTAGGTCAGCTTTTAGTATCAGAGGGAATACAAAGCATTGAAGAAATAGCACAAATAAGCTTGGAAGAAATTACTAAAATTGATGGTATCGATGAAGCAACTGCTAGCGAGTTAATCAATAGATCAAAAGAAAACTTAATTAAAGAAAAAGAAGAAATCTTAAAAAGATTAAAAGAGTTAGGGATGGAAGATACTCTAGTAAATCTAAAAGGCATTACCCAGGGAATGTTGGTGTTACTAGGTCAAAGAAATATAAAAAAATTAAAAGATTTTGCCGAGCTTTCATCTGATGAATTAATTGGTGGTTTTGATGAAATAAAAGGGAAAAAAGTTAAAATAGAAGGATATTTAGAGGAATTCTCCCTTTCAAGAGAAGAGGCCGATCAATTGATTATGGCTGCAAGAGAGATAGTATTTAAATAAAATATTAATGGACGATAAAAAAAACAAAAAAAAAACTTTAACCATTTCTTCTAATATATCTAAAAAAATAGATATTCTATCGCTTTCTAGTGATGGAAAAAAAACATTTTCTATAGAAAAAAAATCTCCTTTTAGATCTAATAGAGATAATCAATCTATATCGCCAGCGAAATCTCTTAAAACAGTTGAGCCAATTAAAAAAAATATAGTTAGAAATTTTATAGAACAGCAGGCAACCAAAAATTTTATTAAAAATGAAGAGAAGGGCCCATTCAAAGATAAATTAAAAATTAAAGACCCATTGTCTTCCAAAAGAGAATTTAAACTCACAGTTTCTAGGGCAATGAATGTTGAAGAAGTAGAAATTAAACAGAGAAGTCTAGCATCAGTAAAAAGAGCAAGAATGAAAGAAAAAAAACTAGAGAATCCTGATGAAAAAAAAGAAGCAGCAAAAGTAATTAGAAACGTTAATATTCCTGAACAAATTACTATTCAAGAACTTTCAAACAGAATGGCTGAAAGATCAGCTGATATAATTAAATTTTTATTTAATATGAAAGTTGTAGCAACAATAAATCATATTATTGATAAAGATACTGCAGAATATATTGTAAAAGAGTTTGGACACAAACCAATCATAGAAACAGCACCCGGTTTAGAAATAAATAAAAAGAAAACTAAGCTTGATGGAAACATTCAAAAAAGACCTCCAGTAGTTACAATAATGGGCCACGTAGATCATGGCAAAACATCTCTTCTTGATGCACTAAGGAACACCAATGTAGTGTCTGGTGAGCATGGTGGAATTACCCAGCATATAGGAGCCTATCAAGTTAAAACTGAAAAAAATGAAATCATAACTTTTATTGACACACCAGGTCATGCTGCGTTTACTGAGATGAGAGCACGTGGTTCAAAAATAACTGATATTGTAGTTTTAGTTGTAGC
>SXGT01138679.1_pt1 | contig 16440 bp, 17 predicted proteins | sample 3176221 | NCBI WGS metagenome assembly SXGT01 (sample SAMN11356862, study PRJNA531348) | freshwater metagenome | isolation source: freshwater sample F1-120 | place: China: Fuxian Lake, Yuxi | collected 2017-12-25 | reverse complement strand
GCGCTACCGCAGGTCATTCACCCAATCTGCAGGGCCTCACCGCTGATATGACAAACACGACCGCTTCCAATTTCGCTGTCAATGATCATGATACTGATTGATTAACAACATGCGTCGCTTCACTGGGATACTTGTTCAACCACAATTCAGTAGTAATATAACACGACTTTCATGAATGATTTAACGCATGAACATGACACTGATGACACATGATCCGGTCGCGGGTCTTCAGGGTAGATTGTCGACGCGCGAACGCAGATGGAGGTGACTATCAGCCAATCCGCGCAGTCCCAAGACAAGGTGGTCGCAATGTGCGCGAAGGCACGTGTGGGTGGTGGCCGACGCGTCAAGGAACCCGACGACCACAGATTTACGGATTGTGGGGGATTTGATGCCCGTGATGGCCACGTGTGGGAACACCTCTGGATGAACCACGACGTAGCCCTAGTGAACGGTCAGGCAGGGTGGCATCAGTGAGCATCGACGAGCAACTCCGAAACTCCGAAACTGACCCGCTTCGGGTCGACTTCCTCCCGGCAAGCATTCACGGGTTGGTTGGTGCAATCGGCATCACACTGGCTCCTGGTCAGCGGGACGTGTCGAACGGTTGGTTGCGTGACTTGCCAACGGACATGGCACGACTGCGCGTCCAGTACCGGGCCGACTGCCTTATCTCGTTGATAGAACCGTCTGAGTTCGCGACCCTTGGCATTTCCGAACTTGGCGGGTGCGCACTTGCCAATGGCATTCGCCCGATATTTTTCCCAATCGCTGACATGCATCCACCGCACGAGCGTGACCGGTTTGCATTCATCGAACTCGTCAAAGGCATCATTGAAGCAGCTGATGCCGGTCAGTGTGTTGTTATTCACTGTCGCGCTGGGGTTGGTCGGTCGGGCCTTGTGGGTGCCTCGGTGCTGGTGGCAAGAGGACTTTGTGCGGCAGAGGCGATCAATGTCGTCCGAGAGGTCAGGTCACCCAAGGCGGTTGAGACTGAAGAACAGCGCGCGTGGGTAGAAAGCCTCGAAGGCGGTTTCGGTCCCGAGGCTAATCATCGCGCGGGTTACTGACCCACTGGTCTGGCGTACGCAAGCTTCTTGCAGTCACAAGTTTCAGGGGATCAGTGAGCGGCTTCTTACTTCATTGCTCCCAACGGCATCACACATAGGTTCCAGCCTCGACGAGCGCGTCGGATGGAAAGCGGTCGCGCAGTTCACGCCTGTGTAGGTCTGGGTCATTTATGGCTAGCGTCCGCAAACTACGAGGTCGGTCGCGCTTACTACAGCGATCACTAAGTTAGCTGGTGCGGTCGCAAGCTCGATGGACATCCCCTTCGCGCCTTTCACGCAGGTGGCAGGTGTCATTCGCAGTCCTCGGGACATGTCGGGAAAATTGTGACTGGCGGATACTTTCCGTTCCCCCAGGATTGCAACTCTGACCCTTTCAAGTGTGCCGAGCTTAGTCGTTACCGATCCCGCGAGGATAGAGACGGCCGACGCGTTCGACTTAACACAAGTGTGTGCATGAAATATCCGGTGCGAAGAGAATGGGCCGTGTCGATCGGAGTAGGCAGGCAGGGCGAGGATTGGAGTTCGCTAGGCTCTCTCAACTATTGTGCACATTTGAGACACGAACATTTCCTCGGGTGCCCAATCCGAGCTTACATCCGTGAGGCAATTTTTGCGGGCCGGGAAGCCACGTCTTGAGGCTTCGGCGCCGTCGGAGAAAAACCGAACGGTCTCACGGTGCGGGGCGAGTGACCCGCACCGCGGCCGGAACTACATGCGCGTGGTGATGATGCCGTAGACGAACAGACCGTCTGGGGTTCGGTCACGGCCGACCGCGGTGTCCCATGCACCCGACCTCTGGGCAGAACCCTTGGGCTGGGACCGATCCACTGTCAGTTCATTGCGTTAGTGAGGAAACGCGTAAGTCATGGGCTCCGCCTTATCCAATGGATTGCATCATCGCCTCCGGCACGTTGCGTTGGAAATCGGGGATGGCGATATCTCGGAGTACACCGGGTTTTTTTGTGGTACGCCGTTGTAACCGCGGACCTTGTCAGGTCCCCGGGTTGTCGCGACTTGCCCGTCACGCTTCGGCGATAATCAGGGCACATATTTACTGTGTTTTCACCGAGAAAGTGATTGACTTATGCCCGCCAAACCACTCCATCGCCTCGAACAATCGCAGGTCATCGATCGCTCTCTTGAGGAAGTTTTTGAAATCTTTTCCAACGCAGCGAACCTTGAAGCGTTGACGCCGTCATTCCTGAGCTTCCGCATTCTGACGCCCTTGCCGATAGCAATGTTTGCCGGCGCTAGGATTGAGTACGCCTTGGGCTTGTTCGGACTTCCGATGCGATGGCGGACGCTGATCTCGAGTTGGGAACCGCCACAGGTTGATCCAGTCGATGGAGTTTTGAAAGCCAGTTTCGTGGATCAACAGATATCGGGTCCATATGCAGTCTGGAAGCACACGCATGAGTTCGAGGCAGCTGGTGCCCAGACGGTAATGCGTGATGTGGTGGAGTATGCGGTCCCGTTCGGTTTTCTGGGTGATATTGCCCACGTGCTTTTTGTCAGGCGGACTCTTGACCGCATCTTTGCTCATCGGCGGGTCGCTACGGCACACATGCTTGATGGTGGTCCGGCTCCACGGCAGTTGTCGATCTTCGAAGTCGGGTTCCAGATCGCCGGTGAGGTGATTGTTGATGCGTGGCGAGGTTTGCTCCGCGTCGGTCGGGACGGGTCCGAGGCCATCCGAGGCGCGGTCAAGCCAAATCCGCCCTCACAATCCGCGCGGTTGCCGTTTGACATCGAGGTCTTCTTTGATGGAGATTGTCCCCTCTGCATACGTGAAATCAACATGCTCAGGAAACTTGATCGGCGAGACCGGGTTCGTTTTACGGACATATCGTCACCGACTTTCGATGCCGGTGACACTGGGCTGACTTGGACCCAACTCATGGAGCGCATCCACGGTCGACTCCCCGATGGGACGATGATCGAAGGAGTGGAGGTCTTCAGGCATCTGTACACCGCAGTTGGGTTCCCGCGCATCGTTTCACTGACGCGCTTGCCGCTTGTCCGTGAAGCATTGGATGTCGGTTACCTGCTTTTCGCGAAGAACAGGTTGCGAATGACCGGAAGATGTCTGGAAGACATATGCGCTGTGCCGCCTAACTCTGCCCGGGTCGCTGGTGCCGGCGTCTAGTTGCCATGAGGTCAATCGTTTGGTTTCGAGGCAAGGATTTGCGGGTTATCGACCACGAGCCGCTGGTGCGTGCTTCCGCGTCGGGGGAGGTCATCCCACTTCTTGTGCTTGAAGACAGTTACTTCGGGAATGGTGGACGGGACGCTGCTCCGGGAAGTCAAGGTGGCTCGGCCAACCGTCCGCCTCACCGGCTGCAGTTCTTTCTTGATGCAATCACGGCGTTGCGTTCTGACCTCGAGGCCATTGGTTCGACGCTCGTGACGGTCAGGGGTCGTGCGACAGAGGTGGTTCCTCGGCTGGCGCGAGAATGGAACGTCGATGCAATCTTTGCGCAAGCGGCGGTCGAACCGGGGTCCCGACGCAGGGATGCCGTGGTTGCGTCAGTCTTGGGGGAGAAGTTTCAACTCTTAGGTGGGGAGACCGTACATCCCCCAGGCACTTTAAGAACGCAGGCTGGCAGGCCCTATGGGGTGTTCTCCCCTTTCGCGAAGGCGTGGCGTCGCGATGTCTCACAAGCCCAAGCGGTTGGGGCTCCGTCGAAGCTATCACGTGTGCCTGACAATGTCTTGGCATTCCGCAGCCCGGTTCCGGATCTATTGGAATTGGGAATCGAAAGAAACACGGCGATCCTGAAGGCCGGTTCAGACCCGGCTGAGGCCCGGTTAACCCGGTTTCTTAGAGATGCTGGAACAGCGTATAAGGCCGACCGAGACTTTCTGGGAATTGATGGAACCAGTAGGCTTTCGGCCGACCTGAAGTTCGGCACAATTGCACCCCGTCGGGTCTGGCTTGATGCCAGGAATGCCATTGGCAACACCGCGGGGGGCATCTCCTTCGAGAACGAACTCATTTGGAGGGAATTCAGCTACAGCACGCTATGGGATGTGCCGTCAATCGTGACAACGCCGTTCCAAGAGGACTTCGCGGGATTTCCGTGGCGCGATGACGAAATAGGCTGGCTGGCCTGGGTCGAAGGGCTAACTGGATACCCTGTTGTCGATGCGTCGGCGAGACAACTTCGCGCCGAGGGGTATGTTCACAACCGAGCGAGAATGGTGTCTGCAAGTTTCCTCACCAAGCATCTGATGATTGATTTCCGGCGTGGCGAACACCACTATCTTCACTACCTGACCGACGGGGATCTCGCGCAGAACACGGCGGGATGGCAATGGACGGCAGGTTGTGGGTGCGACCCGCAACCGTATTTCCGCATATTCAATCCAGTATCTCAGGGCGAGCGGTTTGATCCAGACGGCGCCTACGTGAGAAAGTGGATTCCCGAGCTTCGTGCCATGCCGTCCGAATACATTCACCATCCTTGGGACGCCCCCGAGAGTGTTCTCAGAGCCGCAAAGGTTCGGCTGGGTGACACCTATCCGCGACCCATAGTGGATCATTCAGTCGCCCGTGACAGATTTCTCCAGACCGCCTCACAACACTTGAAGCGATCACCCGGTTCCGTTAACGCTCCGCTGAGGCTTCCCATAGACTAAAGTGGCTCATGCCAACGGATTGGTCATGCCGTTTTCTAGTTGTTGGTGGCATTACAGGCACCTGCAAACGACGCTACTCGGTGATTTTGTGAGATGCATGGCAGTCAACCACGCAATCCAGCTTGTTGACTGAGCCAGGAGAGCGATGATGGGTGGTCGACCAAGTGCCAAGAACCCGCGCCGGGGCAGCGTTGCTTCCAGGCAGAGTGCCGTAATGACCGGGGTGCCAGACGAGAGGCCTGCGTCTCAAATGGCTCCGTCCCTTGGAGCGATCCTTGCCGCTGGCGGTGCGGTTGCTGCCGTGATGCTCGTTCTCGACCTGACGTGGCTTGGTTACATTGCTCTAGACATGTACAAGTCACAACTGGGTGATCTCATGCGTCCGCAACCTGATGTACTCGCGGCGGGATTGTTCTACGCAATGTACGTCGTAGCGACGACTGCTTACGGGGCAATGGGAGCAAAGACGGTCGGTCATGCTGTCAGCCGGGGGGGCGCACTGGGGCTTGTCGCCTACGGAACTTATGAATTGACCAACTGGGCAGTTATCGCAGGGTGGCCGGTGATGCTTGTTCCCGCTGACATCGCTTGGGGCGTTGCACTCACCGCGATTTCGTCGGTTGCGGGCCACATTGTTCTCACTCGGATGAGCCGCCTCTGAAACTGGTGGTTGAATATTGCTCAGCGAACCATTGGGTGGCCTGGTACTCCCGATGGTTCATTTTGCAAGAACCGCTGCTCAAACGTTGTGTTGGCCAGTAGCACCTGCACAAAACGGATACTTCCGGTAGCACATCTCCAAGTGGATAGTTAATGTCTACACGGCATTCGTTTGGAGGTCGCGGTCGTGATGTACACCATGTTATTATGTAATATATTATAATTTGTAAAGGTAAAGATTAAAAGCTGCAATAGGTCGGGGGCGAATTTGTGGACACATTTTGGGTTAACGTAGGGATTCAGCTTCTTCTAATGGTTGTGCTTTGGATTGTGAGCGTCATCAGACGGGACGCGAGCGTTATCGATCCTTGGTGGCCCATTGGTTTCCTGCTCATTTCGGTAAACACAGCATTGATGGCTGGTCTCTCGGCAGGGAAACTTGTTCTACTGACAATGGTCGGATTATGGGCTATCAGGCTCTGGCTCCACCTGATCATTCGTTCTATTGGAAAGCCGGAGGACGTCCGGTACACCGAGTTCAGAAAAAAATATGGACCAGAACGTTATTGGTGGTTCAGCTTTTTTCAAGTCTTCCTCCTCCAGGGCACGTTAGTGTTGATTGTGTCGGCGCCATTACAGTTGGCTTCGTCGGCGCCTGACCCTGATGATGTGTCGGCGTTTGACATTGCCGGGGCAATGCTCTTCGTGGTCGGGTTTGTGTTTGAGGCAGTCGGGGACTGGCAATTGACAATGTTTCGGCGCGACCCGTCCAAGAAGGGTCAAGTGCTGGACACCGGTCTATGGGGTCTCACGAGGCACCCGAATTACTTTGGAGATAGCGTTATTTGGTGGGGGTTCTGGCTTTGCACGTTGGATCTGGGGCTTGCCGGGTTTGCGACGATTTTCGCGCCGGCGCTGATGACTTTCTTGCTCATCCGAGTATCGGGTGTCAGGATGCTTGACGAGCAACTTGCACGAACGCGCGCGGGATATGCGGAATACATGAAGCGGACCCCGGGGTTCTTCCCGGGCATTCACTGGCCGTGACATCCCGACTTAGCCGGTGCCTCGATACGATTGTTCTCACTGCCCAGTAACTTCAGCCATACCATGTAGTCATGCCGTCTCCGTTTGAGCACCTGAGCGTCGCCTGGTCGATAGTTGACAAGTTACCGCTTTCAACGCCCGGTCGAACAGCCTTTCTCACTGGGTCACTGTGCCCGGATGTTGACAAGATTGCGGGATTTCCGCGATCTACGACGCATTGGTGGGTACCGGGTGACGACGTGAGCGGTGCACTCAAGTTGATTGGTGGCTCGAGTGCGATCAGGGCATTGCCTATCGAGAGTGCGTTCCGCGCGTTCATCGCTGGGTATCTGTGCCACCTAGTGTCTGACGAGCAGTGGACGATAACGATTTATCGACCATTTTTCGGTATCAACAGTGTGTTCAAGGCCGGACAGGCCGGGGCAGACCGTCAGTGGGCGCTTCAGGCAAGTCTCGATGACGTTCACTTGACAACGGGATCGCTGAACGCACCTCTTGCTGACATCGCGACAGCTGGGGAACTTCGGGTCTGGGAGGAGATGATCACAACCATTCCACGCGGGTACGCCGTGCGCTTCGTCCAGATGGTTTTGCATCAGGCGGCAATGCTCGATGCACCTTCGAGGTACCGGTTTGCTGCGACAGTTAGCAGTGAACTGACTATCGGACCAAAGGCTGAGGCCGAGGGCCAGTTCGAGACCAATGATCAGTATTGGTCGGAGCGTCCAACTGTGGCGAGGCCGACACGCGACCCCTCACGGCTCGAACAATTCTTGTCCTGCCTTGCCGAACTGACAACGGAAGCGGTTGAGTACGTGCCCGAGGACGCGATAGCAACCTTCAGGACAAGGGCGCAAGTTGAAAGCGCAAAAGTCTGCGCCGCCTATTTGGCAGGAGCGCCGCTCATGCCCCCCGCCGGAACGGTTCCGCCGTCACCTACTGGCGCCACTCCCGCGCGGACCGACTTGTAGTATTCGACAAGGGCGCGCACATTTGCGTCGACAGTAAGTTCATTCTGAAGCAAGTTCCCAAGACCTCCTGCCATCGCGCCGGACGTGTAATTCGCCACGACTTTGGCATCCGGGTTCACGATCGATTCGCGGGTGTACTTTTCGTCGCGCACGACTTGGACACCCGTTGTCAATCGGACCTTGCTTCCGTACATACCCTTCCATGTCGGACCACTTCCAGCACTCCCGTCAACGCTGTGACAGCCTCTGCAACCGTACTCGGTCGACAGTAGCGATCCCTGCTTTGCAAGCTCAGCGTCGAACGTCGTGTCGACCTTTGCCTCCGCCGTCGACGGCCGTGCCGGTACGCCCCCGGAGTGCCAGATGAGACCTAGAGTTACGACGGTTAACGTGACTGCGATCCGTGTGTAGCGTGATTGCTCCGCACTGGCTTGGTCAGGGGTTATCCGCCCTGACGCACTCGAGAGACCGAAACTGGACAGGCTCGCGGGGATTGATGGATGACGGTGTGCGACGAACATCAGCAACCCGGGTCCGCCAACCAGGGCACCAAGAGCCAGCGCCGGCTGTCCAAAGGCCAGCATTGGCACCGAGAGCGCAGTGAAGGCAACCCCACTCCACCAAACCACTGTTCCCCACGATCTGTTTCGCGACGCAAGGATAAGTGCCATAGTCAAGATGACGACAGCACCGAGCCCAAGTGACGCCATCGCGTCTACGTCTCCAGTTGCTTTCGCGCCGATCCGGGCGTTCAGGTTTCCCACTGCGCCACCGAGAAGGAGCACAGCGGTAGCAGTAACCAGAACAGCTGCTCCTAACGCTGGAAACCCTCTGTTAGGAAAGTGGTAACTCGCAAGTGCAAGCAGCATCGCTGCGCAAGCAGCGAGGACGATCACGGCGGCGGTGGCGTCTGCGGTGCCATACACGGGAGTAGTACCTCTGGTGCGGGTCGTGCAAATTCAATCACTGCTCGGCGGTACCGAGTTTGAAGCCCTGCCTTGGGTAGCGAATGTCACTCCGCCTCAATGGTCGTGCACCGTCGCGCAGGATGTCAAGTGGCCATGGTTGTCGGACCGCAATTACTGAGATTTGATCGTTGTGCACTCATGCGCCGAGCCCGGGTGCTTGTACTCCTACCGCCATCTCAATTCGGGTCACCGCAGGGATTGGCTGGTGAATTTCTGGGCAACCCCGCTACCATTAAGAGAAAGATGACGACAGAGACACCGCTGATCGAGGCTGCGTCGGGCGTGATCGGCGCGGGGACAACCGGGTCCGACATGAGGGCGCCGAACGACAGTGAGGCCTCCATCGCAGATGGCGTGACGTTCGGAGATATCCTCAGGGCTTACCTGACGTTGATGAAACCGAAGGTGATCGTATTGCTGGAGATACCAACTCTGGCAGCAATGCTGATTGCCCAACCGGAACTTCCGGAATGGTGGCTCGTCATTGTCACTCTCCTCGCGGGAGCAATGGCGGCGGGTGGGTCTGCAGCCATCAATTGTTTCGTTGACCGAGACATTGATGCTCTCATGGGGTCCCGGACACAACAGCGAGCCATCCCTTCTGGATTGGTCTCGCCAAGAGGTGCACTCACGTTTGGCGTGGTATTGACCGTCACGGCAGTGGTTCTACTCTGGGCGGTCGCGAATGCCCTGGCAGCCTTCCTCACCGCTGTCGCAATCTTCATCTATGTAGCAATCTATACGTTGTGGCTGAAGCGAACTACGCCGAGCAATATCGTCCTCGGAGGAGCGGCCGGAGCAATACCGCCACTGATCGGTTGGGCCGCCGTGACGGGCGACCTTACCGCGACGCCTTGGTTGCTGTTTGCACTCGTGTTTTTCTGGACCCCGCCCCACTTCTGGGCGCTAGCTCTCCTCATCCATGAGCAGTACGCGCGAGCGCGCATTCCAATGCTTCCGGTTGTTCGTGGCGAAGCAGAAACGCGACGACAGATTGTCCTATACACCCTTCAGATGATCGCGGTTTCATTGCTGCTGTTTGGGTTCGGGGGTGCCGGTGTAATGTACCTGGGTGGGGCTACACTTCTTGGAGGGTACTTTCTGTACCTTTCGGTGGACCTCATGCGGGTCCCGTCGCCGGCGAAGGCGTCATGGTTGTTCCATTATTCAATGATCTATCTGACGGCTCTTTGTGTGGTTATCGTGGCCGACTACCGCATCGCCGTTTGGTAGGCCCGGCAAAAATTTCTTGCTGACCACGTGAAACGCGACTGATAGACTGTCGGTCGTGGTTAGACGCTGTCCTCCTGCGTCAACGGAAATGATTTCGTTTGCATGAACAGCAATGATGTCACCAACCTGTGGCTTGCTGAAGCACTTTTCCGACTTGGTGGTGTCAAATTCGGGACGTTCACGCTCGGTCGTTCCACCGTTGGGTCGCCGGTCTACATCGACCCGAAGGTGTTTCTGCGGGAACCTCGCATTCTGGCCAGAGTCGCCCAGCTTATGAAAAATGAGATCGATGCGGGTCTGGCTCGCCGTGAGCGACGGATCCAGCCATTTGATCTGGTGGCGGGAGTTCCTTTCGGCGGACTGCATCTAGCAACGGCTTATTCGCTAGCAGCCAATGTCCCGCTGATCTACGGTATTCCGCCCAAGGATATGGATCACGGGACGCGGATCGAAGGGCGATTTCGCCCTGGCGAAACGGTGTTGATCATCGACGACCTGATGACCACCGGTGGAAGTCTTCTCGAGACCCAGCGGGCGATCCAAGATGTCGGATTGGTCGTGCATAACGCCATCGTGCTTGTCGACCGTGCTCAGGGAGGCGGAGACCGTCTCCGGTCCGCCGGTCTGCACATCAGCGGTATTCTCACGCTGACGCAGATGCTCAATTTCTACTTTTCGCGTCAGATGATTAGTGAAGACGACTACCGCAAGAGCATTGAGTATGTCGAGACACATCGTGCTGACAGCAGCCACGCCCAGTAGAAGTTTTAATATGTACACCTCACTGCCAGCCACGGTTTGAAATGCAAGACAGGTACACTTTCGGCGGAATTGGGTGGTTAGGCGATCGCACGACCACACGGCAGATGGTTCTGGGCAACCAGTTCTATTCTGCCGTTGTGGAGTGAGGAAAGTCCGCACTCCACTGAGCAGGGTAGCGGGTAACTCCCGTCCGTCGTGAGACGAGGACCAGTGGCACAGAGACGACAACCCGACCATCGTGGCAGCTAGGTAACTTTTACCTTGTTTCTGAGATGGCCAGGGGGTGAAAAGGGTCAAACTCTACCTGGAGCAAGCCCACGCAGGGACGCTGACGCGGCTCGCCGAGTCCCAGGTAGGGTGCAAGGATCCCCGGGGCAACCCGCGGGACAAGAGAGATGATCGCCACCTGTCACGAAACGCGGAGGGTAATTCCCGAACGGACTGTGGCTGGTACAGAATGCGGCTTACAGACCACCCCGTTCCTTCACTCGTCTGATCAGCTCGAAGCCGTCTCCTTGGGCGCAGCAGTTGGTATCATTACGAACGGAAAGCGGATCGTGAACGGTTCGAGGTCCCAACGCACCCGGTTCGCTGGAGTGTTTGAGCCGCCATCGTCTAGTGGCCCAGGACACCACCCTTTCAAGGTGAAGATCGCGGGTTCGAATCCCGCTGGCGGTACCACGTCAAGTGCGGGCAGGTCATGTGACCTGCCCGTTTCTGTGTGTTCACCCGCTCCGGGCCCACGGCCTCGGAGACGCGTCACGGAACCCTAGAGGGGCTACCTGCGATGACGATCCAAAGCAATCCTGCGAGTCTGGCTATTGCAGAACTCGCAACTCGGCGAGGCACATTGCCGTCCCGATATGTCGCGTCGCGCTTGGGATTTGTCCGGCGAGCGACCCGCGAGGTAATGGTCGGCGGCGTTGGCGTCGGATTGACCAATCCGATCCGGGTGCAGTCGATGACTACGACGGACACCTTGGATACTGAGGGAACCGTTGCTCAGGCATTGAGGCTGGTTGCGGTTGGCTGCGAGATCGTTCGGATCACGGCACCGACGGTGGAAGATGCCAGAAACATCGGCAGGATACGTGACCGCCTCCGAGGAAAGGGATGCACGGTTCCGCTTGTCGCGGATATCCACTTCAATCCAGCTGCTGCCATGGAGGCTGCGCTGTACGTAGAGAAGGTGAGGATCAATCCGGGAAACTTCGCCGACAGTAAGCGGTTCGCAGTTCGAGAGTATTCGGATGCCGACTACGATGGCGAGTTGGAACGGATTGAGCAACGATTCGCGCCGCTTGTTGAACGGTGTCAAAGCCGAGGCATTTCCATGCGAATTGGAACCAATCATGGTTCGCTTTCAGATCGGATCATGAACCGGTTTGGTGACACGCCCCTCGGAATGGTGGAGTCCGCGCTCGAGTTTGCCGCGATCTGTCGGAAGTATGACTACCACGATCTGATTTTCTCGATGAAGGCATCGAATCCCAAAGTGATGATCCATGCGTACCGGCTGCTGGCCGCACGGCTTGACGAAATGGGATGGAACTATCCGTTTCACTTGGGCGTCACCGAGGCTGGAAACGGTCAGGATGGTCGCATCAAGAGCGCGATCGGAATTGGCTCGCTTCTTGACGACGGCATTGGTGACACCATTCGGGTTTCTCTCACCGAAGACCCGGAAGCCGAGGTTCCTGTGGCGTTTGCGTTGGCCCAGCTTTTTGAACAGCGTCGTCCCCACCTCCACGCTGACAGGTCGCCGTCTGGACGGTCCCCGTTTGACTACGAGAGACGCCACTCGCGTGTCATTGCCTTGGGGGCCACTCGCTTTGGTGGGTCGACTCCAGCCGTGGTTGTGCATCCGCTCATCGGTGATCTTTCTACCTATCCAGACGCAGTGTCGTATGTTCACGATCTTGCGAATGCCGACCCAGACACCACGCCACGCCCAGATGCGATATCGGTGGAGGTCCGAGACGCTGCCGGCCTGAATGTGCTTCGCAGGGTTGTGGAAACGGTTGCGCGCGGTTCGGGGCAGGACGGTTCAGTCGCAGTTGTCGCCCGTGCCTCCGGCGTTTCGCCCCAGTTCGCGGTGGAGATTGGTGCGCTTGTCGACGCACTGATCATTCCAATCGATGACTTCGACGCCATGCATTGGTCTGACGACGCGATTCAGCGTGTCGGTGAAACCGGGCGACCGCTATTCCTTGAGATTTCCGTGCATGATGCCGATCCGGACAGGTCACACATCGCTATGAATTCACTCAAGTTCCGGCTGGATTGGGCATCGTCTCACGGCTGTCGGGACCTGGCAGTTAGCATTCGGGCGCTGACACCCATGGCGCTGATACGGTTTGGCAGGCAACTGGATCTCCTTGGTGACCCTTCAATTGCTGCGTATCCGGTCCTTTTAGGGTGTGAGTTCGGTGAAGACCATGAAGAGGCACTGCTCTTGACGAGCGTTGGTGCCGGCTCCCTTCTCTGTGACGGGGTTGGTGATGCGATCGAGGTGCGCGGACCTGTCGATCATTTGAGCAGCGGCAGTCGTGCGAGACTGGCATTCAACGTTCTTCAGGGTGCCGGCGCGCGGATCACCAAAACTGATTACGTTGCCTGTCCTTCGTGTGGTCGGACACTGTTCGACTTGCAGGAGACCACCACGCGTATCCAGGAACAGACCGGTCACCTCAAGGGTCTGAAGATAGCCATCATGGGCTGCATCGTGAACGGTCCCGGCGAAATGGCTGATGCGGACTTCGGTTACGTTGGCGGTGCTCCGGGGAAGGTGAACCTCTACGTCGGCAAGGAATGTGTTGAGAAGGGTGTTCCGCAAGCCGACGCTGACCATCGGCTCATTACTCTGATCCGAGACCATGGGCGTTGGGTTGACCGGCCGGGAGTAGCGCCAGTCCATTGACGTTTCGGGTGACTTGCACGCCGGTTTGGGGAAGCATAAGGGTAATAGGTCTAGCGCCGTATCTGAGCCCGGACACGGCCCGTCCGACGAACGGCTTTTGCGGAGTTTCAGGTAATGGCATATCCCAAGCCTTGGTGCCGGAACTGCGTTGGTTGTGCGTGAAGGCAGACGTGGCGAAGAGCCTCGCAGCCTCGTACCCTGATTTGTCACCTGAGGTTTGTGATTTCGATGAGCGCCCCGGATCGGGTGGCCATCGTTTCGGTCCGGGTAGTTGACGACGTTCCCTTGTTCCGAACCGGTGCCTCAAAGACCATCTCCACCTCTGGGTCCTAGCACCAAGCGTCTGCGGTTGGAGTGGTGCACGAACCCTGTAGATAGACGTCAGGCGCTGATGTCCTTCTTATGGGGAAAACCAACGGCCAATGGCCTCGGGTGGTAGCCGGTGTCGGGTTTGGGGCCAAGCGCGACGGTCAGTCATGATGAATGACGGTCCGCTTGAAGGCGAACGTGGTGCCTGTTGGGAGAGTGGAATTTCCCTGTGTCGTCAGCGTGACACGGATGGGCCGGTATTGATCAAGGCCATCTTGCGAGCGAATGTGGTGCCTGCTAATGCTCCGGGCACATGGCACTGCGATACCGATGTTTTGTTGGAAACATTGTGTAACGTGCCAATGATCCTGTGTCTCAAGAAAGCGCAGGGGGTGAAGTTCTCATTTCGCGAGAATTGGAAATCCCCGACGCCATCGCGTTGGGACTTTGAAAATTGATGAGGCGCCACTTCGGAACTTCGGACCAGGCTGTCGAGAACAGCGCGGCACGCATCACTCGCAACATGCGGGTGACTGATCGTACCGAGGCGGTCGTGATTGCGATGCCACTCCGATGCCTTGGTGTTGCAGCGTTCGGCTCCTGAGAAGGTCTGCATCAAGTCGCAGATCTCAAGACCGTGAGTTCGTCCGTTAGAAAGGAGTTCGTACCGTCCGATCAGACCCAGTTACGGTTTGGGAGGCGGTGCGCCAGGTGCGCGCGCCGCACCGCCTTGGACATTTGTCGTGGCGGTGTCGCCCGTTTCGCCGCATGCGGACGCCAACAGAAGCGCTACCGGTGCAAATATCCCGGCCAAACTGGCCCTTCGTGGACGCTTCATGGTCCAACGTGCTTTTGCGTCGACCTGTTTGGTGGTCACCTCGGCCCTCCTTCAATGTGGTTGCTTGTATGGCAATGCGTGTCCTAGACGGTACCCGCGGCCTGCACCGCTGACGGATTGAACCTGACTGGGTGGGCCTCTCCATTGCCGGAAACAAACGGGTCCTGGTTCGTGGTTCGCCTTCATGAAACAACAGGAATTATGATTCGGGACGACAGCCAAATCGCTACGACGGCCATGACCATGCCGAGAAGCATCGCACCAAATACTATGGCCCAAAGGTATGTGCGAGTGGTTTTTCGGTCCCTCCAGTTTCCTGGACGGTCATACCAGTTCCAAATGGGGCACCTCCCGCTTCAGCTTGTCTTCACTCGCTTTGCAGATCGGGATAGTCACTTCAGAGGGCCTATGCCAGCCCGAACCTAGTCAGGCGTAGCGGCAAGACGCCGTTGATGATTCGGTGGATTGTCGCAGCGGTGATCGCGCGGGCGTTCGGGTCGGGAGTTGGATTGTGATGATCCAGCAGGCACCCGAATGGGTGGTTCCACGCATCGGTCTCGCCGATTGCATCGAGTATGGCCTTACTCGTTGCGCGTGGTGATGGCGCATCCAAGAAACTTGCCGGCGAAAGACTAGGGACCCCGGACAATTGCCCGGTGAGTGTGGCGAGTAGCACCGACCAGCACCGCGACACGACACCGGGGTCGTAGCCGCCACTACCCGTCACGATCATTCGACCGTCGGCCACCTCGTGTGCCAGTGCATGGCACGCGATGGCAAGAAATCGGTAGGTCCTCATTCCGAGACGCAATTTGACTAGTGGATCATCGTGATGGCCGTCGACACCGAAGTTGAGCAGGATGATTTGTGGTGAATACGCGCGGATTGCGGTTGGGACTATTGACCTGAAGGCATCCAGATAGGCCTCGTCACCAGTGTGACGCGGAAGTGGGATGTTCAGCGTGAGGCCGTGGCCTGCACCCCACCCGACCTCGTCAACCGAACCCGTACCCGGGAAAAACCGGCCATCGTATTGGTGCAAGCTGATATGCAATGCACCTTGATCATAAAGGATTTCCTGCGTCCCGTCCCCGTGATGCCCATCAACATCAATAATGGCCACTCTCTCAAGCCCTGCCTGCGCAAGTGCGCGGACGGCGATCGCAAGGTCGTTGAAAATGCAGAAGCCGCGCGCCCGTTCAGCAAATGCGTGGTGCAAGCCACCGCCCGGGTTGAAGACATGACTTGCTACGCCATTCGTGACAAGGCGGACCGCCTCCATGGTTGCTCCGACAGCTGCGCGGGCACGGTCAAACACTCCGGGCCATGCGACCGTGTCGGGAGTGTCGAAGACCCCTGTTCCGACCGCATCGAGGCCGCGGATGCGTTCAACAAACCGAAGCGGGTGGGCAAGTGTCAACTCGTCGATCGTTGCAAGCGGTGGTTCAATTGTTGTGATCGACTGGTCAATCCCGAGTTTCGAAAAGAGTTCTCGCGCTTCGCGGTACCGCCCCCAAGAACGTGTCACTGGAGAAAAGCCCCGGCCATCATAAAGCGGGTGGTAGACCAGAGACACTGCCCCGCTCATCGTTGGCCTTTCGTCTTAGCGGGCCATCGGGAGGGCAACCGCCGGTGTTGATCCGGACGGCACCCGGTCTCCACGAACGACGAGGGGCTAACCCTGAGTCTCGAAGATCCTTGACCAAGCCGGCGACCTCCGGCAGACCCTGTTGTGACGATTGTCATCCGCCTCAATCATAGGCAACAGATCAAAAGTACGGTACGGTTCAACCGCTGAGGCATGGTTGCTTCCCAAACCGGCGACTGAAATGGGTACCCGACGTCATGCAATCCGCGCGATCACACGTGGCCGGTCTGGAACCGATATCAGTATCGCGGCTGCTCGAACAAGTGAACCGTGTTCTGGACGGTACTCCGGGGCTTGCTTCGGCACTCGTCGTGGGCGAAGTGACATCAATTCAGGAGGTCCGAGGCCACCGGTACTTCACCTTGAAGGACGAGG
>SXGT01126263.1_pt1 | contig 16446 bp, 11 predicted proteins | sample 3176221 | NCBI WGS metagenome assembly SXGT01 (sample SAMN11356862, study PRJNA531348) | freshwater metagenome | isolation source: freshwater sample F1-120 | place: China: Fuxian Lake, Yuxi | collected 2017-12-25 | reverse complement strand
GCGGCACCGACCTCGGCCTGCTGACCACCAAGGCCGTCCCCAGGGGCGATCACTTCCTGCTGACCGGCACGAAGATCTGGATCACCTTCGGCGAGCACGACCTGACCGACAACATCCTGCACCTGGTCCTGGCTCGCCTGCCCGACTCCCCCGAGGGGATCAAGGGCATCAGCCTCTTCCTCGTCCCGAAGATCGACCTCGACGGCACCCGCAACCCCATCTACTGCGCCGGCCTGGAGCACAAGATGGGCCTCCACGCCTCGCCGACCGGCGTGATGAGCCTCGAGGGCGCCAGGGGCTGGCTCGTGGGCGAGCCCCACAAGGGCATGCGGGCCATGTTCACGATGATGAACGCCGCGCGCTTGCTCGTCGGCCTGGAGGGCGTGGCGCTGGCCGAGATCGCCTACCAGACCGCCCTGGCCTTCACCAAGGAGCGCCGCCAGGGCCGCGCCCTGAGCGCCGAGCGCCGCGAAGAGGGCGTCGCCGCCGATCTGCTCCTCGTCCACCCGGACGGGCGCCGCATGCTGCTCAACATCAAGTCCACCAACGAGGGCATGCGCGCCCTGGCCATCTGGATGGGCATGGGCCTGGACATCGCCCACCACCACGCCGACCCCGCCGAGCGACAGAAGGCCGACGACCTCGTCGCCCTGCTCACCCCCGTGCTCAAGAGCTTCCTGACCGAGCGCGGCCTCCAGAACGTCAACGACGCCCTCCAGATCTGCGGCGGCGCCGGCTACACCGCCGACTTCCCCATCGAGCAGTACATGCGCGACCTGCGCATCGCCCTCATCTACGAAGGCACCAACCACGTCCAGGCCCTCGACCTCGTCGGCCGCAAGCTCCCCATCGGCGGCGGCCGCCTCTTCATGGGCTTCAACGAGGTCATCTCCTCCTTCATCCGCGACAACAAGGACGACCCCCGCATGGTCGAGTTCCTCAACCCCCTCAAGGACACCAGCAAGAAGCTCGGCGCCGCCACCATGGCCCTCTCCATGAAAGGCATGCAGGACCCCGAAGAGGCCGGCGCCGTCGCCTCGCCCTACCTCAACCTCTTCGGCTTCACCGCCCTGAGCTTCGTCTGGTGCAAGATGGCCAGAGCCGCCCTCGACCGCGACGACGCCTTCTCCCGCGCCAAGGTGAAGACCGCCCGCTACTTCCTCAACAACGTCCTGCCCGAGGTCAACACCCTCGTCACCGTCATCGAGGCCGGCAAGGCCAACCTCATGGCCCTCGACGCCGACGAGTTCTAGTCGGAGGGACACGGCAGGGCCAGGAGGAGGCGTGGGCGCTTCGCACTCCACCCCCTGTCCCCCTCCTCGTTCCACGAGGAGGGGGGACGCTCGTATTACGGACACGGTGGTTCGGGGACGCTCGAATGAGGGGCTGGGTGGATCGAGTCCCGCCCCGACGACATCACCACCCGCCCCACACGGCCAGTGATCCCGCCGCAGGCTCCTGCGGCCCGCCCCCCGAATCATCGTGCCCACCCAACGACCCCACCCCCGAACCACCGTGCCCGTAATTCAAGCGTTCCCCCTCCTTGCGAAGCGAGGAGGGGGACAGGGGGTGGAGTGTGCGGGACAGGGGCTGGAGTTTGCTTTCCTTCGCCCCCACCCCCAGATTACAGGGTGACACCACGGGTCGAGCGCCGCCGCGCCCCAGGCCCTCAGGAGATCACCATGAACCTCCTCCGCGATCTCAACAGCGCCATCCGCAAGAAGCTCGTCGACAGCGCCGCCTCCGACGTCGCCTCCGGCGTCTACTCCAAGGCCAAGGAGGCCGTCCTCCCCGTCGCCCAGCGGGTCGCCGAGGAAGCCCGCGACGAGCGCAACCACGCCCGCGCCCGAGAGGCCGTCCAGAACTTCGGTCAGGGCGTCCGCCACATCGGCCAGGAAGCCCTGCACACCCTCGGGCTCGCCGAACAACCCCGCCGCGAGCCCCCCTCCGACCCCAAGGAAGACCAGGAGAGCCTCCGCGAACGCCTCCGCCGCGAGATGTCCGAAGGTTGATGCGCCGCCGTGACAGCTTGATCGTCGAATAAATACAGGCGTTTACACGGAGTCGCGCCCTCGATCCGAGAAGCAGCGCCCTCACCCGGAGCCCGCTGTCATGAACCTCCCCTCGCCTCCCCGATCTTGCGCCGCGCTCCTGGCCGCCCTGGCGCTCTTTGCGCTGGCCTGCGAGCAGCCCCCCCCGCCCTCCACCTCCATCCCCGCCAGCCCCAAGCCCGCGCAGCCTGCCCCCGAGAGCCCCGAGAGCCCCGAGCTTGCCAATCCTGCGCTCGTTGCGTCAGGCGCGCCGGGCTCCAGGCGCTCGCCGTCGCTGGCGTCGTCGCCCGCCGACGCGATGCCCGCCGCAAAGGGCGAGTCAATGCCCGCGCGGCCGCCGGTGGAGGCGAGCGGCGATCCGCTGGAGGCGGCGATCCGGCGCGGGGCGCGGTGGCTGGAGGCCTTCCCCGAGGAGGGGTTGCGCTTTGACGCGGCGTTGATGCTGTCCGAGGCTCGAAAGGCGCTGGAGGCCCAGGAGGAGGGCGTCGAGGGTGCGGCCGAGGAGGGCGTCGAGGGTGTGGCCGAGGTGGGCGGCGGCGCGTTGTCGGCGGTCTTGGATGGGGAGCTGGCGCGGGCGCGGCGCAGGGCAGACAGGGACGACGATCACCCGCACAGGCGGATCTGGGCGCCGGGGCTGGCGCTCTCGCGGGAGGAGGTCCAGCGGTGGTCGCCGCCCAGGGCGGGGCAGGCGCGGGTCAACCCGAACCGGCCGCTGTCGGAGGCGATCTTCTGCGACCTGTATCCGGCGCGAAAGGCGGCGGTCGCGTACATCGCGGGGCCGATGAGGGACGCGGGGGGCTTTCACACGGCGCACGCGGCCTGGGCCTGGGCGCAGCTCCATCGGCGAGGGTGCGTGTCGGCGGCGCGCTACGCGCCGGTGGCCCGGTCGATGATCGAGGAGCTTCGGGGGGCGCAGGATGCTCAGGAGGCGATCTCGGCGGCCTCGCCGTCGCGGGAGGTGGACCTCTTCGCCGAGCGGTTGATGGCGATGGGGGTGCTGGGGGCCGAGGGGCTGGAGGGCGACGTGGCGGCCTTGCTTGGGGCGCAGCGCTTGGACGGGGGGTGGGGCGTGGCCGGGGAGGGCGAGGAGGCCTACTGGCGCTATCACGCGACGGCGACGTCGGTGTGGGCGCTGTCGGTGGCGCGGTCGAGGGGGATCAGGGGGCCCCGGTCATGGCCTGGGCAGGGGCTTGCGCCGGAGCCTGGGTCAGAGCCTTGGCGGGGTGGGCCTTGAGCCAGATGTCGCGGGCGGCGTCGAGGCGCCGGACCTGGTGGACCATGTCGTCGGCGAGGGCCTGGGTGCCTTCGAGCAGGAGGTCCTCCTTGAGCTCGCGGCGCTTGATGTCGTTGTTCCAGATGTTCTCGTCGATGGTGCCCTCGACACGGTGAAAGACGGTAAAGAGGATGGTGCCGGTGCGGACGTCGAAGAGGCTGGCCTCCATGACGCCGACGGACTGCATGGTGTTGCCGGGGGCGAGCATGGCGCCGATGATGGTTGGGTAGGTCCAGCCCCAGCCGTTGGTGTACTCGCGGTCGAGGAAGCGCTGGCGGTACAGGAGCAGGTACTTGACCCGGTAGCGGGCGGCGAGCTCGCGCAGGCCGGCGATGCTGCGGACGCTGGGCCAGTCGGTGGAGATCTCGGTGGTCACGTCGAAGAAGCCGGTGGACTCCAGGGCGCCGCTGAGGTGCTGCGGGACGGCGTCCAGGGGCAGCTCGTTGTCGAGCTCGTAGGCGGTGGCGACGGGGACGATGCCGACGCGGGCGGTGTCTTCGAGGAAGATCGGGGCGTCGAGGATCTCGCGGATCTGGTCTTCGTTCAGGTTGCCCGTGCGGTCGCTGCGGAAGTGGTTCTCGGTGAGCACCTGGGGGGCCTGCGCGGAATCCTCCATCATCGCCATCGGGGCCATCGCGATGTCGGGCATCGGCGATGCGGCGCAGGCGCCAAGGGCCTGGAGGGCCAGGGCGGAGAAGGTCAGGGGGAAGATCTTTCGGAGGGCGCTGGAGGGGTTCATGGGTGCCTCTTCGGGTTCGGGCCATGGGCCGCGTGTTCTGGCACCGGAACGACAAAGCCCCGCATGAGCTTACAGCTTTTTTTGAGCCTGGCGTGAGACGGCCTTCGGGTCTTGGGCGTGGGTCGGCTGCCGTCGTCGGCGTGGGGCGGCTGCCGTCGTCGGCGTGGGTCAGCGCAGGTGGGCGGCGAGCGTCTCTCGGGGGTGTTGCGCGAAGATGTCGGGGAGCTGGATCGCCCAGGCGGCGTCGAGGAGGCATTGCCCGAAGGGGCCTTCGGGGAGGTCGGTGGCCAGGACGTCGACGATCTCGATCTCGGTGGTGTGGAGGGAGAAGCGGGCCTGCCAGCCGGGGGCGGGGTTGTGCTGGGAGACGCAGGCGTCGCGGGCGGCCTGGAGGGCGTGGGCGGCGTCGAAGGTGATGGGGGCGCGGGCGAATCCGAAGCCGCAGGTGGTGACGTGCGTGGAGGAGCGCCCGATGCCATGGGCGCTCAGGGTGCCGAAGCCGAATTCGGGGGCGGGTCGCTTGCCGGTGGAGAGGGCGACGAAGGCGGTGAAGGGTGACAGGACGCGGGCGCGCAGGGCGATCGCGCGGGCCTGGGCGTCGGTCAGGTCGCCGTGCTCTTCTTCGGAGAAGAGGAAGGCGGCGCTGTAGCGAGAGGAGGTCTCGGTGATCTGGAGGTTCTGTCGGAAGGGGCGGGACCAGAGCTGGCCGGTGAGGGTGAGGGTGGAGGGGCCGTGGTCGGAGAAGGCGGTCAGGCGCGCGCCCTGGCCTTCTGGGAGGGTGGGGTCGAGGCCGAGGCCGGTGGGCTCGCCGTCGATGTCGAGGTGGTCGATGCGGAGGGGGCGCAAGAACTCTTCGGCGGCCGCGGCCAGGAGGGCGGGGTCGCCGTCGACGCCCGCGACGTCGAAGAGGACGCCGCCGGTGCGGGAGGCCAGCGGGGAGAGCGGGAGGTGGTCGCGGCGGTGGAGGGTGGGGTCGCCGCCGGCCCTGGGGATGGCGATGTGGAGGGTGGGGGGCGCGGCGACCTGGGCGATGGCGGCGTGGGCGCGGTGGGGGTCGAAGTCGGGGCGCATGAGGGCGTCGGTCATGGCGACGATGAGGTGCTCGCCGGGTTGTCGGTCGAGGGCGATGGCGGCGAGCTTGAGGGCCTCGTCGAGCGCGCTGCCATTGCCGGGCTGGAGGAGGCCAGCGGCGCGCGCCCGGTCGATGAGGGCGTTCAGGTCGGCGGCGGCGGCGAGGTGGCCGGCGAGGCGGCGGGCGCGCCGGTTGAAGGCGATGACTTCGAAGCGGGCGTGCGGCGCGCGGGAGAGGAGGGCGCGGATGAGGGAGAGCTGCTGCTCGACGCCGTCGGAGCCGAGGCTGAGCGAGGTGTCAAGGAGGAAGACGAGGTTGAGGTCGGCGGGGATGGCGCCGAGGGAGGGGGCGGCCTCGACTTCGAGCCTCAGGAGGTGCTTGCCGGGGGCGACGTTGACGCGGCCGAGGCGGGCCTGGAGGGTGTCGATGGGCTGGGTCAGGGCGACGAGGGCGGGATCGCCGCTGGAGGCGGTGAAGGGGGCGTTGGAGGCCCAGGGCTGGCCGTTGATGTGGAGGGTCTGGGGCTGCGGGGCCAGGACGCGGAGGGTGGGGGAGAGGAGGCGGTCGCCGGGGTGGGGGTATTGGACCTCGAAGCGGCCGCCTTCGTAGCGGGTGGGGGCGACGAGGGTGTACTGGACAAGCCGGCGTTGTCCGGGGGGGACGGGGTGGAGTTCAAGCTGGAGGGTGTCGCTGGTCTGCCAGGTCATCAGGGCAGGCGGGCGCGGGTCGTGGGGCGGGAGGCCGCGGACCTCGCGGTAGAGGTTCTCGGCGCGTCGGGCCTCCATGAGCTCGGCGGGGCGCCACTGGCTGCCGTCGTGGACCTTGAGGTCGATGGCGGCGGCGCCTTCGGGCAGGTCGATCTGGAGGACGAGGAGATCCTCGCGGGCGCTCTGGTTTTCGAAGGCGCGCTGGACTCGAAAGAGGGCGGCGCCGTGGTCGAGGCGGAGGTCGACGTCGTGCTGGACCTCGACGATCCGGGCGCCGGTGTTGGTGGAGAGGTGATCGGCGGCGGCCGGCCGGGCGATGGCGGCGGTTGAGGTGATCAGGGCGATGATGGCGAGTTTTTGTGTGTCCATGGGGACTTGGACACGCGCTCGGGGGCGAAGTTCCGGGAGCCCTCTCAAAGATCGCGCGGATGGCGCGTCGAGGGCGAGCCGAGGGCCTCGGGCGGGGTCAAGCGGGGTGTGGGGCGAGGGGGGCTCTGGCGCGGGCGGGACCAGGGGCCTGGATGCCGATGGCCTCGTCGAGATCGCCGGGGAGGCGCTGGATCAGGCCTTGGAGAGGGTCTGGAAGGCGAGCAGGGCGCCCATGATGATGAGGATGAAGAGGATGAGGCGCTCGAAGCGGTCGGGGTCGAGGCGCGTGGTGAGGCGCTGCCCGATGAAGAAGGCGAGCAGGACGACGGGCAGGGAGAGCAGGGTGGTGTGGAGGACGTCGGGGGTCCAGAGGCCGGAGAGGCCGTGGCCGGCGCTGATGATGAGGCCGATGGGCAGGAAGTAGCCCTGGAGGGTGGCCTTGAAGGTCTCGGGGGACCAGCGGCGAAGGGTGCCGTAGATGACGGCGGGCGGGCCGTTGGTGTTGTAGGCGCCGCCGAGGGTGCCGGCGATGAAGCCGAAGACCCAGCCCCAGTGGTCGCTCTTGAGGGTGAAGAGGGCGGGCTTGAGGAGCTTGAAGGCGGCGAAGCCGGCCACGACGAAGGCCAGGGTGAGCTTGAGGGGGAGATGGAGCGCCTCGGCCTTGAGCAGCAGGAGGCCCAGGGGGACGCCGAGGGCCGAGGCGACGGTCAGGCGCCACGCGTTCTTGACGCTGACGGAGCGCCAGGAGCGGCTCAGGATCAGGACGGCCATGACGTTGGAGGTCAGCGCGACGATGGGCGTGGCCGTGGGCAGGTCGATGACGAGGGCGAGCAGGGGCATGGCCAGGAGGGCGTCGCCGAAGCCGAAGGTGGCGCGGGTCAGGCTGGCGACGAAGATGATGAGCAGGATGAGGGCGATGATCTCGGGGCCCAAGGCGGTCTCCTGGCCGTGTGTTCGGCGTCGGCGGTGTGCGGGGGCTGATGGGCGGCCAGGGCTCGTCGTCGGGGTCGTGGGGGCGCAGGGCGCCGGATCGCCCATGCGAGCGGCCGCGCAGGAATAGCGCGTCGAGGGGGCGGGGTTCAAGAGCGCGTCGCCCGACTTGACAAAGTGGGCCTCGCCAGGCCTTTAAGTGGTTGGAATTGATTGCTATGTCGATGTTGATGGGGCGCGAGCTTTTCAGGAGGCGAGGGAGCCTTGAGATGCATTTCTGGGTGTCTGGTGATGGTGGCGCTGGCCGGCTGGCCGGCGTTGGCGAGCGCGCAGGTGGAGGTGGTCTACGACGCCTTCAACCTCGCGGAGGGGAGAATCCCGGTGTCCGCCAGCCTGGGGGTGCCCTTGCCCACAGGGTCGCTGGGGGCCTTCGTCAACGGCGAGGAGTGTACGCTGAGGTCGGACGGCGCGGCGCTTTCGGTGGACATGAACAGCGGCTGCGCGATCCTCTGGGGTCAGGAGGAGCTGCAGGCCCTTGAGATGGAGCTGTCGGTGGCCGGGGAGCCCTCCGGTGAAGACCAGGAGGGGCCTGAGCCGACCTACCTGCTCCTGACGCCGAGGGCGATCGACAACGAGGTGGAGCCCGCCGCGCTGGTGTCCAACGGCGGGCGCGTGGACGCCTCGGGGATGTTCGGCGGGGCCGCCGGCGAGCTGGTGGTCTTCGCGGGGGGGCGCTGGCAGCTGTTGAGGTCGGGGTCCGGCGGGGTGGTGACGCTGCCCTCGGAGGTGGCCTCGGTGATGGGGGAGGAGGGGCTGACGGCCTTCTCGTACCGCTCGGGGTCCAGCACGGGCTACTTCGTGGTGGACATCGCGGCGGGGGAGGGCGACGAGCCCGTGGTCAAGGTCGGCGGCGGCGGTGGGGGCTCTCAGGGGCCGGCGCCCAAGCCGGGCGATCCGACGCGGAGCTACTGCGTGGACGCGCGCAAGGAGAACCCGGGCAAGTTCGTGGTCTGCATCGACGCCTCGCAGCGCAACCCCGTCTTCGTGCTGCCGGGCGGGTCGAACGTGCTCAAGCCGAACACCTCCATCGTGGTGGCGGTGCGCTACCGGACGAAGCACGCCATCTCGGTGGGGGTGACGGGGACCAAGGGCCTGTTCATCCCCTCGACGAGCGTGGGCGATCAGGGCGCCACGCGCGGCGTCGGGGACGCCGAGCCTGATTTTGATGTTCGCACGCAGCTCTTCGCGCCTCGCCAGCCCGGCGAGCTGGACGTGACGCTGGAGATCCGCGAGGGGGAGGAGGTCGTCGATCAGGCGCTGGTGGAGCTTCTGGTGGATCAGACTTTTTCGAGCGCGGTGCGGGTGGGCGTGTCTGCGGTCTTCCTGGGGGCGGTCGATCAGGGCTTCGAGGCGCGGGCGCAGCCGGGCGCGGGCCAGGAGGAGATCGTGGCGGTGACGGCGGGGGATTACGACCTGGAGCTGGTGGCCGGCTTTGCGCCCTTCCTGGAGAAGAACGGCCGGAGCTACACGTCGGGGTCGTCGGCCAACTTCGCGCCCTACTTCGGGATCGGGGTGTTGAGCGTGAGCCCGGACGGCGCGGAGCTGGACTTCCTCAAGTCGCTGCACCTGGGCGTGGAGTGGGCGCCGAGCCAGACCTTCTCGGTGGCGGTCACGGGCGTGCTGCGGCGTGTGGACCGGCTGGCGCCGGGATCGCAGATCGGCGGCCCGGTCAACGGCGAGGTGCCGACGATCAGCACCCAGAGCTTCGGGATGGGCGTGGTGCTCAACTTCAGCCCGGAGCTGCTCAACTTCGCGGGGACGGGCCTCGGCTCGGGCCTGTAGGCGCACCAGATATTGCCCGGAGGGGATTAAAAAATGAAGAAGATACAAGCATTTGCGCTGGTGTGTGCCGTGGGCATGGCGAGGATGTCGGCGGGGTGCGAGGCCCCCGTGACGTCGGCGGACTGCCTCAACGCCGAGCCTGTGACCGGGGAGGTGACGCTGGGGGCGCCCCAGGAGCCCGTGCAGGAGGAGCTGCTGGTGCGGGGGACCGCGCAGCACCCGAGCGGGCTGGCGATAAGGACGATCGAGGTGGCCGGGATCGCGGCGCAGAACGAGGGCTTCAACTTCTCGCGCTGGAGCGCGCTGGTGCCCTTCGATCAGCTCGCGGCGCTGGTCGGCGAGGGGGGCCTGGCGCAGGTCGTCGTCGAGGCGACGGACGTCTGCGGGGTGAGCGCGGAGCTCGGGCGCTTCGACGTGGCGGTGGACGAGACGCCCGGCGTGGTCGTCGAGTCGCTGTCGGTGTCGGTGACGATCGCGGACGACGCGGGCTACATCCCGCAGAGCGGCAATGTGCCGGCGCTCTTGACCGTGGAGGCCAACCCCGAGGCCGCCGGCGCGCTGGTGCAGCTGACGGCCTCGTCGGGGGCCTTCCAGAGCGTCCAGGAGGGCGACGTGGTGCGGCTGGGCGGCGACGGGATCGAGCCGGCGACCGCGACGGTCCTCTTCAAGGGTGACAGCCCGGGGGTGGCGGTGATCACGGCGGCGGCCGAGGGGCTCCTGGCGCAGAGCTTCGTGACGGTGGCCGGGGCGCCCTCCTTCATCCCGGCCGGCGGCGATCTGGTCGCAGGCCAGGGGGTGGTGGTGGCGGCGCTGACCGAGGGGGTCTTTGCGACCTGCAGCGCGACGCCGACGGCGATCTTCGAAGTGCTCGCCGACGGGGTCGATCTGGTGCGCCAGCCGCAGGACTTCTCGGACGACGGCGACGGCCGCGTGGACATCGAGGTCCGGGCCTTGGACGACATCGAGGACTTCGGGGAGGTGACGCTGGTGTGCGCCGACATCTACGGCCAGATCAACAGCGCGACCTTCACCGCCGAGCCAGGCGACGGGGGCTTCTGATGCGAGGCCACGGGCGACTCAGGGGCGCCAGCGCGCTGGCGGCGGCGATGTGGCTGGCCTCGTGGCTGGCGGTCGGCGAGGTCGAGGCGCAGGAGAAGGCCGGCAAGTTCGCGCTGCTGGTCGCGATCGACGATTACGGGGCGGCGCACACCCCCTCGGTGCCCGAGGGCCAGCAATGGGCGGCGCTGCACGGGACGGTCAACGACGTCGCGCTGCTGGCCGTCGAGCTCAAGCAGCGCGGCTTCGAAGTCGCCATGGTGTCCAACAAGGACGCGACGCGCAAGGGGATCATCGACGCCTTCCGGGTCCACCTGGCCGACAAGGTCAAGGCCGGCCGCGGCGACGTGGTCTTCTTCCATTACTCGGGCCACGGTCAGCAGATCCCGGACGACAACGGCGCGCCAGACGAGGTGGACGGCTACGACGAGGCCCTGGTCCCCTACGACAACCGCGGCACCCACGATTACAGCAACCACCTGCGCGACGAGCAGCTCGGCGGGCTGGTCAAGGAGCTGGCCTCCAGGACGCCCAACGTCATCATCTCGCTCGACAGCTGCCACTCGGGCACCGGGACGCGGGGCGCGATGGCCCGCAGAGGCGGCCCGGCGGTCCACCCGCCGGCCAAGGCCAGAGGGCCGGCGGCCGAGGAGGGCAGCGGCCTGCTTGAGCCGGTCGGGACGCGCGGCGCGGGCGAGAAGCGCTACGGCTACGTCCTGCTCAGCGCGACCCTGCCGACCCAGTACGCCCGCGAGGTCCAGGACCCCGACACGAAGCAGAACATGGGCGTCTTCACCTGGGGCCTGATCCGCGCCCTGCGCCGCTCGGGGCCGACGACGACGTGGCGCGATCTGATGGATCAGGTCGCCGTCGAGGTCACCGGGCGCGTCACGGATCAGAACCCGCAGCTCGAAGGCGACCTCGACAACCTCATCTTCAGCGGCTCCTGGGCGCCCTCGCCGCCCTACTTCAAGGTCCAGCCCAAGGGCAACGACGGGCTCTTCCGGGTCGATGCCGGGCGGCTGCACGGGCTGACCCTGGGCTCGGTCCTGGGCCTCTACCCGCCGGGCTCCGGGGCGATGGACCCCGCCCGCCCTGCCCTCAAGGCGACCGTCACGCGCCTTGAGGTCGGCGCCGCCTGGGCCACGCCGGAAGGCGAGGCGAAGGGCTTTGAGTTCGGCGGCCGCGCCATCGAGATCCTCTCCCAGCACACCCCGAGCCTGCTGCGGGTGCTGATCCCGAAGGCCGGCGCGGGGCTCACCAAGGGGATCGAGGGGCTCAAGTTCGCCGCGACGGTGGCGCCCGACAAGGCCGCCGATCCGCGCGGCAACCCCGCCTGGGACGTCAAGCTCGTCGTCGACGGCGGCCTCGTCTCGATCCAGCGCGCGGACGGCACCCCCGTCCCCATCCCGCAAGGCCCCGAGCGCGAGATGGCCGCGAGCCTGCCGCTGGAGGGCGCCGCCGAGGGCGTCGCGCAGGCCCTCAACGTCGAGTTCCGCCGCCGCCGGCTGCTCGCGCTCGTCAACGACGACGCGGGCTCTCGCGCGGACGTGACGATGGCGGTCAAGCACGTCGACGCGATCCCCGTCCCGGGCGGCGCGCCGAAGATCACCAAGGTCCACGGCGATGTGTCCCGAGATGGGACCGGGGCGCTCAAGATCGGCGCGATCGTCCAGTTCGAGGTCCACAACCGCTCCGAGCGCGACCTGCACTTCTCGATCGTGGAGCTGAGCGCCGACGGCGGGATCGACGTCATCTACCCCGTCGACGGGATGCGGACCGGGGAGAACAAGCTCGGCGCGAAGCAGCGCCGGGGGCTGTCCGAGGTGCTCTTCATGATGGCCCCGCCCAAGGGGTCGGTGACCTGGAAGGTGATCGCCACCGAGGACGACGTGGACTTCAAGGCGCTGGCCCTCAAGGTCAAGTCGGGCTCCACCCGAGGGGCCACCCGCGGCGCCGAGTCGCCGCTGGCCCAGCTCATGGAGATGGCCATGGACGGCACCCGGGCCAAACCCTTCGGCTACGCCCCGGCGAAGCTCTGGGGATCGGACGCCGTCCAGATCCAGATCCTCCCCGAGTGAGCGATCAGGTCGCGGCCCTGTCTCCATGCGCCCCGATGGCGCCGCCTCCGGCCGAGCGTCGCCGCGCCGCGCTGCCCGTCGATCTCGATCTGCCTCGATGCGCTCCGGTGACGGCGATCTGGAGTATGGTAACTGATCTTGTGTTCAGTTGAGGTGTCGATGGCTCAGTCCAGCCACGAGGGTCTCTACGACGCGCTCCTGCTGGAGATTGCGGCGGCGCGGGCGCCCGCGGTGGTCGAGGCGGCCCGCTCAGGGCCGATCGCGCTCTTCTTGCGAGGGTTGTGGGCCGCCGGGGTGGGGTCGGTGTTCCTCGGCGCGGTCGTCCTGACTTGCGTGGCGATGGTCTCGGTGGTGATCTCCGCCGTGGGGGAGGCCTTCGGGGCGTGGGGCGCCGAGAGCGAGCCGAAGGTGGCGCTCGTGGTGCTGGCTGCGGGGGTCCTCGCGGCGCTCTGGCAGGCGCTGCCGAGGTTGGGGGAGCCCGACGACAAGGCCGGCTACGACACCGCGCTTCAGGTCATGAGCCGCCTGGGGCCGATGGTGGATAGCTCGGCGCCCATGGCGCTCAAGGTCGAGGACGCGCTCGGAAAGAAGCAGCGCGGCTGGCGCTGGGTGATGTCGGTGCCCACCTCCGGGGCTGGCGGGCTCACCATCGAGGCCGAGGGCGACCGGGCGAGCAAGTCGCTCAAGGCCTCCGGCTGGCCGCGCGTCGACGGCCTCGGGGCTTCGGTCAGAGCGTCTGGCGGGGGGTGGGTCGACGCGGGCGGTCGATCGGTCGCCGATCCCGCCGTGGCGGTGGCCGCCGCTCTGACGGAGCAGCTCCGCGGGGTCGGGGCGCTCTCGGGCGCCTCGGCCTTTGTGGATCTTGAGCCGCCGATCCGGGCTGACGCCCCCCGCGAACCCGAGGGGAGCTTCGAGGTCGCGGCCTCGTTGGAGCCCGACCTCGTCAGCCTGCCCGGCGTGCGGGTCAGCGCCTCGTCGCTGCTCTCCAACGCGCTCTACTGGGGCTCGCCGCTGGCGTCGGCGGCCTTCTGTGTCGCGATGGTGATCCAAGGCGCGGAGACCCGCAACGCCCTCATCTTCCTCTGCATGGCCGCCGGGGCGGTCCTCTACGCCGCCTCCGACCCTCCGCTGTCCCCCTTCGCGACGACCCGCCAGCCCAGGCGCCGCGCCGAGACGACTCGGCTCGTCTACGACGCGACCTCGGGCGTGCTCTCGCTCGGGGCGGCTCGGGTGGACCTCGGCGCGCCCTTCGCGGTCCACCTGACGCGCCAGGCCTCCAGAGCGGATCTGCTGGGGGTCGAGGTGGTCTCGGGGCGCGATCGGCTGCGCTGCCGCGTGCCGGTGGCGCGCTCGGCCTTTGTCGACGCGCTGCCGATGCTGGAGCTCGGCGACGCCCCCTTGATCGCGGCCGACGACTTCGCGCGTGCGGCGTGGCCGGCGCTGCGCTGGCGCGCGGCGCTCCAGGGGCCCGCGCTGGGCGCCGCGTCGATCCGGGCGACGCCGTCCATGGCGACGCCGCCCGTGGCGACGCCGTCCGCGGCGACACTGTCCGCGGCAACGCCTGGGACGACGACACCGTCTGCGGCGACGCCGTCCGTGGCGACGCCTGGATCGACGGCGCCTGGGGCGACGGCGCCCGGATCGGCCGACGAGGGCGAGGCGATGGGGGCGGCCTCGGCTTCAGGGGCCTCGCCCAGATCGGCGCGGCGCAGATCGGGTTAGAGGGCGCCGAAGAAGGCCCGGATGGAGGTGCGGCGCGCCAGGGCGTCCCGCCGCCCGAGGTCGATGAGGGTGCGGGCGAAGGCGCCGTCAAAGAGCAGGAAGGAGCCCAGGTCGGAGTTCTTGCCGGTCAGCAGCTGGAGGCCCCTGGCCTTGAGGCGCGCGGACAGGCCTTCGCCGACGTTGAGGCCGTGCTCGCGGATGTGCGCGCCGGCCATGGCGCCCAGATCGCAGGAGGGGTGGAAGACGAGGGTGCGGACGGGGCGGTAGGCCTGGCCGCGGATCTCGGTCATGGCGGCGTCGATCTTGGACATCCGGTCGGCCGGGACGGTGGAGTGCAGGATGTCGATCAGCCGGTTGAAGCGCTCAAGGACCTGCAGATCATAGTGAATCGGGTCAAGCAGCAGCGCGTTGAGCAGCTTGCCCATCAGGAAGGTGAGGCTGGGGGCCTTGTCGTCGTCCAGCTCGGTCGGCGCGTCGCTGGTCTCGACGGGGAAGCGCACGGAGACGACGACGAGGCGCGTGGCGCCCGTGCGCAGCGCCGGCGCGATGGGCGTGTTGAAGCGCAGGCCGCCGTCGACGTAGCGGTGGCCGTCGATCTTGCGCGGCGGGAAGACGATGGGGATGGCCGCCGAGGCCAGGACGTGATCGGCGCTCAGGCGCACGGCCGCGCTCCTGCGGCGCGGATCGCGCGAGGGCTCGAAGGTGGTCTGGGGGCTCAGCTCGGCGAAGAGCGTGGTAACGCCGGTGTCCATACGCAGGGCGGCCACGATGCAGGCGTGGACGATGTCCTGCTCGATGTTGCGGTGGAGCCGCGACCAGTCCATGCGGTGCCGGATGATCTGCTCCAGTGGCTCGGCGTTCATGAGGGCGCGGCCTGCGGCGTCGCCGAGGCCGAGGCGCGCCTTGAGGCCAGGCCTCGCCCAGGCCAGAGCGCCGAGCAGATCGACCTGGAGGTCTTCGAGCAGGGTCAGGCCGCACCAGAGGTCCACGAGGCGGTCGACGCCCATGTCGCCCTGGTGGGCGCGGGAGGCGAACCAGGCGGTGTTGATCGCGCCGACCGAGGTGCCGGTGAAGACCTGGAAGGGGGCCTTGTCCTCGGGCCTGAGGCCCAGGATCTCGACGATCCCGCTGACGACGCCGACCTCGTAGGCGCCGCGCACCCCGCCGCCAGAGAGGACCAGCGCGGTCCTGGGTGCATCAAGGAGCTTTGGGGCCATCGTCGCTTCTCCCTTGCGCGCGAGGTCAGAAGTCGCCTTCGAGGGCCAGCCCCAGAGGCGAGAGGCGCACGCGCAGCCCGCCCCCCTCGCCCCCCTCTGGAGGGCCAGCCCCGGCGATCAGCATGGCCCCGCCGGTGGCGGCCAGCGCGGTCCCGAGGCCGATGAGCGCGAAGGACTGGAGCTGGCGCGTCTCGGCGTTGGTCTTGATGGCGTTGAAGCGATCCAGATCGCCGCCGGGGGTCTTCGAGATGGCCTCAAGCTCGGCCAGATCGCCCGACAGGCCAAGGCGCAGCGCGACCCCGCCGCCGACCGCCGCGACCCCCAGGCCGCCGATGATCCAGCCCGCGACGGCGGCCCCGTCGGTGGGCGTCGCGGCGACGGGGTCGGGGGTGTGCGTCGGGGCGCTGTCCAGCCTCAAGGTCAGCGCGGCGGGCTGACCCGGGAGGATCGTCACGATCTGCTCGACGACCTGAGGGCCGAGGCTGCCGCGCACGCGGTGCTCGCCAGCGAAGAGCCCCGTCGGCTCACCGCAGCGCCGGGCCTGCCCGTCGATCTCCAGCCGCAGCGTGTCGGGCTGGCAGGTCACCTTCAAGGCGCCGAGGCAGTCGTCGGCCACCTCCTTGCGGTATCGCACGAGGGCCTGCGCGACGACTTCTGGAGGCGGATCAAGGACTTGGGGCGATCCTGGGGCGGCGTCGAAGGCCTCGATGGCCTCCCGGCAGCGGCCGTCCAGGGCGTAGACTCGCCCCAGGTTGAGCCAGGTGACGTTGAGGGGGCCGAGATCCAGCGAGGCGCGCAGCAGCTCGGCGGCCAGGGCGCGATCGCCGCGGCTCGCGGCCTGCCGGGCCTCATCGTTGAGGCGGAGCTGCTCGTCGAGGACGTCGGCCATGGGCTGGGCCTGGGCGGCCTGCGGCGCCGCGATCGCCAGCAGCGCAGCGGCCAGCAGCGGGGCCACCCTGGCGAGCCCGGCCCATGTCGGCTGCGCCTTCAATCGATGATCCCGAAGGAGCGCTTCTTCTCCACCGGCGGCTCGACCTGCTCGGGGACGACGTCGGCTGGAGGGGCCTCGGCGGGCGCCTTGCGCGCGACGCGCTCAAGGCGGACGGACTGCAGCGGCTCGTCGCCGGGCGCCACGACGATGTCCATCGGGTGGTGCCCCGGCGCCGTGACCCGGAGCGAGCGCGAAGGCTTGTCCTGATCGAAGCGGATCGTGGCGCGACCCTGACCCAGGATCACCTGACCCTCCCGGATCGTCGCGGTGTCTGGCTCGACGACGATCTGGATCTCGGCGGGCTGGTCGGCGGCGGGCTCGCCCGCCCCCCGCCCCGCGCGCGCGGTGGCGCCCGGCGGCGCCCCGAGCGCAGCGCCGGGGTCAAGGTCCCTGTCG
>SXGT01101200.1_pt1 | contig 16446 bp, 20 predicted proteins | sample 3176221 | NCBI WGS metagenome assembly SXGT01 (sample SAMN11356862, study PRJNA531348) | freshwater metagenome | isolation source: freshwater sample F1-120 | place: China: Fuxian Lake, Yuxi | collected 2017-12-25 | reverse complement strand
GGCAGGGGAGGACGCCGCGACCCGGGATCAACCCGCCGATGGATTTTGTCTGGTGAGCGGCAGCGATGAACGCTTGCCGATCTTCGGTATTGATGCCCAGTTTCTGCAGCAAGCTGGACAGTGTTTCGCCCCGTCCGATCCGCTCCTCGACGTCGATGGTCAGCGGGAAGAAGTCGAAATGGTCCTTCGGGGTCTTGCTGGCGGTCGTGGCGCTCAGCAACATGGTCTCGTCGTCGAGGTAGGCGACGACGGCGCCGGCGGCCTGCTGGGCCAGCCGGCCGGTCTCGAAGCGGATGGTGCGGGTGCCGAAGCTCCCGTTGTCGATGACGGCGGTGGATTCGAACACGCCTTCGTCGGTTTCAACTGCAGACATAGGCAGCCTTTCTGGGTATACAGCTGTTTTGCGTCGTCACGCGCCAGCGATGCCCTGAACTCGGCTACGGCCGTCGATCGAAGCGGCCGGGGCTGTCCGTGGAAGGACGTTCCGGCCACCACTACCGAAGACCGCCCGATCTAGGCGGGTGCTGCTGTGACGCGCGGGAGCGGTGCACGCGGTACTGCGCGAACCGCACCCTGTCCGGGCCTCCCCTTCAGAATGGGTGGCCCAAAACGATTCCATGCTACACCGGGCCAGGTGAGCGACCGTCAGTCGACATCGTCCACGCACACGGTGAACAGCCGTTGGTCATAGGGATATCCCATGCCGCTGCGGCACTGGTCGGCGTTGGCGACCCCCTGCAGGATCTGGGTGGCACGCTGGCGGTGCGGCTGGCTGCCGTCACCGCAGTCGACGCGCACCGGGTCCCGGCCGTTCTCGGGGTCGATGCTCATGCACTGCCCGACCACCCAGTCGATATCCATGCACACGGTGTTGCTGGTATCGCTGAACGTGCTGTGCATGGCGTAGTAGGAGTCCACATCGGTGGGGCACTGATCACTGTCGGCGACCGTGGCCACGACCTTGAAGGTCGAGTCGGGGCTACCGCATTCGGCCTTGACGGCGTCCGGCTTGTCGGGCGTGCCGCCCACTCTCAGGCAGTCTCCGGCCTGGAAAGCGGCGGCAGCGGCCGACGAACAACCGGTGATTCCCCCCATGACTCCGACAACCAGGACGCCGAGGACGGCGCAGGTCGGGCGAAGTGGTGTCAGCGACGCAGACCGAGGCGCTCGATCAGCGACCGGTAGCGCTCGACGTCGACCTGCGCGACGTACTTGAGCAACCGGCGCCGGCGACCGACCAACAGCAGCAGCCCCCGCCGCGAGTGGTGATCGTGCTTGTGCATCTTGAGGTGTTCGGTGAGATCGAGGATCCGCTTGGTCAGCAGCGCGACCTGAGCCTCCGGCGAACCGGTGTCGGTGTCATGCAGGCCGTACTGGCCGAGGATCTCTTTTTTCTGTTCGGCTGTGAGCGCCACGAAACAACTCCATCAAATAGGTCCGCGAAGGTAATCGAAAGCGCGGCCGCCGCGAACTGCAGCGCACGCTGGGTCGGGAGCAGATACTAGCAGCTACTCAGCCTGCACCGAGAATCGTGCGGGCCCGCTCGGTATCGGCGCCCATGGCCACCACCAGATCGTCCACCGAATCGAACTTCTCCTGCCCGCGGATGCGGGCGACGAAGTCGACGGCGACATGCTGGCCGTACAGATCGGCCTCGGTATCCAGCACGAAGGCCTCGACGGTGCGGGTACGCCCGGAGAACGTCGGATTGGTCCCCACCGACACGGCCGCCTGATAGCGCTCGCCGGGGATCACGGTGCCGACCACCGGTCCGTGCCCGAGGACCGTGAACCACGCCGCGTACACCCCGTCGGCCGGGATGGCCGAATGCATGGGCGGCGCCACATTGGCGGTCGGGAAGCCGAGGACCCGTCCCCTGCCGTCGCCGCGCACCACCACACCTTCCACCCGGTGTGGTCGGCCCAGCGCCTCGGCGGCGGCGACCACGTCACCGGCGTCCACGCAGGAGCGGATATAGGTGGACGAGAAGGTGACGGTCTCGTCGCGAGCGAATTCTTCGGCCACCAACGTCATCCCCTCCACGGCAAAACCGAATCGCTCGCCGGCCTTGCGCAGCAGGTTCACGTTGCCGGCGGCCTTCTTGCCGAAGGTGAAGTTCTCCCCCACCACGACCTCCACCACGTGCAGGCTCTCGACGAGCAGTTCGTGGATATAGCGCTCCGGGGTGAGCTTCATGAAGTCGGCGGTGAAGGGCATGACCAGGAAAACGTCGATACCGGTTTCCTCGACGAGTTCGGCCCTCCGGGTCAGCGTGGTGAGCTGTGCCGGGTGGCTGCCCGGGAACACCACTTCCATGGGATGCGGGTCGAAGGTCATCAGCACCGTGGGAACTCCGCGCGAACGCCCGGACTTCACGGCGTGGCTGATCAGCTCGGCGTGGCCGCGGTGGACACCGTCGAATACGCCGATCGTCAGGACACATCGGCCCCAGTCCGTGGGGATGTCGTCCCGGCCCCGCCACCGCTGCACGACTGCCAGCCTACGACGCGCGGTCCCCGCCGTCTGCTTCGGATACCCGGATCAGGCAATGATTGCCTAAACTTCATAGTCGTGGATTCCAACAGCAACCCGCAGGACCTGACGACGGTTGCGCAGGACTACCTGAAAGTGATCTGGACGGCCCAGGAATGGTCACCGGACAAGGTCAGCACCAAACTTCTCGCCGAGCGCATCGGCGTCTCGGCGAGCACCGCCTCGGAATCCATCCGCAAGCTGGCCGATCAGGGGCTGGTCGATCACGCGAAGTACGGCGCGGTGACCCTCACCGAGGCCGGCCGTCAAGCCGCCCTGGCGATGGTCCGAAGGCACCGGCTGATGGAGACGTTCCTGGTGCGCGAACTCGGCTACGGCTGGGACGAAGTGCACGATGAGGCCGAGATCCTGGAGCACGCGGTGTCCGATCGGATGCTCGACCGGATCGACGCCAAGCTCGGTTTCCCGACCCGCGACCCACATGGCGATCCGATTCCGGCGCCCGACGGGCGGGTGCCCACTCCCCCGGCCCGGCAGCTCTCGATCTGCGCCGACGGCGAGGACGGCACCGTGGCCCGCATCTCCGATGCCGACCCCGAGATGCTGCGTTATTTCGACAGCGTCGGTATCGCGCTGGATTCCCACCTGCAGGTGGTGGCCCGGCGAGATTTCGCCGGGATGATCTCGGTGGCCGTGCACAGCCCGACCGACACCACCGGATCGGTCACCACGGTGGACCTGGGAAGCCCTGCCGCAGAAGCGATCTGGGTGGTCTAGCGCGCCATCTTGAGGTGCGCACCACCGGTTCGGCGCGGCGCTTCGGTGGCGACAGGCGCCGAATGCACCAACCGCAGCGACGGACGGTCGGGCTGCTCGGGAACCACGATGGCGAGGTCCTCCAACAGCGCAACGCTGAGATCCAACTGCTCGGCGCCGTCCTGCTCGATGGCACCGACGATGGCATCGGTCAGCAGCTCACCGGCCACCTCGGAGGTGACGGTGAGCCGCGAGCCTTCCTCGGCGGGGCTGATCCAGAACGTCAGGCGCGTCCGCATCCCGGACTCACCGGCGCCGATCAGCACCAGCATCCCGGGGGCGATCGCCGACTCGACCGTCCACTCGACGATATTGGACACCCCGAGCATCACGGTCTCGGCGGTCATCCGGGCGCCGGGCACGAAGCGTGTCCGTGGCTCGGCCACCCAGCGCTGGTGCACCGTCAGCCAGTCCGCCCAGGTGCGCGGATCCGCGAGCACCGACCACAGCGCCGTCGGCGATGCCGACAGGGTGGCGTGACGGGTCACGTGCGCGACCGTCGCGCCGCGGTTCTTCGCCCACGCGGGCTGGTAGTTGAACAGCGGGTGGTCGCAAATCGGTGCATGTGCGCTCATGACTGTTCCAACGCCCGGCGTTCGGCAAAAGTTCGCCGAAAGCCTGGGATTTGGCTAATAAAACCGGCCGGAAACTGACGGCAACCTGATAAGGACGTTTGCGTTGCACAGCTTGGGCGATATCGGAGGTGTGCCGGGGTCCGAAATGCCCCGTTGCGCTGTGTCCCAGCTCGCAGTTTGAGTGAACGGTTGTGCGCCGAACCGGACCTCCGGGCGTCCGTGTGACAGGGTGCCAGAACACGGTTTCAGCAAACCGGCCGCGCGAAGGACCGGTGTACTCACAGGGTGGCCGGCCGCAACACCACCACGGGCCTGGTCCGCGAGGGACCGTCCTCCAGCAGGGCGATCACCCGGCCGTCGGCCGCGGTGGCCGCATAGATCCCCGAGATCCCGGCCGGTTCCAGGGGACGGCCGTGACCGGTGTCGATCACCTGCGACTCGGTGAGATCGCGGCGCGGGAACCCCAGCAGGCAGGCCTGGTCCAGGCTGTAGGACAACCGGGCCTGCCCGGCCAGATCGTCGAGGGTGCGGGCCTCGTCGAGTCCGTAGCGGCCGACCGCGGTGCGGCGCAGCGCCGTCAGGTGCCCGCCCACCCCGAGCGCGTCACCGACATCGCGGGCCAGCGCCCGGATATAGGTCCCCGATGAACAGTCGACCACGACGTCCACGTCGGCGAAACCGGCCTGTCTGCGCACCGTGAGCACATCGAATCGTTCGATGCGCACCGGCCGGGCGGGCAACTCGACCGCGCGGCCCTCGCGGGCCAGCTTGTAGGACCGCTCCCCGGCCACCTTGATCGCGCTGACCGCCGAGGGCACCTGATCGATGCTGCCGCGCAGCGCCGACACCGCGGAGGCGATCTGCTCGTCGGTCACCTGCTCGGCCGGGACCGTCTGCAGCACCTCACCCTCGGCGTCCTCGGTGGAGGTGGTCTGCCCGAGGCGGATGGTGGCGGCATACGACTTGTCGGTACCGGTGATCAGACCCAGGATCTTGGTGGCGCGCTCGATGCCGATGACGAGCACCCCGGTGGCCATCGGGTCCAACGTGCCGGCGTGGCCGACCTTGCGGGTGCCGAACAACCGCCGGCAACGGCCGACGACGTCGTGGCTGGTCATCCCGGCCGGCTTGTCGACGATCACCAGACCAGGGGCAGGTGGACCACTCACAGCGTGATCGCCGTGAGCGCGATACCTGCGGCCACCGACCATCGACCATCCAGGGCGGTCAGCGGCGGGCCGTGCTCGGCGGCGGGGTCGATCAGGATGGCCGAGCGGAACGTGCCGGCGCTGCCCGAGGCGTCGAGGGTGAACGTGATGTGGGCATCCTCGAATCCCAGCCAGCGATGCGTCAGCGGGTACCAGGCCTTGTAGGTCGCCTCCTTGGCGCAGAACAGGATGCGATCCCAGTGCAGGCCCGCCGGAAGCGTGGAGAGCTGCGAGCGTTCGACCGGCAGGCTGATCGCGTCCAGCACGCCCTTGGGCAGCACGTCGTGGGGCTCGGCATCGATACCCACCGAACGGATCTCGTCCCGGCGCCCGACCACCGCGCCGCGGAATCCGTCGCAGTGCGTGAGGCTGCCCACGACGCCGTCGGGCCAGCACGGTTCACCCTTGTCGCCCTTGAGGATCGGTACGGGTGCCACCCCGATCTCACCGAGGGCGATGCGCGCACAGTGCCGCACGGTGACGAACTCGTTGCGACGCTTGGCCACCGAACGAGCCACCAGCGGCTCCTCTTCGGGTAACGGCATCAGATCCGGCGGATCGTCGTACAACTCGGCGGTGAACACCCGCTCCGGTACGACCGCGGGGAGCAACATCAGACTCCCCGCCGCGACTTGATCCGGTCCTGCATCTTCTGCGCGTTCTCCCGCATCTCGTCGGTGATCTCGAAGTGTCCCCCGAAGTCGTTGAGATAACCGGGGGCGTACTTCGGGTCCGGCAGGATCTGGCGCAGCCAGCGATAGGGCTTGCGGCGCCGCCATTCTCGGGGATAGCCGACCGACACCTCTTCGAACCGCACCCCGTCATACCAGGTGGTACGCGGAATGTGCAGGTGCCCGTAGACCGAGCAGATGGCGTTGTAGCGGGTGTGCCAATCCGCGGTGGCCGTCGTCCCGCACCACAGCGCGAACTCCGGGTAGAACATCGCATCGCAGGGTTCGCGCACCAGCGGGAAGTGGTTCACCAACACCGTCGGCGTCATCCAGTCGAGGTCTTCGAGCCGTTTGCGGGTGTGCGCCACCCGGTCACGGCACCAGGCGTCGCGGGTCGCGTACGGCTCGGCCGAGAGCAGGTACTCGTCGGTGCCGACGATATTGCGTTCCTTGGCCAGCGCCAGCCCCTCGGCCTTGGTGGCCGTGCCCTCGGGCAGGAACGAATAGTCGTAGAGCAGGAACATCGGCACGATGGTGGCCGGGCCGCCCTCTTCGTTCCAGACGGGGAACGGATGCTCGGGCGTGACGACGCCCATCTGGTCGCACATGTCGACCAGGTAGTCATACCGGGACCGGCCGAAGATCTGCATCGGGTCCTTGTTGGTGGTCCACAGCTCGTGGTTGCCGGGCACCCAGATGACCTTCGCGAACCGTTTCCGCAGCAGATCGAGCGCCCAGCGGATCTCGTCGGTGCGTTCGCCGACGTCGCCGGCGACGATCAGCCAGTCCTCCGGGCTCGACGGGTACAGCGATTCGGTGACCGGCTTATTACCGGTGTGACCGGTGTGCAGGTCGCTGATCGCCCACAGCACCGGTCGTCGTTGTTCTCGTGACGGCATGGACACAACGGTCCAGCCTACTGGCAGGCCCGGATGTCTTCGAGATGACCGAAGGGGGCAAACTAGAACCTGTTCTCGTTTAGACTCCCGGCAGGGTTCCGCTCGGACCCTCGGGTCGGATGACGATGTATGGGGGTGTGATGGCTGCCAAGCTGCGGCTGTTGTCGGCGCTGTGTGCGCTCGTCGCCGCGGTGATCGTGGTGTGGCAGGCAAATCCGGTCGGGACTCCGGCTCAGGTGCGGGCCAGTGACCTGCCGATGACCAATGTGTCCACGACCATCAAGTGGCCGGTCATCGAGACCGTCGATCCCAAGCCGTTCGACCCCTGCACCGAGATCCCCCTGGACGTCGTGCAGCGGATCGGGCTGGCGGTCACCCCGCCCACACCCGAGGACGGGCTGCGCTGTCACTACGACGCGGGCAACTATCAGATGGCGGTCGAGGCATTCGTCTGGCGGACCTATGAGGCGACCCTGCCCGCCGACGCCGTCGAACTCGACATCGACGGACACCGCGCCGCCCAGTTCTGGATCATGAAGCCGACCGACTGGAACGACCGCTGGTGGGTGACCTGCATGATCGCCTTCAAGACCAGTTACGGCGTGCTGCAGCAGTCGGTGTTCTACTCGCCGATCCATTCGCCGGACCGGCCGGACTGTCTGCAGGTCAACATGCAGCGCGCACACGAACTGGTGCCGTACTACAAGTTCTGAGTCCGCGTAAAGTTCCTTAGGTGAGCTCACGAACCTCGCAGTACGCCCGGCAGGCGCTGAGCAAGACCCTGCGCCTGCCCGCGCCGACCACCGACTACATCGTGCATCGCCGGGTGCCGGTACCCATGCGCGACGGCGTCGAGTTACTGGCCGACCACTACGAACCGCTGACCGCGCGCCCGGCGGGCACCCTGCTGGTGCGCGCACCCTACGGCCGGCGGTTCCCGTTCACCGTGCTGTTCGGCAGCGTCTATGCCACACGCGGATATCACGTCGTATTCCAGAGCGTGCGAGGCACATTCGGCTCCGGTGGCGAGTTCACCCCGATGGTCAACGAGGCCGACGACGGTGCCGACACCGTCGTGTGGCTGCGAAAACAGCCGTGGTTCACCGGCAGCTTCGCCACCATCGGGCTGTCCTATCTGGGGTTCACCCAGTGGGCTCTGCTCACCGATCCACCGCCCGAACTGGCCGCCGCCGTCATCACCGTCGGACCGCACGATTTCGCCCAATCATCCTGGGGCACCGGGTCATTCTCGCTCAACGACTTCCTGGGCTGGAGCGATATGGTCTCCCACCAGGAAGACCCGGGCCTGGCCCGCACGGTGCTCCGCCAGGCCACCGCCGGCCGTCGGGTCGGTGCGGCCGCGCTGAACCTGCCGCTGGGTGCGGGCGGGCGGACGCTGCTCGGAGACGGCGCGCAGTGGTACGAGTCCTGGCTGCAACCCCCCGAGGAGAATCCCGAGCACTGGCGCCGGTTGGCGGCGGCCGAGGCGCTGGACCGGGTGGACATCCCGGTGCTGCTGCTCAGCGGATGGCAGGACCTGTTCCTCGACCAGACCCTGGAGCAGTACCGGCGCCTGCGCGCCCGCGGGGTGCCGACAGCCATGACCATCGGGGCCTGGACGCACACCCAGATGATGACCAAGGGTGGCCCGACGGTCATCCGGGAGACCTTGCAGTGGTTGGACACCCACCTGGCCGGCGGAAGGGATGACCGCCGCAATCCGGTGCGCCTCGACATCCACGGTGACGGCTGGGTCGAGCTGCCCGACTGGCCGCCGGCCACCGTGTCCCGCGATCTGTATCTGCTCGCCGCCGGACGGCTGGGTGACGCGCCGCCCGACGATCCGGGGCTGACGTCGAGCTTCACCTATCAGCCCGCGGACCCCACCCCCACCATCGGGGGGCGGCTGCTGTCCCCCGACGGCGGCTACCGTGACGACTCGGCGCTGGCCGCCCGCCCCGATGTACTCGCGTTCACCGGCGAGCCGTTGCCTGCCGATATCTACACCGTCGGCGTCCCGGTGCTCGAGCTGGCGCATCGTTGCGACAATCCGCATCACGATGTGTTCGTCCGGATCAGTGAAGTCGACGCGCGGGGCCGCTCACACACCGTGAGCGACGGGTACCGCAGATTCTGCGCCGGCACCGAATCCGGCGCGCTGCGTATCGAACTCGACGCCGTCGCCCACCGGTTCGCGGCCGGTTCCCGGATCCGGGTGTCGGTGGCCGGCGGCTCGCATCCGCGGTACGCCCGCAACCTGGGCACCGGCGAGCCCGCGGTCTCGGGTGAGGCGCTGCGGCCGGCCACCCACACGATCACCCATGACGCCCGGTCCAGGCTGATCCTGCCCGCGGCCGCCGGCCCGCCGTCAGCCCACTGAATCGCGCACCCGCCGCGCGACGGCGGTAAGGGTGTCGATGTCGTGCACCGGTGCGGCATAGGAAGTTTCGGGCACCGGCAGCTGCACCCAACTGGCACAGCCGGCATAGTCGGGGCGCCGCGGCAGCGCCACCGGTTCGGTCAGCGCGCGGGCCTGCACCACCAGCACCGTCAACCGGCGCTTCGGGCGGAAATCCAAGCGGTCGGCCCGCACCGATTCCTCGGTCCAGATGTGCAGATCGGCGATGTCGGCGATCGCCTCGGGTCGGTTCACCTCAATGGCGGCAACCACTTTCGCACCAGCGCGCACGATGACGGACTCCTCGGTGCTGTCCGTGGCACATTCGAGCAGCTCGCGATGCTCGGGGCGCACCCGCTGGGCGTGGCTGTGCGCCACCGTCGGGAACAGCAGGAACTCACCGGCCGTCAGCTCGAAGCGTTTCTCGTGGATGCCGCCCTTGCGCAACAGCACCGTCTGGCGGCCGTCGAGCAGCGCGTGCACGGCCGCGCCCCATTCCTTGAGCGCGGTGGTGGTCACAGACCGAGCCGGGCCCGCACCTCGGGGCGGCGTAGCGGCGGCACCGTCTTGGGCGGCTGTCTGCGCGGCGGGAGCTGAGCCAGCAGCCGTTCGGTGGTGGCGGTGACCTCGGCGACGGCGGCCTCGAAGGCGTCGACGTTGGCCGCGGTGGGACGGGTGACACCGCTGATCTTGCGGATGTACTGCCGCGCGGCGGCCTCGATCTCTTCGGATGTCGCTGCCGGTTCCAGACCACGCAGCTCGGTGATGTTTCGGCACATGACCTCCACGATAGGCGCTTGACGGGTGTCGATACGGTGTGGCGATGAGCAATGCCGCCGAGAACGTCCTGCTGATCGACACCACCGACCGGATCCGCACCTTGACCCTGAACCGGCCGCAGTCGCGCAACGCGCTGTCCCTTGCGCTGCGCACCGAACTCTTCGCCGCGCTGCGCGCCGCCGAGGCCGATGACGCCGTCGACGTGGTGATCCTGACCGGCGCCGATCCGGTGTTCTGCGCAGGCCTCGACCTGAAGGAATTGGGCGGCACCACCGAACTACCCGATATCTCGCCCAAATGGCCGACGATGCATAAGCCGGTGATCGGCGCCATCAACGGCGCCGCGGTCACCGGTGGGCTGGAGATCGCGCTCTACTGCGATGTGCTGATCGCCTCGGAGCTGGCCCGCTTCGCCGACACCCACGCCCGGGTCGGGCTGTTGCCCACCTGGGGGCTGTCGGTGCGGCTGCCGCAGAAGGTCGGGGTCGGCATGGCCCGCCGGATGAGCCTGACCGGTGACTACCTGTCGGCGGCCGACGCGCTGCGCACCGGCCTGGTGACCGAGGTCGTCGCCCATGCCGATCTGCTGCCCGCGGCGCGCCGGGTCGCGGCCGCGATCGTGGGCAACAACCAGCGCGCGGTCGGGGCGCTGCTGGACTCGTATCACCGCATCGATGCCGAGCAGACCCAGGCCGGGCTGTGGATCGAGGCCGAGTCGGCGCGGGCCTGGATGGCCGTGGCGACCGGTGACGATATCGCCGCGAGCCGGGCCTCGGTGATGGAACGCGGCAGGTCTCAAGTGCAGGCATAGCGCGCCGAGCAACGGCGAAGGCCGAACTACATGGCTTCAGTCAGGCTGGGTCTGGGCGCACCAGCACTGAAGCTACGTACGATTTCCGGCCGGATCACGTCCTCCGTTTCAGTTTCGCGGCAGGATCGGCCTCACGGCTGAAACCAGGTATGCAGCGATAGCGACAGGAACCCCCGCTCGGCCTGAAACTGCCGGCCCACCACGCACGAGAACCGAGGACTACATGAGCACCCCCACCGCCACCGTCGCCGAGGTGGCCGCGATGATCGACCACACCCTGCTCAAGCCCGAAGCCACCGCCGCCGAAGTCGCGGCCGTGGTGGCCGAGGCCGCCGAACTCGGCACCTACTCGGTGTGCGTGTCACCCTCGGTGTTGCCGATCACCGTGCCCGATGGTCTGAAAATTGCTGTGGTGTGCGGCTTCCCGAGCGGGAAGCACACTTCGGCGGTCAAGGCCGCCGAGGCGGCCGAATCGGTGCGCAACGGCGCCGACGAGATCGACATGGTCATCGATATCGGCGCCGCCAAGGCAGGTGATTTCGACCGGGTGCAGGCCGATATCGCCGCGGTGCGCGCGGCCGCACCCGCCCCGGCGGTGCTCAAGGTGATCATCGAAGCGGCCGCCCTGACCGACGACGAGATCGTCGGCGTCTGCCGGGGCGCGGTCTCCGCGGGCGCCGACTTCGTCAAGACCTCGACCGGATTCCATCCGTCCGGCGGAGCCACCGTGCACGCCGTGGAACTGATGCACCGCACGGTCGCCGACGCCGGACTGGCCGTGAAGGCCTCCGGCGGGGTGCGCACGCTCGAACAGGCACGCGCGATGATCGCCGCCGGGGCCACCCGGCTGGGAGTGTCCGGGTCCCGGGCGCTGCTGTCCTCCGAGGGCGGCGAAGCGTCAGGGTACTGAATCGCCGGAGTGCTCGGCCGCCAGCTCCGCCACACCGGCGCCGCCGGCCAGGCGGTCCAAAGCACCGGTCATCGTGGCGCATTCGCGCGCGGGATGTTCGGTGGGACAGTGCAGGGCATGGGTCAGAAAGCGCTGCGCCCCCCTGGCCCGCTCGATCACCCGGTCCAGTTCGGCGATCTGCTCCTGTACTGCCTCCCGCCAGCGGTCGCCGGGTGCATCGAGCACCGCGGCGGCGGTGTCCAGCGGCAGGCCGAGCTGGTGCACGATCTTGAGGAATGCCAAGCGGCGCATTTCTGCCGGCCCATACATCCGCCGTCCCCCCTGGCGACGGGACGGCCGCACCAGGCCGCGGTCGTCGTAGTAGCGCAGCGCCGAGGGCCGCATCTGCAGTTTCGCCGCCGCCTCACCTATCGGGATCAGATCCATGACCGACATTTGACTTCAACCCGGCTTGAAGCGGCAAGGTCTCGGTATGGGCGATTCGGAGCACGTAGTCAATCATCACGCCGCTCATCCCGGCTTCTCCGGGCTGACCGGCACGCTGTACGGCCTGATCTTCCTGCTCGCCGGTCGACGTAACGCGCGGCGGGCCAACGAGATCGCCGAGGTGGGCGCCGACGATCATGTCGTCGACATCGGTTGCGGGCCCGGCAACGCCGCCCGGCTGGCGGCTCGGCGCGGGGCGCGGGTCACCGCCATCGACCCGTCACGGGCAATGCTGCGGGTCGCCCGCGCCGTCGGCCGCGGTCCGGGCATCGTCTGGTCCGAGGGCAGCGCGGAGACCGTCTCGGTGCCCGACGGCACCGCCACGGTGGTGTGGTCGTTGGCGACGGTGCACCATTGGCGCGATGTGACGAGCGGGCTTTCCGAGGTGCGGCGGGTGCTGGCACCCGGAGGCCGCCTGCTCGTGATCGAACGTCAGTGCTCGCCGGATGCCACCGGGTTCGCCAGTCACGGGTGGACCGCCCTACAGGCCGAGTCGTTTGCCGGCCAATGCCGCAGTGCCGGTCTGACCGACGTGACCGTGCGGGCCGACGACGCGACCTGGGTGGTCTCGGGCTACCGCCGCTGACGTTGCGCCGCCGCCGAACCCGCGGCGCGCAGCCAGTGCAGCGGATCGGCCATCGCGGCCTCCGCCGACCCGGCGATAGCGGTCAGCGATACCGCCGGCACCGCGCACCGTGCGGCGACCTGCCCCGCCACCACCAGGGCGGGCACCCCGTGGCGAGCGGCGGCATCCAGCACGTGGCCGACGAGCTTGCCGGTCCACGAGGTGCCGTCGAAGCGGCCCTCGCCGGTGAGCACCAGGTCGGCGGTCGCCAGCTCAGCGTCCAGGCCGGTGAGTTCCGCGATGCGCTGCGAACCAGAGGTCGCATCGGCACCCCAGGCCATCAGGCCGAAGCCGGCGCCACCGGCCGCGCCGGCGCCGGGAGTGTCCGGATCGGCCTGCAGACCAGCGGCATTCAGGATTCGCGCCCAGCGCGCCAGGCCGTCGTCGAGCTGCTCGACATCGACCGGTGTCGCACCCTTCTGTGGGCCGAACACCGCCGCGGCACCCTGCGGACCGCACAGCGGGGCGGCGGTGTCGACCAGCAACTCGACACCGCCGGCCGGCTTGGCGGCCAGTCCGTCGGTGTCGACATACGCGACGGTCTGCAGCCCGCGGGCGCCACGGGCGATCGGTCGTCCCTCCTCGTCGAAAGCCCTGAGCCCCAGCGCCATCAGCGCTCCGGCACCGCCGTCGGTACTGGCCGAGCCGCCCAGACCGATCTGCACCGACCCGGCACCGGCGGCCAGCGCCGCACCGATCAGCCGACCCAGGCCGTGGGTATCGGCGCGCCATGGGTCCAGCCGGTCCAGCAGGCCGATCCCGGAGGGTTCGGCGAGTTCGATGACCGCGCGCTGTCCGTCGTGGCCGAGCAGCCAGCGGGCGGACACCGGCCGGCCGTCGGGTCCGTCGACCTCGCTGTGGCGCCAATGCCAATCTCCGGTCGCCGCGACGGCCGCGCACGTGCCCTCCCCGCCGTCGGCCTGGGGCAGCGCGACGATGTCATCCCGGGGTTGCACCGCCGACCAGCCCGCGGCGAGCGCCGCGGCCACCTCGGCGGCCGCGGCGGTCCCCTTGAACGAATCCGGGGCGATCAGGACCTTCACAGCCCGGGCAGCACCAGGTCGCGGTACCTGTTCTTCATGGTGGTCAGGACGGCGTGGCCGTCGGTCGCCCAGACCTGTTCGTTGAAGATCTCGACCTCGATGTCGCCGTCATACCCGGCCGAGGTCACCAGGGCGGCGATGGCGCCGAAGTCGATGACGCCATCGCCCATCATCCCGCGGGAGACCAGCGGGTCGGCGGCCATCGGGACCAGCCAGTCACAGATCTGGAAGGAACTGATGCGCCCCTGCGCTCCGGCGGTCGCGATACCCGCGGCCAGGTCCGGATCCCACCACACGTGAAAGGTGTCCACGACGACCCCTACCGCGGTCGCGGGGTGCGGGGCGGCCAGGGTCAGCGCCTGGCCCAGCGTCGAGATCACCGCACGGTCGGCACAGAACACCGGATGCAGGGGCTCCAGCGCCAGCCGCACATCGCGCTCTGCGGCGTACGGCACCAAAGTGGCCAACCGGTCGGCCAACCGGGCTCGGGCACCGGGCAGGTCGCGATCGGGGATGCCGCCGGCGACCATGACCAGTTCCGGCGCGCCCAGGGTGGCGGCCTCGTCGATGGCGCGGCGGTTGTCCTGCAGCGCGGCCGCACCGTCCTCGATGCCGGTGAGGAATCCGCCGCGGCACAGACTGGACACCCGAAGACCGTTGTCGCGTACCAGCTTCGCCGCCTCGTCGACACCGACCTCGGCGACCCGGTCGCGCCACAATCCGACCGCGGGCAGACCCGCCGCCGCCGTCGCCTCGACCGCCTGGCGCAGGTTCCAGGACTTCGTGGTCATGGTGTTCAACGACAACCGCGTAAAAGACCCGCTCATCCGTCGACTCCGTTCAGCGCGAGATAGGTGCGCATCCGCGCGGCCGCCAGGGCGGGATCGGCCAGCAGACCGGCCCGGTCGGCGAGCACGAAGAGCTGGCACAGGTGCCCCACCGACCGGCCGGAGGCCAGTCCGTTGACCATCGCGAACCCGGGCTGGTGACCGTTGAGCCAGGACAGGAATGCGATCCCGGTCTTGTAGTAGTAGGTCGGCGCGGCGAAGATGTGCCGGCCCAGTTCCTGGGTGGACGCCAGGATCTCGTGGGCCCGCGCGCTGTCACCGGCGTCGAGTTCCTGCAGGGCGGTCGAGGCCGCGGGGTAGATCGCGGCGAAGATACCCAGCAGGGCATCGGAATGGCCGGTCTCATCGCCGACGATCAGTTCGGGGTAGTTGAAATCATCTCCGGTGTAGAGCCGGACGCCGGTGGGCAGCGCCCGGCGCAGCGCCACCTCGTGCCCGGCGTCCAGCAATGACACCTTGACACCGTCCACCTTGTCGGCGTGGGTCTCGATCAACTCCCGGAACGTGGCTGTCGCCGAGTCGATGTCGGTACTACCCCAGTAGCCGCGCAGCGCGGGGTCGAACATGTCCCCCAGCCAGTGCAGGATCACCGGGCGGTCCAGCTCGGCGAGCAACGAGCCGTACACCGACTGATAGTCCGCGGGCGACTCGGCGATCGTGGCAAGCGCCCGGGAAGCCATCAGGATCACCTGGGCTCCCGCCTCGCGCACCACCTCGATCTGCGCCCGGTAGGCATCGGTGATGGCCACCAAACCCGCTGTCCCGCCGGGAATATCGGCGAGGACCAACTGGTCGGTGCCCGCGCCGCAGGACAGCCGTCCGCCCACGGCGGCCGCTTCGCGGCCACTGCGCGCGATCAGTTCGCGGGTGGCGGTCCAGTCCAGTCCCATACCGCGTTGCGCGGTGTCCATCGCGTCGGCGACGCCCAGACCGTAGGACCACAACTCGTGGCGGTAGGCCATGGTGATGTCCCAGTCCAGGTCGGCGGGTGCGCCGGGGCTGTTGTCGGCGGTCACCTTGGGCACGACATGGGCCGCCGCATAGGCGATCCGGGAGGTGATCGGGCCGCCGGGGCGCCGCCACGGGCCGGGCTCACCGAGAACGTGGGTGCGCAGCACCCCGTCGATGGGCAGCCGCAACGCGGTGGCTCCGGTTTTGATGGTGGCGGTCACAGCACGATCTCCGGGACCTCGAGGCGACGGCCCTCGGCGGAGCTGCGCAGTCCGAGTTCGGCCAGTTGCACACCGCGCGCCGCGGACAGCAGGCCGAACCGGTGGGACCGGCCGGCGACCACATCGCGCAGGTACTCCTCCCACTGCAGCTTGAAGCCGTTGTCGAGTTCCGCGTTGGCCGGGACCTCGAGCCACTGGTCACGGAATTTCTCGGTGACCGGAAGGTCGGGATTCCACACCGGTTTCGGGGTGTGGGCACGCTGCTGGGCGACGCAACCGCGCAGGCCGGCGACTGCGGTCCCGTGGGTGCCGTAGATCTGGAACTCGACCAGTTCGTCACGGTGCACCCGCACCGCCCAGGACGAGTTGATCTGGGCGATGACGCCGCCCTCGATCTCGAAGATCCCGTAGGCGGCGTCGTCGGCGGTCGCCGGATAGGCGTTGCCGTGCTCGTCCCAGCGGGTGGGGATGTGGGTGGCGGTGCGCGCGGTCACCGTCTGCACGGTGCCGAGCAGACCTTCCATCACGTAGTTCCAATGGCAGAACAGGTCGACGGTGATACCGCCGCCGTCCTCGGCGTTGTCTTGACACGGTCGCGTGTCGCGGTATAGCCGCCGGTTCACTGCGCGAGCCCGTGGAATATTTGGGGGGTGCCGCATGGACGCGGTTGAAACGTCGGTTCGGAGTCACAACCCAAGTGTACGCGCTCGC
>SXGT01043951.1_pt1 | contig 16448 bp, 11 predicted proteins | sample 3176221 | NCBI WGS metagenome assembly SXGT01 (sample SAMN11356862, study PRJNA531348) | freshwater metagenome | isolation source: freshwater sample F1-120 | place: China: Fuxian Lake, Yuxi | collected 2017-12-25 | reverse complement strand
GTCGCAACAAGCCGGCAGAGTTGCACTTCGACTCGCGCGACCTGATCTGGTGTGAGCCCAGGCGCCTCCATTGGTGGTGTCGCACGCAAGTGTGCGGCGAGGTCCTGCATGCGAAGAATGAGGGCGTATGAGCGAAAGCGAAGTTGGTGTAACTCCGCGAGGCCAGTGGTGGGCCCCAAAAGCCTTGCCCGAAGGATTGCTCCAATTCGCCTCAGGGCACTCGTCGCAATCTCGAAGAGTTCGCGCCGGCCAGGTTCAGGAGAGATGACGCCGAAGACGAGATAAGTCACGAGAGCGCCGAGCAGGATGCCAGTGACGCGGGCGCTGAGCGGAGTCATGTTGATTGTGGGCGCAAATGAACCCAGCATCACGATGGCGAGGCAGAAGAGCCCTTGAACGCCGAAGTATGAAACGCGGGGCCCTCCGGCGTAGACCCAGAGAAATGGCGCCGCGCAGACGGCCCAGAGCACGATGAGTCCAGTGAGTGTGGTGATCGTGGGCATGACAAAGATCAGCGCAAGGATGCCGATAGCGCCCCCGGCGAATCCCCCAAGAAATCGAAGGCGCGCGCGTGCGACGGTTGCCTCCATCGATCCTCCACTCACACCGACGATCATGAGTGGTGTCACCATCATTGTTGTAAGACTTGCGTAGCCCGTTGCTGTAACAAAGATCCACCCGATTGTGCACGCGATCGCGGTGCGGATTGCGAACGACAATCCGCGCGATGCGTCGCGTCGCAGTCCTAATCCAAAGCGGGGTCGCACGATCCAGGCGCGCCAACTCGCGCCATCTTGTGAGCCGGGTAGCGCGCGGATGCTCGCTGCGTACGAGCTCGCGCGCAGTGTTCGCACCATCGCGATCACCGCTGTGATCGGTAGCACTGAGCGAACTGTTCGCTCTAGTTCGCCTTCAAGTTGGGCTCCGCCCGCGTTTCGAATGCCCGCGCGAGCGATGTGCGCTTCGTGGGCGGCGCCAAGCGATTGAATCGCTCGATCGAGCGCTGTGAAGTCGAGTGGGACGCGGTTCAGGCCCTCGCCCTCAGGGTCAAGTTGATTCGTCCAGGCCTGAAGGTCACCAAGAAGCACCTCGAGAGCCGAGACAACTTCGGTGACTGGCCCAACGAATCCGCCATATTCCTTCGATTCGTCGCAGCACTTGAGCGCACCGATAGCACTGCTTGAGAGCTCAGAGATTGACTCGAGCAGCATGACGCGATCGGTCAACTGATCGATCGTGGCGCGAAATGACGGTCGTTCGTCAAGAAGAGTTTGGATCAGCAGCAAGAGCGCTTGAATCTCCTGCGGTCCCACGGGGGGTGAGAGTGTGCTGACATCAGCACGCCCGTTGTCTGGACTCAGTTGCGCACGGATGAACGCCATGCGGGTGCGAGTGCGGTCCAGCGCCTGACCGAGCCGCGTTCGGATTGCAAGCAGTGGGTGCACCGGAAAGAGCATGCGTGCACCGATCCATGTCAGTCCGACCCCGATTGCGACGACCCACTCGCGCTCGAATGCAATCGTTGCAATCGAGTCGAACGATCGGTGCGAGTCGCCGATGACGACAAGGACCGACAGTGCGAAGACCCATCCAACCGCTGGGATGCCACTGCGCACGATGACGAGTGCGGCAATTGTGATGCACGTGAAGATGGCAGGAATGAGGAACCATGGCTGCTCGAACAGGGTGGCGTAGAGCGTGTAGGCAACGGCGACTCCTAGGGTTGTCGAAACGATGCGCTGGACACCGCTGCGAAACGACGATGTCACGCCTGGGGCCCCAACGAGCAGCATCGTGATGATCGCCCAGTACCCCTCGCTCAATCGAAAGACCTGCATCGTCACGAGGATTGCAATCGATGTCACGAGCGCACGAATCGCGGTGTGCCAGCGCGCGGTCGACGGCGCCATTTCTCGCGCGAGAAATGCGAGGGCCGTCGACTCGGCTCGCGAGAGTGCGTCGATCATGGCCGAGCGTGGGGGTGTGCGAGCACGCCGTTCCGAGCCAGAACGGTTCGAAGCGCGAGAGTCTTGTCGTTTGACTCAGCCTCTTCGAGGGTTGGATCACTCTCAGCAACGATGCCGCACCCTGCGCGATAGTCGATTGCCCACTCATGCGGATGCGCGCTGCGAGTGAGGACGGCAGTGCGGATCGCAACATTGAAGAGCGCTGATCCGCAGCCGCTCGAAAATCCGATTGCGCCGCAGTAGGGTCCGCGCCGACTTGCCTCGAGTCCGTCGATGATCTGCATGGCGCGCACTTTCGGTGCTCCGGTGACCGATCCTGGCGGAAATGTCGCCGCAAACAGGTCGCCAAGGTCAGCGGATGTCGCAAGTCGCCCAGAGACCTCGGCAACCGCGTGAAGGATGGTTGGGTGCGGTTCGATCTCCCGAGCGCGCGTGACGCGCACAGACCCGAGCTCACAGACTCGCCCAAGATCGTTGCGCATCAGATCGACGATCATGTGAAGTTCTGCCGCGTCCTTTTCGCTCGCGCGGAGTGCTTCTGCATCGCGATGGAGCGCGCGCGTGCCTTTGATCGGACGGGTCGTCACCGTGCGAGTCGCGCCATCGACAGCGAGAAAAAGCTCGGGGCTCAGCGAAACGACCGCATGGTCATCGTCGAGCTCGAGCGCAGCCCCATAGCGCGGCGCTGCACATGCGAGGGCATCGAGGGCGAACGCGCGCGCCGACCCAGTGAACGCGGCGCGATACTCCTGCGAAACATTTGTTTGAAAAATGTCGCCAGCGCGGATGAGTTCGATCGTGCGCCGAACGGTCGCCGCGAATTGGCCGTCGGTCGCTCCGGCGCGCAAAGCTCCCTCGTCGCAAGGGGACCACCCGCACTCCTCGTCGCAGTCAGAGGCATGTTCGTCAACGAGCGAAGCCACCTCGCGGCCATCAGCACGACCCACCTCAAACCACACCCCATGCGCGTGGCAGTAGATGAGCGCGCGTTCGACGCGGCAGAGCATCGCATCGGGCCACTCCTTCTTGCCTCGCGAGGTCGATGGAACGCGCGTGTGCGCACCGTCACGCGTCATCGCATGCGGTTCAAACAGCGCTCCACAGTCATAGCCAATGAATCCGATCCAACCTGAGGCGAACGGAAGGCGCTGGGCTCCACCCGGACTCGTTGCGGGAGTGATCGCAGGATCGCATGCTGGACTGAATTCGCGAAGCGCTTCATGCAGTCGCTGCGCGTCAGACGTGCGTACATCGATCCGGTGAGAAGTTGTGCGAGGTGCGAGAATTGTCCATTGATCAAACTCAGGCGATTCGCCGCCACTGGTCAGCGCGAGCAACGGCACATCTCGACTCCACCGAGCCATCGCAGATCGCGGGCCAAAGCGCCAGTCGAGGGGGCGAACCAGAGTTGCGCTGCTCACCACCGCATCGTAGGGGGACGAATTCGTTGAGAGGTACGTGACTCGAGTAGGATGAGGGTCTTTCCTCGGAGACCACCATGCCCACTGCAACTGCCAGCCGTAAGTCCGTCCGCCGCAGCACGAAATCCTCGAAGTCGACAAAGACTTCAAGGTCAGCCAAGCGTTCAGCGACTGCCAAGCGTTCCAAACGGTCCAAGGCTGATGCGATTGGCAAGATGGTCTACGCGTTTGGTCCCTCGCGAACCGAAGGAAGTGCAACGCAGAAATTGTTGCTTGGAGGCAAAGGGGCGAATCTCGCCGACATGACTTCGATCGGTTTGCCAGTGCCTCCTGGGTTCACAATCACCACTGAAGTCTGCGGATACTTCAGCGCGCGAGGAGGACGGTTGCCAGACGGACTCATGGATGACGTGCGAAGGAATGTTCGACTTGTCGAACGCGAGCTTGGGAAGAAGTTCGGCGATCGTCGAAATCCGCTCCTTGTGTCGGTTCGCTCGGGTGCTGCGGTTTCGATGCCTGGAATGATGGACACCGTGCTCAACCTCGGACTCAATGACGAGGTCGTCGCTGGTCTCGCCGCTTCGACGGGGAATCCGCGATTCGCCTACGACGCCTATCGACGACTGATCAACATGTTTGGCGATGTCGTCATGGGGGTCGACCACCACCGATTTGAACATGAGTTTCTCGTGATCAAGGCGAAGTATGGAGTGCGCGAGGACACGGCGCTGCCAACAGAAGGGCTGCAAGAACTCTGCGTTGCCTATCAGCGCATCTATCTCGATCAGGTCGGGACTCCCTTTCCACAGCAGCCGATGGATCAGCTCGAGGCTGCGGTCAAGGCAGTCTTCAAGAGTTGGAATGGGAACAAGGCGGTCGCCTATCGACAGATCGAGGGAATCCGCGGACTTGTCGGTACTGCCGTCAACGTGCAGGCGATGGTCTATGGCAACATGGGCGATGACTCGGGCACCGGAGTTGCATTCACACGCGACCCATCGACTGGTGAGAACGTGTTCTATGGTGAGTTTCTCGTCAATGCTCAGGGTGAGGATGTCGTTGCGGGCATCCGGACACCTCGTCCAATCAGCGAGATCGAAGCGTGGAATCCAAAGGTCTGGAAGCAGTTGCTCAAGGTGCGCAAACAGCTTGAGCGCCATTACCGCGACATGCAAGACATCGAGTTCACAATCGAACGCGGCCGGCTCTTCATGCTTCAGACTCGAAACGGCAAACGCAACGGCGTCGCAGCGGTGCGCGCTGCGGTCGAGATGGTTCGTGAGCGACTCATCGACGAACGCACTGCCTTGAAGCGCATTCCAGCAGGGGATCTCGTGCAGTTGCTTCTGCCTTACTACCGCTCGCAAGACAAGCAGGGAGCCGAGATTCTTACGAAGGGGATCGCTGCGAGCCCAGGGGCGGCCGCTGGAAAGTTGGCATTTACCGCAGCAGAGGCCGTCGAGCGCGCCAACGCGGGCGAGGATGTGCTGCTCGTCCGTCGAGAGACCTCACCAGAAGATGTTGCAGGAATGCACAAGGCGGTTGGCATCCTGACCTCAACTGGAGGAAAGACCAGTCACGCCGCAGTCGTTGCGGTCGGATGGGGCAAGTGCTGCGTTGTCGGGGCGGGAGACCTGAGCATCGATTCCGATGCGGGGGTTCTCACCATTCACGGACGCGTCTTCGGTCGCGGCGACACCCTCTCGATCGATGGAACGACTGGCGAAGTGATGGCAGGAACGGTTGCGCGCACGGTGCCGCAATCGATTTCGGGCGACTTCGCGCAGGTGATGTTCTGGTCGCAGAAGTACGCGGCCATGGGAGTTCGCGCCAACGCAGATTCACCAGACGATGCGCAGCGCGCACGAGAATTCGGGGCCATCGGCATCGGACTTTGCCGGACCGAGCACATGTTCTTTGAGAGTGACCGCATCTCGGCTGTTCGTCAGATGATTATTTCAGAGGAAGTCTCGCAGCGCGAGGCGGCGTTGGCGCGACTGCTTCCGATGCAACGCGCCGATTTCATCGGCATTTTCACTGCGATGAAAGGATTCCCCGTGACGGTGCGATTGCTCGATCCACCGCTGCATGAGTTTGTTCCGCACGACGAGTCTGCGCAGCAATCGCTCGCGCACGAGGCTGGGGTTTCCGTCGAGACCGTCAGGCGCCGCGTGCAACAATTGCACGAAGCGAATCCAATGCTCGGCCACCGTGGATGCCGCCTCGCTGTGACATATCCCGAGATTCTCGTCATGCAGGTGCGCGCGATCGTGGAGGCAGCAGTTGCCTGTCGATCCGAAGGAATCGACGCGCGTCCTGAAATCATGATTCCGCTGGTTGGAACAAAGGAAGAACTCACGCTGCTGCGTCGGCTCACCGAACAGACAATCACGCTTGTCCTGAACGAGCGAGGGATTCGTAAGTTCGAGATTCCAATTGGCACAATGATCGAGATTCCTCGTGCCGCGGTGACTGCCGACGAAGTCGCCGATGCAGCCGACTTCTTCTCATTCGGCACCAACGATCTCCCGCAGATGACCTTCGGATTCAGCCGCGACGATGTCGGCTCGTTCATGCCCACTTACATCGACAAGGGTCTTCTGGAGCGCGATCCATTTCAGTCCATCGATGTTGGTGGAGTTGGCGCGCTTGTGGCGATGGCCTGCCACAAGGGTCGCGCGAAAAAACCGAAACTGAAACTCGGCGTGTGCGGTGAACATGGCGGTGACCCAGCGTCGATCAGATTCTTTCAGTCGTGTGGCCTGAACTATGTTTCGTGCTCGCCGTTTCGCGTGCCAGTCGCTCGACTCGCAGCGGCGCAGGCGGCGCTAAGGTGAACTGGATGCATCGCTTCGACGCCTGGTGGCCGCTTGCGTGGGCTGTCGCGGTGATCGCAGGATGCGAGGCCCCACCCGAAGTCCCGTGCGGCACGCAGTGCGCCGATCTGTACACGCGCCCTGATCCTGCGCCAACGATGGCGGTGCTGTTCGCGCCGCGAACGTACTCAGCGCCGTGGGTGACTTCGGGCATCACGCTCGATGGCAGACTTGACGAGGGCTCTTGGAAGGCTGCTCCTTGGACGGCCGACTTTCTCGACATTGAAGGCCCCGCGCGCCCGGCCCCGTGGCATCGAACGCGCGTCAAGATGATGTGGGATCGGAGCAACCTGTATGTCGCTGCAGAACTTGAAGAGCGCGACCTCTGGGCGACGCTGACGCATCACGATGAGATCGTCTACCGAGACAATGACTTCGAGATATTCGTCGATCCCGATGGCGACACGCGTGAGTACTACGAGATCGAAGTGAACGCAATCGGCACGATCTTTGACCTCTATCTGCCCGTGCCATACAGGGCGGGAGCAAAGGCCAACCATGATTGGACGGCGCGCGGTATGCGCGTAGCGATCCACTGCGACGGAACGATCAACGATTCGCGAGACATCGATCGAGCATGGCAACTCGAGATCGCGATTCCGTGGTCGGTGTTTACCCCGATGCCACCCGCCCTGGGAGAGTCAACCCATCAGCCAAGAGTTGGCGCGCCGCGCGCAGGTGACTCATGGCACATCAACTTCTCGCGCGTGCAGTGGATGCTTGAAAAACAGGGCGATTCCTATGCTAAAGTGAGCGGAAGACCAGAAGAGAACTGGACATGGACTCCGCAGTGGATGGTGGACATGCATGTTCCGCAGTGGTGGGGAGTCGTGACATTCGTCGCGCCCAGACCAGATCGTGAGGAGAGTTCGAAATGAAACGCGCAGGACCGCCAGACCCAGTACGACACCAGAGCACGATCATGGAAGCCCTGGGAATCTCTCCAGCAGGTGGTGGTTTGTATTCACAAGTCGTGCAGCGCATGTTGAGCGCAGCTGAGGTTGTTGGGCTTGAGAATGACTACCAGATGATCCTTGCGCGTCCTAAGAACGAGATCGTCGTGCACTTTCCGGTGCTCATGGATGATGGCGATCACCGCATGTTCACGGGATACCGCATTCAGCACAACGACGCGCTTGGTCCATTCAAGGGCGGATTGCGATTTGCGCCGCTGATGTCTCAGGATGACCTTGGCGGTCTCGCACTTCTGATGATGTTGAAGTGTGCGCTGTTGCGGCTTCCGTTTGGTGGCGCCGCGGGTGGGGTGATCTGCGATCCGCATGTCCTCTCTCGCGATGAGCTCAAGCGCGTGGTGCGTAGGTTCGCGACGGCGATTGCCCACCACATCGGTCCTGACTACGACATTCCAGGCCCTGACGTCGGCGCAGACACGCAGGTGATGGCGTGGTTTTCAGATACGGCCGCACAACTCACCCCTGATCGAAGTCGGCAGGGGATGCGTCCAATTGTGACCGGAAAGCCCGTCGAACTCGGTGGAGCGGCGGGTCGCGACATCGCGGTGGGCACGGGGTTTATCCACATGCTTCGCGACGCTCTACCCGACTTCAATCAAAAGCTGGCAGGGCTTCGCTTTTCGATCTGCGGCTTCGGCCTCGTCGGTAGCCAAGTCGCTCGCTTGCTCACGGCAGAGGGGGCGATCATGGTTGGAGTGCTTGATCGACGAGGAGGCATTGTCTCGGACGCCGGCATTGAACCAGAGGCGGCACGTGAACGCATCCGAATCGATGGCGCACTTCATGGAGTGCCTGGCACAAAGACAGTGACCGACGAGGAGTTCTTCCGCAGGCCAGTCGATCTGCTTGTCATCGCCGCTGGAGAACAAATCATGACCCGCGAGCGTGCCGAGTGGGTCGAGGCTCCGCTCGTCGCAGAACTCGCGCACGCTCCATGGACGGCCGACAGCGATGATGTGCTCTTTCAGCGCGGGGTGGACGTACTGCCATCCGTGCTCTGCAATGCGGGGGCGGTTGTCGGGTCGTTTCTCGAGTGGACGCAGAATCGCACATACATCCCGTGGTCGCCGGTCGAGTTTGACCGGCAGATCGAGCAGTCAATGGTGCTTGCAAGTCGCAGAATGAAGCTCGCAAAGATGCGCTTTGAGTGCGACTGGAGAACGGCAGCCTACGCGGCAGCAGTCGAACATCTTGGGCGTGTGTACGCGCTGCGCGGCGTCTTCCCCTGACCCAGGAAGCGCGCATGTCATCGATCTTCACTCGGATCATTCAGCGCGAGATTCCCTCACACGAGGTCTATCGCGACGATTACGTCGTTGCGTTTCTCGACATTGCGCCACTCTCGCGTGGGCATGTGCTGGTGGTTCCGATCGAAGAGCGCGAATATCTGCACGAGCTCAGTGAAGCGAGCGCACGTGCGCTCGGGAGCGCCCTGCCACGCATCGCACGCGCGGTGATGGGGGCGACTGGGGCCACGGCTTACAACGTGCTTCAAAACAACGGGTCAGCCGCGCATCAAGCGGTTCCTCATGTGCACTTCCACATCATCCCGAAACCCGCCGCGGGAGCAGGCGGTGGGAGTGGGCTCGGCATCCACTGGCAGCCAACCCAACTGAACGCGCACGATGCTGCGACACTCGCCGACGGGATTCGCGCAGGCTGCGTCGGCGCCGACTCATGATCAGGCCGCTTTCGGATTGGCCTGCTGCGATTGAGGCAGTCGTTTCTCGGACGACAGCGTGGAATGCAGTGCACGTGCTTCGTGAGACCGCTTCGACTCAAGACTTCGCGAGAACACTGCCCGTTGGGTCGGTCGTGATTGCTGGGCGACAGCGCGCCGGTCGCGGCCGACTCGGGCGCGGATGGGCCGACACTGGCGAGGACGGGCTCGCGATGACGGTGACTGTTACAGCGCAGCCCCCAGAGCGCAGCGCGGTGGCTTGCGCGATTGCCGCTGCTGAAGCGATCGAGGAGCTGTGTCAAGCGTCATCGGGCGGAGCGCCACGCATCGGATTCAAGTGGCCGAACGATCTCATGGTTGCGAACAAGAAGCTGGGGGGAATTCTGATTGAGCGTCACGATGGAGTCGACTCAATCGGGATCGGAGTGAATTGCTCGCAGCGCTCGTTCTCAAATGAGATTGCGATGCGTGCGACAAGTCTCGCGCTGCATGGGTTCCTCGTGGACAGGCTTGATCTGGCGTGCGCCATCCTCACGAGCCTCGATCGCTGGCTCATCGCGCAGTCGGAGCAGATTGAAACCGCGTTCATCGCACGCGACATTCTTTGTGGAACCCGTGCAGCGTTTGGAACGCCAACCGGAGTCGTCGAGGGTCTCGTGGTCGGCATCGATCCCGTCCGTGGCCTGCGCGTGCGGACGAGTCGAGGCGACCAAGTACTCGCGGCTGCGACGACGCGCGTGCTCGTTCCAGAGGATCGACTTGAGTTGTGATTCGCCGCGCAATCCTCGTCCCATCTGCGTACGCTTGTGCTGATGACTCTGCCCAAGGGATGCACGTTGATCAGCGCGCTGACTGCTGCGATGGCGTGCACGAGTGCCCACGGAGCGCCCTTGGCTTCTGCAGTGCCGCAGCAATCCACCGTACCCGCGGCGTCGCAAAGCGAGCCGCCCCCTGCAACTCGACCCGATCTCTCAACGCTCACAGTTGACGAATCGATGAACACTCCCGTCGAGGCAACGGTCGCAGATCGCGGCGCACTCACAGCGCAAGGGCGCATGATGCCCTTTGAGCTCGCGATGCCACAGGGGTTTGATCGGGTGTACGCAGTGCCAGGGCGCCCAGGCCTCTTCTATCGTGCGAGTGGATGCCTCTACGCCGTTTTCACTGAGGGTGAGTACAAGAAGAGCAAGGAAGTGAGGCAGATCACTCTTGCTCCCGCGAATACGAGGTACTACATCGGGAAGCCAGATTGGTCGACGATCGTGGCTCCGAATGACATCCCAGGTGGAAGTGTGATGGCAGCGCGCGAACGGAGGGACACCGAGCCGCCTGAGCCACCCCACGTGGCGCGCGACGCAGAACGCCTCGATCAAGTTGACGGCAATGCGGCGAGTCCGCGAGTCGAGCGCAACGATGCGATCTATGCACCGATTGGAACAGAACTTCCGCCGGTGTCAGGAAACGATGTTGGATTTGGAGGAGGAAGCGCTCGGGCCACCACTGCAACTGACACCGTCGCGCTCTCGAGCGCGATTGCGTTCGCGCCATCTCATCCAGATCTCGCGGCGTGGATGGGGGTGCTGCCCGAGGGTGTCAGCCGACACTGGGTCATCGGAGAGGGCGCTCATGCTCGACCGCGCATCGCGGTCGACTTGCTCTACCGCCAGAAGCGGCTCACACAGTTGATGCAGCACGCGACTGGATCGCCAGCGCAGGAGTGATGCAGTGGAGTCGCCTGGGAGACCTGTTGTCAGAGCGTTGTTGGCGTGCGCGGCGCTCTGTGTGACGGTTCAGAGTGCGGTCGCGCAGGAGCTTCCTCGAGAGTTTCTCTCACTTGCGAGTTCGCAGCAGATTGCGACTTCACTCGAAGACCCCATTGCCGTGCGAGGCGGAGTGCTTCTTGTTCCACTCGTGCGACGAAGTTCGGATGCGGCATGGCCTGAGAGCGTGCGGCTTCGCCTTGCAGATGGCCGGCACATCACAGCGAAGCTCGCAAAGCTGGTCATGCGCGAGGTCATACGACCAACATGGACATCTCCAGCGCAACTGATTGTGACAGCACCACCAAGTGGCGAGAGCGACATCGTGATGCTTGCGCCGCTTCCAACCGACGGCGACGATGAGATTTACCTGGGCGAGCAGGTGCTCAGGCCTTCGTGGATGGATCCACTTCCGCCTCCGCAGCGTCAGCGCGACCTCGACCTTTCATTGAGTGTGGATGACGTCGCCGATCCGAGTGCTCCAGGTGAGTATTACCGAACGGTGTTGCAGGCTCACCGAATGGGGACCGTCGCCGCACCATGGTCGGGTTCGCCACTCGATGTGCTGTACGCGCGTGCGATCGCGGGGATGTGGTCGGCGGCCATCGCACGGCTTGAGCAGAACGATCCAGTCACTGCGGGAGTGCTGCTTTCAGATCTCACTGGCCGCGCTCACGGCGTGCGGGCGAAGGAGTCCGTGAGCTTTGCGGCCTGGGAGAGCGACGAAGCTGAACTGAGTTCGCTGTTGCGTTCGCTGCTTGCCCCCCGCACAGACGGCATTGTGATTGTCGAGAGCGCCAAGGCTTGGGTGGAGGGGCGCTCGCCGATCCTCTTTTGGCTTGAGCGCGATGAGGGCGAGTCGGTCGTCATTGGCGCTGCCAACCCCCGCAATGAACCGATTTCGCTGTCGCTTCGCTGGGAGGATCAAAAGATGCCCGCGATCGCCGCCTCAATCGGTCCGGAATCTATGGAGCTGCTCACCATCGCTCGCGCCCGTCCGCGTCAGTCCGAGAGCATCGAGATCGACGAGTCGCTCGCGACCGCGCTGCGCGATCACGGGCTCTCGGCGATGTTGCCGCCCGCCGACCTTGCAGGCCCAAATCGCGGCCGAGATGCGATAGAAGCGAACGCACGCGCACAGCCAACGTTGATTGCCGAACATGGGGTCAATCGTCGGGCGATACAAGTCGGGTTCGGCCGAACCGCCGTTCGACCCCCAGGCCTGGGACTCGGTGTCATGCGCCCTGCAGCGACACTCGCGCAGGTTCGCGCTGGTGTCGTCAGGCCCGCGCCCACCGAATGGTCGACGAGCGCTGGCATCCGCCGTCGCCCCGCAGGTTGGGAACTGCTCATCGAGTGCCTTGTGCCAGTCGATGCGACTCCGAACAAGGATGAGATTGTGTTGACGTGCGATGCGGGGTTCCGTCGAACTCTCTCTGTTCAATCGGATGGCACAATCAACGCACAGGACGAGTCGATCGAACTCGAGTGCCGCGTGCATCAACATGCGGACCGCTGGAGGGTGCGCGTGCCACTGCCAGAGAGTTGGATGTCGCAGGCCTCTCCCGCGGACGGCAAGGTGACTCTCTCGATCATGCGCACAGTCGAGGGGAGTGGCTCGGACGCGCCTCCTCCCTTCGCGCGCCGTCAGTTCGCGGGGCTCTCACCGCTGCTTGTTGATCTCGCGGTTCGAGGAATCCCGCTTGATTTGTCGAGTTGGACTCTCTCAAGCGTTACACTCGCCCCATGAAACCCATGAAAGGCGCACGCGCAAAGAACAACGCACAGCCTCGGGTGATTGCGCTGCTCAACCAGAAGGGGGGAGTGGGCAAGACGACATCCACCGCAAACCTCGGCGCGGCATTCGCGATCGCAGGACTTCGCACACTTGTTGTCGATCTCGATCCTCAATCAAATCTCTCGCTGCACTTTGGACACGAGCCAGAGCCCGATCAACCGACGGTGCGCGATCTCTTCATGAATCCAGAGATTGCCGCATCTGACCTCATCAGGCAGGCGCGCGAGAATCTTTGGTTCATTCCAAGTGACACCGAACTTGCGCTTGTCGAAGGTGAACTCGCGCTGCAGTCCAACATGCAGCACATTCTGGCAGAGCGACTCGCTGCGTCGATGTCGGCGTTCGATGTCATTTTGCTCGATTGCCCGCCAAGTCTTGGGGTGCTGACAGTCAATGCGCTCACGGTGGCTCACGAGGTTGTCGTTCCAACACAGGCTCAATACCTCGCGCTTCGTGGGCTTGAGAAGCTGCTTGAGACCGTCTTGCTGGTTCAGCGAGCACTCAACGAACATCTGACAGTGGCCGGGGTGCTGCTGTGTATGCACGAATCGCAGTCGGGGCATGGCAAAGCGGTTGTCGCTGAGATGGATGCATACTTCGAGAAGTATCGAGGCAGCGGGTTGCCCTGGCAGCACGCGCGGGTTCTTCGTCCCGCAGTGCGCCGCAATATCAAACTGGCGGAGGCTCCGAGCTTTGGCCAGACGATCTTCGACTACGCGCCAACCTGCGCGGGAGCGGCCGACTATCGGGCGCTTGCCGATGCGATCCGGTCGCGGTGGACGGCGCAGCAACCGCCAGTTCAGGTTGCGCTCAGCGAAGGAACCGCGCAGTCGTGACAGAACGGGCAGGCGTGGCGCTCAGCGCGCAACTGGGGTGGCGGGGACTTCGTTGGTGGCGAGTGATGACCCTTGGTGCGTTCGCGTTCACCTTCATTGCAACGCACATCCCGAGACTTTCATTTGGCCCCGAGGCTCCAAGCGACAAGGTGTTGCACGCGACCACATTCGGAATACTCACGCTGCTCCTAGCGCGCGCGAGGGTCTTCAACCATCTGGTGGTGCTCGTGGCGATGGTCGCCTTTTCGGTTTTCGACGAGGCAACACAGTCACTGCCCTTCATTCACCGGCACACATCGATGGCTGATTGGATCGCCGACTGCGTGGGCACTCTGGTTGCGTGGACGCTGCTGTGCATGCAGGTTCGTCCGCGCGATGAGGTCGGACGGATGCGCGGTGAGTTTGCAGGTGCGGCACGTGCAGCGGTGCTCGACCGTCCATTCAATTGGTTTGCTCTTCAAACCTCGGCGATCCTTGGCGCGCTCGTTGGATTCCCATTGGCGATTGTCCTTGAGCACACTCTGTTTCTTGAGTCATCCCCGTGGAAGAGTGGGTTCGTCGGAGGGGTCTTTGGCGCGTTTGTCGGACTCGAGATCGCACATCGCGCCGCCTGTCGAGCGCTGACGACGCGCCTGTCAGATCGCCGTGCGTGCTTTGGATGTGGTGCCTCGACGCTGAGTGCGAACGATGCGCACGGCAGTGCGTCGGGCACCTGCGCCTCGTGCGGTGCGCCGTGGCGGCGGGCGCAGTGGGTTGTTCCTTGCGCGCTGTTTGATCATGCCCGCTGGAAGCGTGTGTGTATGTCCGCCCGAAGCGGAGCGATCGGAGGAGTGATCGTCTTGTTTTCGATCCTTGCATTCGCGGGAGTGATCAGAGCCGCGATGGGCGCGCTTGCCCTCAGTCCCATCTCAGGAAGCGTGCTGATCGACCTGCGCGAGATTCGTGAAGTGATCGTTGGACCGATTGCGATCCTCTCAATCGCGTTGATCATGCGAGTGATGAACCGGTCCGATGCGCGTGCGCGATCGCGCGAGGGGGTGAGATGCCTTTCGTGCGACTTCGACCTGCGCGCAACGCCAGCGCCAAGCGGGGTTGGGCGCTGTCCAGAGTGCGCAACAGAGTTTGCTCGCATCGCCACTGGCGACGAGACGGCCCTCAGTCACTTCGGAGGGGGAGCAAAACCTTCAACCGAACTGGATGGTTGCCCGCCGGTCTGACTGTGCAGTGAGGTCGTCGAGGTTGCAGGAGCGGCTCCAGCGAGTGAGAGCTGCAGGGTTGCTGGGCTCATCATCGGATCGATCTGGTTCTCAGCGATCTCGATTCGAACCCGTCGCTGCTCTTTGCCGAACGTCAGCACGGTCGTCGTTCCACGCGCTTGCTCGTTCATGAACCACCACCCCTGATCGTCGAACGCGGCGCGGGTCTCACGCGCGATCACTTGGCAGTCCACCACATCGCCTCGGTAGATCACATGGACGCCAACCATCTCGCCTTCACGTCGAACGATATCGCGCGTCACGATGGGTTCCATCCCAACCACATTGGGTACATCGCTCTCGAGGATGGTCTTGGGTGGACCGCCGCAGCCGACTGTGCACATGCACGCCGCCACCCAGGTTGGAATGAGCAAGGCGATGATTGGCGCAGAGGGACACATTGAGCCGATGGGGAAATCTACATCCACTCATGTCCCGCAGCTTTGAGATTCACGCACGCACCCTATCGGTGCTCACTTTTGCGAGCCGCATCACAGGACTCGCCCGCGATGCCGCGCTCAGTCGCGTCTTCGGCGTTGGCGTTGTCACCGACGCGTTTTCATTCGCTTTCATGGTGCCGAATCTCTTTCGGCGGCTCTTTGGCGAAGGAGCGCTCAGCTCGAGCTTTCTACCCGTCTATGCGCGGATCGAGCAGTCCGATCCGATTGCCGCGCGGGCGCTTGCGCGACTCGTGCTCTGGCGACTGGTGGTCTTTCTAGCGGCGGTCACTCTGGTGGGCGAGGTGATCCTGCTGCTTTGCTGGCCGCCCGCAGGCAACCCGCCGGCTCAATTGAGTGCGCGGCTGGTGTTCATTCTGCTGCCCTACATGCCGATGGTCTGCTGCGTTGCGCTGATGGGCGCCGTGCTTCAAGTGCATCATCGCTTTGGCCCAACCGCCGCCGCGCCGATCATCCTCAACCTTTTCATTGTCGGCGCATGCATAGGGCTTTCAATACCCGCCATGCACTTCGTGGGATTCAACCCCGTCGACTCGACGCTGCACATCACTCTTGTTGCACTGAGCGTGATCGTCGCCGGACTCATCCAGTGCCTGTGGAGTTGGCGTGCGCTGCGAGCACTCAACCTTCGCGCTGGAGCGATCACCCCAGCCGCTCGCGACGGATTCGCGCAAGTCGTCCGTCAAGCCGCGCCGATGGCGCTGGGGCTTGGAGTCCTGCAGATCAATACATTTGTCGATGGACTCATTGCGAGCTATCCAACTCTCGTCGGACCGACCCTGTTCGGATTCGACTACCCGCTTGATGAGGGATCGATGGGGTCGCTGGCATTTGCCCAGCGCTTGTACGAGTTTCCACTGGGGGTCTTTGGCATCTCGGTCGCGACGGCGATCTTTCCGCAGCTCGCACGGCAAGCGAACAATGTGCCCGAGTTCTGCGCATTGATCGCGCGTGCGATGCGACTCGTCGTGTTCATTGGGCTTCCCGCAAGCGCAGGATTGGTCATGCTGCGCACGCCGCTGACGGCTGCCGTTTTTCAGGGAGGCGACTTCACGAGCGAAGACACTGCGCGCGTCGCAACAATTCTCATGGCGTTCGCGCCCGCGATTTGGGCGTACAGCGCCAACCATGTGCTCACGCGCGCCTTCTATGCGCGCGGTGAAACGATGACGCCGGTTCGCATCTCAGTCGCCATGGTGGCACTCAACTTTCTGCTCAACATCACCTTGATCTGGACGCCATTAGGCACCTCAGGGCTCGCGCTCTCGACGGCATTCTGCGCGATCGTCCAGATGTTCTGGATGCAGCGTGTGTTGGCGAAGCGCATCGGTCCGATCATCACTCCGACGGTTCGTTCGAGTTGGCTACGTTCAGCAATCGTCACTGGGCTGATGATCGGTGCGCTCGCGCTCACGATGCAG
>SXGT01025019.1_pt1 | contig 16449 bp, 13 predicted proteins | sample 3176221 | NCBI WGS metagenome assembly SXGT01 (sample SAMN11356862, study PRJNA531348) | freshwater metagenome | isolation source: freshwater sample F1-120 | place: China: Fuxian Lake, Yuxi | collected 2017-12-25 | reverse complement strand
GAACTCGGCAAGCATCCGAAGGGTGTCGCGCTCGTCGCATTCGACCCCGCGGCATCGTGGGCTGTAATCGGCGCGACGTCGCCGGCGGCGACCGCAACGCATGGCGTTCGCATCACGATCGCCGGAGCGCCGGCGCCCGAAGAGAAACTCGACCGCGAAGTGCGCCTCGTCGACGAGACCGGTGCTGCGGTCGCCGTCGATTTCGCGTTGCTGCACATCGAAGGCATCGCGCTTCCCGAACGGGTGCCGCTCGGCACGCGGGTTTGCACGTTCGAGACGCGGGACGGACTGCCGCGCGCGGCCGCCGGTGATCTCGTGGTCGCGAGCCTGCGCAGCCAACATGCCGCGGTGCTCGATCCGCGTCCGGCCACCGATGCGTGCCATCCGATCGGGTTCCTGCGCTTCGACGGCAAGCCGCGCCACGTTCGCGCCGAGCAGGAAGCGCGCGCCGCCGCCGGACGCTACGCGCAGCTCCTGCTGACGACCCGCGATGCCGGCGGCGATGCCGCGGCGTGGCAACGCCACTTCGACGAGCTGTTGCAACTCGGCTGCCGCGCCATCGTGGTCAGCACCGACGACCTGGCCTCGCTGGAAGCAGTCCGGCCGCGCGCCGACGCGCGCCAGTGCTCGTTGCTCGTCCTCGATCCGAACCTCGCCGCCGTGCACGCCCATTGCTGCCTGTCCGGCGACCAGGCGACGCTGGGGCGCGCCGCCGCCGAACAACTGCGCGCCGCGATGCCGGGCGGCGCTGCGATCGTGCTCGCACGCACCAGCGGCGACCCGTTGGCGACCAAGCGCCACGCTGCGTTTGCCGAAGCGCTCGGACTCAAGCGTCCGTGACCACGGCGACCGCCCCCGCGCCAGCCGCGACCCGCTCCGGCGGCCTTGGCTACATGGTGCAATCCGCGTTCTGGTTCGCGGTGATGGGCCTGCTCGTGAAGTTGGCGAGTGCGAACGTGCCGACGCTGCAGATCGTGTTCGTGCGCGGCGCGATCACGCTGGCCATCGCGTCGCTGGTCCTTCTGCGCGCGCGACTGTCGCCGTTCGGCGGCGAGTGGCGGCTCTTGCTGACGCGCGGCCTCGTCGGTTCGTGCGCGATGATCTGCTTCTACGCCGCGGTGGTGAACCTGCCGCTGGCCGAAGCGACCGTGATCCACCAGACGGCGCCGCTGTTCACCGCGATCTTTGCCGCCGCGGTGCTGCACGAACGGATCTCTCCCCGCGTGCTCGTGGCACTGCTCGGCGCCTTCGCCGGCGTCGTGCTGTTGGCGCAGCCGCATTGGCTGTTCGGCGGCGACGCGCGCGGCCGCGCCGACGAATGGCTGTTCGCGCTGGTGGCGCTGCTCGGCGCGATCCTGTCCGCCGTCGCCTACGTCACCGTGCGCCGGCTCGGGCGCAGCGAGAATCCGCTCGTGGTCGTGTTCTGGTTGCCGCTGTTGACACTGCCGGTGTCGGCGCCGTTCGCGATCCCGGCCTGGGTCTGGCCCGATGCGCTGACGTGGGTCTGGTTGCTCGGCATCGGCCTGTCGACGCAGATCGCGCAGGTGTCGTTGACGAAGGGGCTCGCGCGCGAAACCGCCGGCCGCGCCACTGCCGTCGGCTACCTGCAGGTCGCGTTCGCGACCGTGTTCAGCGCCACCTTCCTCGACGTCTGGCCGGACGCACTCGGCCTGTGCGGCATGGCGCTGATCGTCGGGGCCTTGCTGTTCGGCACGCGCCGCTGAGCGAACGGACCGTTCGCCGGAACGGCGCTGCCTGCTACCGTGCCGCGGCCACCGATGGCTGATCGTTCGTCGCTCCAGTATTGGGCCCTGCGCTTCCTGCTCGGCATCGTGCTGCTCATCGCCGCCGGCACCGGGTTCGTGACGCGCGTGCTGCACCTGCGCGACCCGATCGGACTCATCACGCTCGTCGTCGGGTTGTTCGGCTTCCACTTCGCGTTCCGTTCGGTGCCGCCGCTGGTGCGGGCCCTGACCCGCAACGCCCGCATGCGGGTGCAGTGGAGCGAAGCAGCGCAGGCGACCTTCGCCCGCGCCTCGCTGCCGCGGCGCATCTACTACCTGCTGCTCGCGATCGCCGAAGCCGACGGCCCGGCCACGGCTCGCGAACGCGACGCGATCCACCATTTCGTGCGCGACCGCTTCGCCGATCCGGTGCAGGAGGCGGAGCTGCGCATGTGGGAAACGCAGCCGCTGCCGGTCACCGATCGCGTCGGCCTGGCGGCGCGCATCGGCACCGGCCTCGACGACACCGAGCTCGATTCGCTGTTCTGCTGGTGCTGTCTTGTTGCGTTCGCCGACGGCTCCTTCGCCGAACACGAACACCAGGCGCTGCAAGACGTCGCCCGCGGCCTCGGCATCGCCGGCCCCCGCGCGCGCATGCTGTTCCATCTGGCTCGCGCCCAGTTCCTGCGCGGTGACCAGAAGGGCCAGCGCGGCGGCCCGCACCCGCAGCGCCCGTCCGCGGCCGATGCCCGCAAGGAAGCGCTCGCCGTGCTCGACCTGCCGGTCGACGCGACGCCGGACCAGATCCGCAAACGGCATCGCGAGCTGGTGCGCAGGTTTCATCCCGACGCACAACCCAACCTCGGCCCGATCGCCCGCGAAGAAGCCACGGAACGCTTCACGGCGATCCAGCGCGCCTACGAAACGCTCTCGACCTGAACGGCGCCGCCCGCCTACTCTGGGCACATGGTCACGATCACCGCGAAGTACGAAGGCGACCTGTGCTGCACTGCCTTGCACGGCCCATCCGGCGCGCAATTGCAGACCGATGCGCCGAAGGACAACGAGGGCCTCGGCCGCTTCTTCTCGCCGACCGACCTCGTCGCCACCGCACTCGGCACCTGCATCCTGACCACGATGGGCATCGTCGCCCGCCGCCACGGCATCACGCTGCAAGGCGCCACCGTGAAGGTCGAGAAGCACATGCAGTCGAACCCGCGCCGCATCGCCCGTCTGCCGGTCGAACTGCGCGTGCCGGGCACGTTCACGGCGGAACAGAAGAAGCTGCTGGAGACGACGGCGCACAGTTGCCCGGTTCACAAGAGTCTGCATCCGGAGATCGAGGCCCCCATCACCTTCACCTGGAGCTGAATTGCATGGACGTTCCTGGCAAGCCGAAGAAGCACGAACTCGACCCGTTGTTGCGCAACAACAGGAAGTGGAGCGAGCGCAAGCGGCGCGAGGATCCGGAGTTCTTCACCCGGCTGGCCGCGGCGCAGGCGCCGAAGTACCTCTGGATCGGTTGCAGCGACAGCCGCGTGCCCGCGAACCAGATCGTCGGCCTGTTGCCCGGCGAGATCTTCGTGCATCGCAACGTCGCCAACGTCGTCGTGCACGCCGACCTCAACGGCCTCTCCGGGCTGCAGTACGCGGTCGACGTGCTGAAGGTCGAACACGTGATCGTCACCGGCCACTACGGCTGTGGTGGCGTCGCGGCGGCACTGGCCGATCGGCGCCTCGGCTTGATCGACAACTGGCTGCGGCACGTGCAGGACGTGCACCGCAAGTACGAGAACTTGCTGGCGGCGACCCCGCCCGAACAACGGCACGATCGCCTGTGCGAGCTCAACGTGATCGAGCAGGTCGCCAACGTCTGCCAGACGACGGTGCTGATGGACGCCTGGAGCCGCGGCCAGCAGGTCGCCGTGCACGGCTTCGTCTATTCGCTCGACGACGGCCTGCTGCGTGACCTCGGCGTCAACCTCGGCGATCCGAACCTGGTCACCGAAACCCTGCGCCGCGCCGCCCAGTCCCTGCCGGCCCGCTGATCGCTACCCCCCGCTGGTGTTCGTCAAGAACGGGTCGAACCAGTTCGCGGTCGGATCCGGCGCCGCGCCGCAGACGGCCTGCACGTCGCTGATGATCCCGGTGACGAGCCCAGCGCCCGCACCGACCACCGACATCGCCAGGAACACGCAGGCCACGGCACGGCCGTCGCACCCGCAGCCGCCGCCGAGGTTCCCGCTGCTGTTGCCGAGGATGATCACGGGCCCGGTGACCGCCCCCACCACCGGCTTTGCCAGCGTGCAGCCGGAAACCAGCGGACACCCGAGCAGGAAGCCGAAGGCCAGCGCGCGGCGAAGTGTGGGCATGCTGGCCTGAGCGCGTGAGTGCCGGCCGACGTGCCGCCGGGGATTCCGGCCGGCCGCTGCCTCGCGCGCCGAGGTCGTTGCCATCGGCCGATCTGCGTGTGGCGGCCCCCCTTGGATCGCCCGCGAAAAACCTCGCCAGCTGCCAATCCAAGTTCGCCGCCCGGCGTCTTCAGGGGCACGATCGATCCATGGTCTCTGCGGACCCGCCCCTGAATGACCTGTTCCAGACCCATCGTCAGGGTCTGGCAGGTGCAGTCCGCAGTGTGCTGGGCCCTTCGGCCGACGTGCACGAAGTGCTGCAGGACGCCTTCCTCAAGTGTTGGCAGGACTGGCAGCGCGGCACGCGCCCGAGCGACCCGGTGGCATGGATCTTCGTGATCACGTGGAACGCGGCCAAGGACACCCGACGACGTCGGGATCGGCGGCCGCTCCACGAGAGCCTGGACGAGGACACGATGCCCGCAACCCAGACGCACCCATCCCCTTCGCACGCGCTCGAACAGCACGAGGCGATCGTCCGCGCGCACGCGGCGATCGCCGGTCTCAGTGATCCCGAGCAGCAGGTCTTCCTGCTGCGTGTCGCCGGCGAACTCACGTTCGAAGCGGTCGCCACGGCGCTCGCGATCCCGGTCGGCACCGCGAAGACCAGGATGCGCCAGGCCTTGCTGAAGTTGCGCAGCGTGCTCGCCGGCAGTGAGGAGACCAAGTCATGAACCACGACCACGATCCGTTCTCCCCCGCCGAACGCGAACAGCTCGCGCAAGAACTGCTCGAGCTGCACTTCGGTTGCCACGAGGACCCGGCGACGCTGGAGACGCGGCTCGCAGCGGAGCCGGCACTGCGCGAACTGCAACGCGAGGTACTGCAGCAGGCGAAGGTGCTCGAACGCGCGGTGCGCCCAGACCAGGCGCCGCTGCGCCTGGCGACAGGGCCGCGGGCAGCGGGGGCGGCGCGCGGTTGGCACCGGCTGCGCTCCCCGGTCTTCCGGCTGGGTGCTGCTGCCGCGGCCGCGGCCGTGTTGGTCGGTGGACTGTTCGTCGCCGAACGCTTCGCCCATTTCCGGCACGTCGACTTCGACCGGAAGCACGTGCATCTCACTGTCAGCGCGCCGAAGGCGGTGCCGGCGGGCGCGCCGTGGACGTTCACGGTGGAGACGAAGGACCTGCGCGGCACTGCCATGGACTGCAAGGTCACCTGGGAATCGTTCGCCCAGAATGGCGCGAAGCTCGCGACCGGCGAAGTCGGCACGCGCAGCGGAGCTGCCACCGTTGCGATGCGCGCCGACTTGAACGTTCCCGCGCGCGTGCTGGTCACCGCCCGCAGCGCCGACGACACCGCGACGCAGACGTTGCCGCTGTCGACCGCCGCAGCAGGCCCGCTGGTGCACCTGACGACGGACCGCCCGGTCTACCGCCCGGGCGAACCGCTGTTCGTGCGCGCCGTCGTGCTCGACCGCGTCACGCGGCTGCCGATGAGCAAGCCGCAGCCGATGGTCGTGCAGTTGCTCGATGCGCAGGACGCACCGATCGGCAACGACCTCGAACGGACCGCCGTCGGCGGCGTCGGCTCGTTCAAGCTGCAGATCCCAGCGGACAGCGCCGGTGGCGCACTCAAGGTCGTCGTGCGCTCGCCCGCCGGCGACTTCCCGCCCGAGACCACCGAAGTGGTCGTGCGCTCGTTCCAGCCGCCGCAATTGCAGAAGACCGTCGTGCTCGACCGCACCAGCTATGCGCCCGGCGCGCGCGGCTCGGCGACCGTCACGGTGCTGCGGATCGCGGCTGGCGGCGGTGCTGCCTCTGGCGCCACCGCGAAGGCCTCGCTCGTGCTCGACGGCAACGAAGTGTGGAGCGGCAAGCAGGCGCTCGGCGGCAACGGCGACGCGACGTTTGCGTTCACGGTGCCGAAGGACGTGCTGAAGGGTGCGGCCCGGTTCGTCGCCACGATCGACGATGGCGGCATCGTCGAAACCGAGGTGAAGCCGTTCGTGGTGCCGACCGGCAAGGTCGCGATCGCCGCGTTCCCCGAAGGTGGCGAACTGGTCGCCGGCGTCGAGAACGGCGTCTATCTCGAATGCACCGATCCGCTCGGTCGCCCGGTCGACGGCACCGGCGACGTGCTCGACGGTCGCGGCCGCGTGGTCGCAACCGTGCGCACGGCGCACCAGGGCCGCGGCAAGTTCGCGTTCGTGCCGCGCGCCGGCGAGAGCTACACGGTGCGGCTCGCGGGCCGCAGCGACACGTTCCCGCTGCCGACGGTGCGCGAGCGCGGCATCGCGATGGTGCTGCGCGGCGACGACATCGCCGCCGGTGGTGCCTTGCGCATGGCGCTGGCGGGCCGTGGCGACGGGCCGTGGCTGGTCGGCGTGTTCTGCCGTGGCGTGCTGGTCGGCCAGACGACCGTGCGCGCGGGCGACGACGGCGAACTGCGCACGACGGTCGAAGTGCCGCTGCCGAGCTACGCGTCGGGTGTGCTGCGTGCGACGGTGTTCGATCGCACGCTGCAGCCGATCGCCGAACGCCTGCTGCGCCGCCATTCGACGGAACGGCTCGAAGTGGCGCTCGCCGTAGACACGGCGGCACCAAGCCCGGGCGCCACGCAGAAGGTGAACGTGCGGACGACGGACGAAGCGGGGCGCCCAGCCCCGGCGATCGTCGGCCTGTCGGTGACCGACCAGGCAGCGGTGTCGCTCGGCAGCGAGCCGCAACCGGGCATCGTCGACCACGCGATGCTGTTCGCGGACGTGGAGCGCACCGAGAACCTCGGCGACTTCTTCCTCGCCCATGCGGGTTCGGCGCAGCACGTCGATCTGTTGCTCGGCACGCGCGGCTGGCGCCGGTTCGTGTGGCGCAACGACGGTGCGGCGCAGGCGGCGATCGCCGCACGTGGGCCCGCGGCCGAAGGCATCCTGGCGCGCGAGGGTTTCTCGCACACGCCGCAGGTCGCCAGCAACCTGGCGGCGGCGCGAGCGCCAGGCCAGGAACTGCAACGGTTCGCATGGAAGGCGGAGCGCTGGCTCGCCGACGCGTTCGCGTTCGCGTGCATGGCTCTGGTGTTGCTGCTGCTGTGCGAATGCGTCGCTTGGGTGCTTCGGCGCGGCTTTGGTGTCGAACCGGCCATGCAAGGGATCGGCGCGGTCGTTGCCGTGGCGCTGCTGCTATCCCTGGTTTATCCGAACACAATCGGCAGCGCCGTGCTGGTCGATGCGATGGCCCCAGGCGCGGAGGCGTGGGACTTCTCCGAACGCAGAGATGCAGAACCGGTGCCGATCCGCACGCCGGCGATGAGCGAGCTGTATGTGCGTGACTTCGACACGGAGCTTGCGGAATGGGAACTCGGCGCTGGCGCCACGCGCAACTACGGCGTCACCGCGAACTCGCTCGCCAGCGCCTTCTTCAACGACGGAGGGGAGGTCGACATCCGCGCCCGCACCGAGAACTTCTTCACAACGGACCTCGCCCGGGTGTTCCTTCCGCCGCGCATTCGCGATATCCCGGCATCATCGTCGGGGCTCGCTGAGAAAATAGTCGAAGGCGAAGCAGGGTTCTTCATCCAGCACTATCGAGTCACGCCGCGCGACCAGTTCCAGGCATGGCAGCAGCGCCAGTACGCGCACCGCCACACGCCGAGCGACGACCGCACCGACTTCACCCTGACCGTGCTGTGGAACACGCTGATCGTCACCGACGAACGCGGCGAAGCGTCGACGTCGTTCGCGACCAGCGACGCCGTCACCACGTGGCGCGTGCATGCCGATGCGCACGCATCGAGCGGCACCGGGCGGCTCGGCCAGGCCACGTTCGCCTTCAGCACCCGCCTGCCCCTGCACATCGAAGCGAAGCTGCCCGACGAAGTGTCGGCCGGCGATCGCCTGCAGCTGCCGGTGAACGTCGTCGCCACCGATCCGGCCCTCACCGAAGTGGCGCTGACGGTGCGCGTCGGCAATGGCCTGCAACTCGCCGCGGAAGTCCCGACGCGCGTGGCGCTCAGCAACGGCCGCGGCCGCGCGCTGCTGCCGATCACCGTCGCCGACCACACCGGCTCGACCACGCTCGGCCTCGAGGTGCGCGCCGGCCACTTCGTCGATCGCCTGCAACACCGCCTGTCGATCGCACCGCGCGGTTTCCCGCATCGGCGCACCGTCGGTGGCCAGAGCGAAGCGGGCAAGCCGTCGACCGCGCGCATCGCCGTGCCGAGCGCTCCCGTGCCCGGCACCGGTCGCGTGACGCTGACGGCCTACCCGTCGCCGATCGCCGCGCTGACGCAAGGACTCGAAGGCATCCTGCAGGAACCGCACGGCTGCTTCGAACAGGCCAGTTCGTCGAACTACCCGAACACGCTCGTGCTCAACCTGCTCGAAGCGAACGGCGACGACGTGCCCGTGGTCGCGGCGCGCGCCCGTGCGCTGCTACCGGCCGGCTACCGCAAGATCACCGGCTACGAGTGCTCGCAGAAGGGCTACGAGTGGTTCGGCAAGAACCCGGGCCACGAGGCGCTGACCGCCTACGGCCTGCTGCAGTTCGCTGACATGGCGAAAGTGCACGACGTCGACGCCACGATGGTCGACCGCACCCGCGCGTGGCTGATGGCGCGCCGCGACGGCAAGGGCAACTACCCGCATGGCGGCACCGGCCACCACTCGTGGGGCGGCGGCCAGCCGACCACGAACGCCTACGTGACCTACGCGCTGCTGCAGTCGGGCACGCCGGCGGCCGAGTTGAAGGTCGAACTCGACGCGCTCATCGCGCGGGTGTCGACCGAGGACGCATACGAACTCGCGTTGATCGCCTGCGCGCTGCACCTCGCCAAACGCCCGGAGGCCGCGGCCGCACGCACCCGCCTGCGCGACCGCCAGGAGGCCGATGGCGCGCTGCGCGGCAAGACGTCGATCACGAACAGCGGCGGCAACGACCTCGCGGTCGAGGCCACGGGTTTCGCGATCCTCGCCTGGCTGCCGGACCCGGCGTTCACGGGCAACGTGCGCAACGCCGTCGAGTTCGTGCAGAAGAGCCGTTCCGGCTCCGGCACGTTCGGCGCGACGCAGGCGACCATCGCGGCCCTGCGCGCGCTCACGGCATACGCAGCCGAGCACCGCGCCACGCGCACGCCCGGCACGATCCGCGTCTTCGAAGGCGACAAGCAACTCGCCGAACGTGCGTTCGCCGCCAACGAGAACGGCGTATTGACCTTCGAACTGTGGTCGCAGCTCGCGGCTGGCGAGCACGAACTTCGCGTCGAGGTAGAAGGTGGCGGCACCCCACTCGCGTGGGCCTGCGAAGTCGCCTACCACGCCGAGCAACCCGCCGACGATCCCGCGGCGCCACTCGCGCTGACGACGTCGCTGCGCAAGGCCACCGCCGAGGAAGGCGACACCGTGGCCCTCGACGTCGTCGTCCGCAACACCACCACCGCCACGGTGCCGACGCCGATCGCGATCGTCGGCCTGCCCGCCGGCTGCGAGCTGCAGACGCGCGTGCTCGAGGACCTGCAGCGCGCCGAGGCGTTCGCGTTCTGGGAACTGCGCGGCCGCGAGCTGGTGCTCTACTGGCGCGAACTCGCCCCCGGGGCCGAGCAGAAACTCACGCTCGACCTCGTCGCACGGGTGCCAGGTGCCACGACCGGCCCGGCGTCACGGGCGTATCCGTACTATGCGCCCGCCCAAAAGCGGTGGGACGCACCGCTGGCCGTGAACGTGAAATCCCGCTGATGGCGAATCGGCGGCTATCATGCCGCCTCGCATGCGCTCGCCGATTCTCGTCCTCGCCACCGCGACCGTCGCCACGGCCGCGCTCCGCGCGCAACCGCCGCCCAACTACTACAACTCGGTGGTTGCCACGTCGGCCACGACCCTGCGCAGCACGCTGCACGCGGTGATCGACGACCACACGCGCATTGCGTACACCGCGAGCGGGACCGACACCTGGAACGTGCTCGAGCTCGCCGACCAGTACGCTGGCAACTCGACGCAGATCCTCGACCTCTACAAGAACGCCGTCTACACGAAGCAGGGCGGCGGCAACTCGTTCTACAACCGCGAGCACACCTGGCCGAACTCGTACGGGTTCCCCAACGACGTCAGCACCAACTACCCGTACACCGACTGCCACCACCTGTTCCTCTGCGACATCTCCTACAACGGCGCGCGCGACAACAACCCGTTCTTCGGCGGCACCGCGGGCTGGACCGAGTGGACGACCACGGCGAACGGTGGCCAGGGTGGCGGCAGCGGCACCTTCCCGGGCAACAGCAATTGGTGGACGTCGCAGGCGCCCGCCGGCGGCTGGCAAACGTGGGCCGGGCGCAAGGGCGATGTCGCGCGCGCGATCCTCTACATGGACATCCGCTACGAAGGCGGCACCCACGGCATCACCGGCGCCGCCGAGCCCGACCTGCGGCTCACCGACGACCTCAACCTGATCAACGCCAGCGCGACGGGCAGCAACCTCAGCATCGCCTACATGGGCAAACTGAGCACGCTGCTGCAGTGGCATCAGGAAGACCCCGTCGACGCGAAGGAGCTCGCGCACACGAACGCGGTGTTCCTCCACCAGGGCAACCGCAATCCGTTCGTCGACCATCCGGAGTGGGTCGCGTGCCTCTACCAAGGCAGTTGCCTGCGCGTGCGACTGCCCGAGATCTGGATCAACGAAGTGCACTACGACAACACGGGTGTCGACGTGAACGAGTTCGTCGAGCTCGCCGGCCCCGCCGGTGACAACGTGAACGGCTGGATGCTGCTCGCAGTCGACGGCGCCACGGGACAGCAGTACGGACGCCGCCGGCTGAGCGGCGTGTTCCCGAACCAGCAGAATGCCATCGGCACGCTGTCGTTCTCGTTCCCGGGCCTGCAGGACGGCAGCCCCGACGGCATCGCCCTGCTCACCGCCGACGGCGTGCTGATGCAGTTCATCGCCTACGAAGGCTCGTTCGTCGGCGTCGGCGGCAAGCTCGCCGGCCGCACCGCGACCGACATCGGCGTCAGCGAGGCATCGAACTCGGCCGTCGGCCTGTCGCTGCAACTCGGCGGCAGCGGCAGCGGCTACACGCAATTCACCTGGCAGACTTCGCTCACGGCGACGCCGGGTGCGCGCAACACGAACCAGACGTTCCAGTGACGCGCGCAGGACTCCAACCATGAAAGAACGCTTCGAACGCCATCGCCAGCCGTGGACGCCGGCCGAAATCGCGAAACTCCATCACCTGGCCAGCAAGGGCATGAGCCTGCGGGCCATCAGCGAATCACTCACGCGCAGTGAGGAATCGGTCAAGATCCGCGCCAAACTGGACAAGCTCGACATCTCGAAGAAGCGCTGACCCGGCGCCGGGCGCGGCACGCGCGGGCCGCATTCGGGTCGAACTCTCTCCGTTTCCCGTCGACGCGCGTAGGGGTGCCCCATGAACGATCTCTCCCGTCGCGAATTCGTGCTCAGTGCCGCGGCGGCGGCCACGGTTGGCCGCTGGACCGGCCGGCAAGACCCCACCGACGCCTACGACGCCGGCCTCGAGAAGCTGGTGGCGACGGGCCCCGAACACGGCGGCGGCTTGTCCAACCATGGCCCAATGGCGATCGACGCCCTCGTCGCCCTCGATCGTCCCGACGTGATCGGCCGCTGGCTCGACGGCTACCGCAAGAATCTCGAAGCGGCACCCAAGCCCGGGCGCGTTCTCGATGCCGATGCGCGAACCGCGGCGCTGGGCAAGCGCGACGCGTTCGCCGACTTCGAGGCGACGTTCACCGCCTTGCTCGCCGACCAGCCGTGGCGCGACCTGGTCGGCGAATGGCAGGCCACGCTGCTGCCGAGCCTGTCGGCGGCGTTGGCGCACGGCGCGATCCGCACCGGCCACGCGGTGCGCGCGCTCACCGCGAAGGACACACCGCTGCGGCGGCAGGAACTGGCGCGCGCCCTCGCCTACCAGGCCGCCAACCATCGCGTGACGCTCGGCCCCACCGGGACGGGCACCAACGATCCGCTGACGACGCTGCCGACGGTTCCCCTGCTGCCGCGCGAGTTGCGCAAGCTGTCGCGCGGCTCCTCCGAACTGCGCCTCGCCGAAGCGGCGACGCACGAACCGTTCACGAAGGCCGTGGCCAACGGCGGTCCGGGCGACTCCGGCCCCAGTGCGTTCCGGAAGAGCCTGCTGCGCACGACGGCGCGGCAGTTTGCGCATCACGGCAAGGAAGCGCCGATCTTCTTCCTGCACGCCTTCACCGCCGTCGCCTCGCTGCATTCGTTGTGGCCCTGCCTCGACGCCGCGACGAGGACGCTGGCGTGCCGCCACGCCTGGCAACTCGTCGCTGCGATCCAGGCCCGCTTCGGCAATCGCCAGTTCGCCGCCGGCGCCGTCGTCGCCGACGCCAAGGAATGGCCGGCCGATCTGGCCGCCGCGGCAGTCGCGCACGGGGACGAACACGTCCTCAAGCTGACGGCGGCGTGCCGGATCGCCTGGCTCGACGATCCGGCGCCCGAGTTCGTCGCGGCGGCGCGCGCGGCGCCCGAACTCATGTGACGCGACGCCCTGCGCGGGCGTCGCGTGCCACGCGATCGCTCACTCGAGCTTCGCGGTGAACGCGGCCGTCAGCACGTGGCCGCCGAAGGCGATCTTGATCGACCCTTCGGACTTGCTGCCATCGTTCATCGCGACGGCGATGTCGAGTTCCTTCTGCGCTTCGGTCGCCGTCGCGTGCGTCATCGGGATCTCGATGCCGCCCTGCAGCTTGTTGCACATGAACGCGTCGAGCTTCAGCTTGCGCACGGCCGCGGCGTCATGCAACGCGAGCACGAAGGTGTTCCCGTCGCGTTGTTCGAGCGTCAGGTAGTAGTAGCCCGCGGGCACCGCAACCGCGCCGCACTGCAGGTCCATCGAGTTGTCGAGCCGGGTCCAGAAATCGGCACCGAGGCGCCACTTCTGCCCCTTGTACTTGCCCGACGAGACTGCCTTCTCCATCGATTCCTTCCAGTTGACCGGCGACCAGTCGATCGCGATCTGGCCCGGCGAACCACCGCGACCAAACCACGCGGCGCGGGCGTTCTTGCGCGCAATGCTCTGCTCGAACACCTGCACGCCGCCGCCACCGCTCGTCGCCTTTCCCTGCACCAACGCCTCGATCTTCGCCATGCGCGGATCCTTGCGCAGCGAGTCGAAGTCGGTGTCGCCCTGCAACTGCCCCAGATCGTCGAACCCGGCGGCGCAGCACTTCTCCAACCACGCGAACGCCTCGTCGGCATTGCCCTTGAGCGCGTGCACGCAGGCGATGTTGTACGTCGCCACGCCGGCGGTCTGCTTGAACTCGGCCGCCTTCATGTGCGCCGGCAGCGCTTCGTCGAGCTTGCCCGCCATGTGCAGCGAGTAGCCCAGCAACTGCCAGGACTGCGCGTCCTTCGGGTCCGCTTCGGTGAGCTTCTTGAAGTTGGCCGCGGCGATGGCGAAATCGCCGGCTTGCACCGCCTCCGTCGCTTGCGCGCGGACCTTCTTGATGTCGACGGCGGGATCTTGGGCCGAAAGGAACGCGGAAAGCGCCGCGATGAGCAGCGCACGGGTGAGGCTCGGGAAACGCATGGGACCTCCGGGGGATTGCGTTGGGGACGTGAGCGGCGTGCTACGCAAGGTCCGGAGTGACTGCGAACGGAACATCTCCCGACCGACGGGCGTTAGCGACCGGCCTTCGCCTTGCTCCACACGGCGCGCGACGGCCACGAGCCGAACACCGACACCACTCCGCCCTCCGCATGCTGGTGACGTACTCACCAGCCGCAGTGGCGCGGGTCACCTCCACGAGGTGCTGTCCGCGGGGTGCCGCCGCCGGTGCCGGTGCTGGCGACTGCGGCGCGGCGGCGAGCCGCGCAAGGCCAACGAACAGGAGCGAACCCGCGACGAACGGAACAACCATGGAGGCGCGCAACATACGCAACCACAGCGGGATGGTTCCGCGGTAGATTGCCCACAACCCGGGAACGACCATGAAGCTCGCTAACGCACTCGTGCTGTCGCTGCTGCCGTTCGTGCTTGCACCCACGCCGATCGCGTCGTCGGCGACGACGTCCGCGCTGCGCCCCGATCCGGTCAGCCCGATCGCCCGTGCAACCGCCGAGAAGGGGATGCAGTGGCTGGTCCGCGCCCAGAACCACGACGGCTCGTGGGGCGACAACCCAGGTTGCCCGGGCGAAGTCGGCAACACCGCGATCGCCTGCCTCGCGCTGCTCGCCCACGGCAGCACGCCGACGCGCGGCCAGCATTGCATGGTCCTGCAGCGCGCCTTCGACTGGATCACGCGCCGCACCCGTGGCTACGTCGGCGGCAAACGGCTCGACACCACGACGCTGCTGCATCGCAAGCTCGGCGACAACGCCGACCTCTACCTCGTCGCATTGCTCTACTCGCAGTCGACGACGCTCAACTGCGAACTGTTCGAAGACGACCGGATGCGCAACGAGCTGCGCAACATGGCGGCCCACATCGCCAGGCTGCAGAAGTCGAACGGCGAATGGGAGACGAGCTACGAGCCGATGCTGACCACGATCGCCGCGTGGCAAGCGCTGAAGCAGACGCACGCCGCCGGCATCCTGATCGACCAGGCCTCGCCGGAGAAGGTCGTGCGGTATCTGCGCGAGGACTGCCTGGAGAAGGCGACGGGAGTGTTCCGCGAAGACAAGTGGGGCCGCGCGCAGCGCTTCGTCACGCAAGCCGGCGGCGTGCGCGTCCTGATCGGCGAAGGCCTCGGCAAGGAAGAAGACGTGCAGCGTGCGATCGGCGTGATCGACAAGATGCGCTTCGACCAGGACGTCGGCGGCGCCACCGGCGGCGAGGAGTTCCTCGGTGCGCTGTATGCGACGCAGGCGCTGCTGCTCGAACAGGACAAGGTCTACGCCGCCTGGTACGACCGCATCACCAAGGCACTGAAGTCGAGCCAGAACGCCGACGGCAGCTGGGTCGGCCACCACTGCATCACCGGTCGCGTGTTCTGCACCGCGTGCTCGATCCTGACGTTGCTGACGCCGGATCGGCAGCTGCCTCTGGTGGAACGGTGAAGCGCGCGGCCGGCGCCACGCGGCTCCCGGCACTCGTTCTCGCCCTCGCGACCGCGTCGCTGCTGACGCTGCCGGGTTCATGCCGCCAGAACGTCGAGGCGACGCCCGCCGCCATCGACTGGCTCGCGACGGCACAGGACGCCGACGGACTGTGGCATTCGCGCACCTACGCGATGCTGCGGCACGGGGAGTCGACGACTGCCACGCTCGCGTTGGCGCTCGCGCAGCTGCCAGAGCCACACCGCCACAAGGCCGAGCCGCTGCTGCTGCGCGCGCTGGCCGGGCTCGCCACGCGGCGCGCGCCGTCGCCGCCAGTTCCGCCCGAGCCCGTCGACTATCCGTGCTTCACCGCGGCGCATCGGCTGCATGCGCTGGCGCTGCGGCGCCCCGAGGGCTGGCGCGCGACCGCCGACGAGCTGGTCGCATTCCTGCGCCGGCACCAGCTCGGCGCGAGCAACGGTTGGCCTGCCGACGCACCCGAAACCGGCGGCTTCGGCCTTGGCGCGGTCGAACCACGGCATCCGCTCGGCGGCGACATGGTGGGACTCGCCGCCGTGGCAGCGGTGCTGCAGGCGCTGGTCGCCGCCGACGTGCCGCGCGACGACACGCTGTTCGTGCAGGCGCGGACCTTCGTGCAGCGCTGCCAATGCGCCGACGGTGGCTTCCGCTATGCGCCGGTCGAAGACTGGCGTGGCACCAAGGCGGGCTTTGCGCGCGACGAGACCGGCCGCGAAGTGCCGCGCAGCCATGGCACGGCGACGTGCGACGGCATCTTGGCCCTGCTGGCGCTGGGCGAACGTCCGATCCAACCGGCGCTCGCCCGCGCCCTCGCCTGGCTCGAGCACAACGCCGCGGCAACGATGCCGGGCCTGCAGCACACGACCGACCCGACGCTCGAACCGTCGATGCGCCTCTATTGGGCAGAATCGCTTGCGGCCGTCGCGCGGGCGCTGCCCGCCCATCCGCGCGCGGCGACGTGGCAGACGTTCGCCGTGTCGATCGCCCGCGAACGGCAGCAACGCGATGGCAGTTTTCTAGGGCTCGCGACGACCATGAAGGAAGACGACCCGCTCGTCGCCACCGCGCTCGCGCTGCTCGCGACCGGTGCGCGCGACTGATCGGCTGCGCGCTACGCTGCCAACCGCCAGGTACCTCGAGTCGGCCCCGGCGTCGATGAAGGGCTTCCCAGGCGGCCAGGTGTTCGTCGGCGAGGCGTTCGCTGGCGAAGTCGTCGGACTCGCTGCGGCGACCGAGGGATGCCGGGCCGTGCATCTGGGGCCACTTCACCTCGGCGTCCTGCACGAGCGGTCGCGCACGATCGTGCCCCTG
>SXGT01825651.1_pt1 | contig 16453 bp, 16 predicted proteins | sample 3176221 | NCBI WGS metagenome assembly SXGT01 (sample SAMN11356862, study PRJNA531348) | freshwater metagenome | isolation source: freshwater sample F1-120 | place: China: Fuxian Lake, Yuxi | collected 2017-12-25 | reverse complement strand
GTGTTGAAGATGCCGGCGGCGACCAGGAGGCCGATGATGATCTCCATCACGCGGCTCCCCCCGACCTTCATCGCCACGAACGTGCGGATCTCGGGTTGGATCTCGTCCCAGGTGAGCACCGCGGTCTCCGGGCCGATCTGCGGGTCGATGCGCGCGGCCGCGTCGTAGGTGGCCCGCCCGTCGGCGAGGAACAGCGCGACCTGCGTGGCCTCGGTCGGGTCGTAGCCGACGAGGTTGCGGAGGGTGCCGATGGGCAACAGGACCAGGGCCCCGTCGATGCTCGGGGCGCCGGTGCGCACCGTACCCACGAGCCGCTGCATGCCGGTGATGATCTCTCCGCGCCGATCGGTCAGGGTGTAGACCACCTTGTCGCCGAGCTGCGCATCGAGGTTGGCCGCCAGGCGCTCCCCCAGGACCACGCCGGGCTCGTCGGCGCGCGTGAAGAGCTGACCTTCGGTGACCGAGCGCGTGAAGGTGAGCGTGTCGGCGCTCTCGAGCGCCGGGTCGTACGCGATGAAGAACGCGCCGAAGCTGTCTGCGGCGGTCGCGACCATGGCCTGCCCGGTGACGCGCTCGACCGCGTGCGCGGCGTCGGGGTCGGCCTCGAGCACCGCGCGCTTGGCGGTGGTGTCGCCCACGGTGCGGGTGAGCGTCGGAGTGTCACGGAACTCGGGGTGCTGGAGCGCCACGTGTCCCGACCCCATGCGCGCGGCATTGTCGATGAACTCGGCGAACGACCGGTCCTGCAGCGCCGTCATGAGGAGGGTCAGGAACCCGCCGAACGCGATGGACGCGAGCGTGAGCAGGGTGCGTCGGCGCTGGCGCCACAGGTTGCGCCACGCGAGGGAGACGAGCAAGCCGAACGACATGGTCGACCTCACTGGTGTTGCATCGCTTCGACAGGGTGGAGGAGCGCGGCTTTGCGTGCGGGGATGAACACGGCGACGGTCACGATGGCGAACAGCATGCCCAACGGCAGGCTGAGGCCCTGCAGCGTGTAGACGCCCCGCCACACCGGCGGCATGGTCATGCCCATCATGTCGACCCCGCCGAGCCCGGCGACCTGGAGGCCCCGCTCGGTGAGCCACCACATGACCGGGAGCGCAGCGACGATGCCGACGACGGACGCCACCGCGGCCTGGATCAGACCTTCGAGCATCATCATCGTGAACACTTGAAGCGGACCGTACCCGATGGCCTTGAGCACGCCGAACTCCCGGATGCGCTCGAACACCGCCATCAACATCGCGTTGAGGACGAGGATGGCCACCGCGACGTACAAGATGAAGTAGACGATCGCGACCTGGACCTTGACCCCGCCGAGCATCTGGGCGACCACGGGGTTGATCTGTTCCCAACTGCGTACTTCGGCGCCGGGTGCGAGCGCGGCTGCCTGGGTGGTGGCGGCGGCGAGGCCCACTCCCGGCGGGGCGCGCAGGATGAGGCGGTGGGCGCCGGACGGCAGGACGAACAGCTCACGGAACTTGGCTTCGCCCATCAACACCGTGCCGCGATCGGTGCCCGAGGCGACCGAGGACAACACGCCGCGAACGCGGAACAGGTCGTTGGCCATGCTGCCGTCGGCGCCCTGCGACAACACCACCAGCTCGCTCCCCCGCGACAGCCCGAGCGTGCGCGCGAGGCCCTTGCCCACCACCACGCCGTTGGGATCGGAGGGATCGAGCCACTCGCCGTCGGCCACCGCGGTGGCGATGGCCAGGACGTTGCCGTCGCGTGTGGCGTCGAGCCCGAGGAGCAGCACCCCGGCGGAGAGGTCTCCCGACGCGGCCAGCCCCCCGGCCTGCAATCGCGGGGCGACCGCAAAGCCCGCGGCTTCGAGCGCCGGAACCAGCGTGCTGGCGTCGATCGTCTCGTGGATGGACGGCCGCTTGGACCAGCCGGCGCTGTTGACCTGGATGTCGCCCAGATCGTACCGGGTGACGTCGCGGGCCATGTCGCCCACCATCCCGTCGATCAGGCCCGAGTAGATGAGCTCGGTCCAGAGTGCGAGGGCCATGGCGGCGATGGTGATGAACGAACGCCGACTGTTACGCCAGACGTTGCGCCAGGCCATCCGAAGGACGATCATGCGGGGCCTCCCGAGGGGGCGGGGATGGACGCGGCGGACTCGAGCCAGAGCCGGAGCTGCGCCACGTCGTAGAGTTGCAGGGTTCCCGGCGCGGCGCCGAGCAGGCGGTGGACCGCGTCATGGTAGGCGGCGACCTCGGCTTCGAGCTCGGCGATCGACAAGGTGGGCTCGCCGTCGGTGAGCACCGCGTCGCCCACGAGGTTGCCCATGGCGGTGCTCAACTGCAGGAGCTGCCGCGCCGACTGGCGCGGGTAGGGAGTGTCGAACACGCCCTCGCGCACACCCTGCTCGACGAGCTGGGCCACCAACGGCAACATCAACGCCGCACCTTCGCGCACCATGCGCGAGTACAGCGCGGCGTTGGCCTCGGCCCGGAGCGCCCGGTGCATCTGGATGAAGACCGCGCGGTGTTCGGTCTTGAACTGGCCGGTGCGCGAGAAGATGTGCCCGAACTTGGTGACCGCGTCGAGCCCCGGCGCGTGGACCACGCCGATGATGCCGCCGAGGATGCGCCCGTTCATCCGGCCGAGCACCGCGTCGAGCAGCGCCGACTTGGAAGGATAGTGGTGGTAGAACGTGCCCTTGGCGATGCCCGCCGCGTCGATGATCGCCTGCACCGGCGTCTCGTCGTAGCCGCGCTCGAGGAACATGCGCTCGGCGATGCCCAGGAGCTCGACCTGACGTTCTTCGGCTGCTTTGCTGACCCGCGCCACCTTCACCTCGTGACCGACCGACGGTCGGTCGGGTTGAGGTTAGCCGCCCCCGGCTACCGGCGCAAGGGGAATCGTCGGGGCGCGGCGCCGCGACCGTCCTCTCGCCGGGCCGGAGCCGGCGCGCCGCGCGCTGCGGCGCGCGAGGGGACACCGGGCGCACAGCGCCCCGACCGGCCCCCGTCCGGTTACCCCTCCGACCATGCTGGCCCTCCTGCTCGCGTGCGCCGTGCCGACCGTGGACGAGACCGGCGACGTCGGCGACAGCCGGGGCTCCGTCGACACCGGGGAGCCCGCGCCCACCGCGATCGACGGGCCGTGCGGGCCCTGGGCGGGGGTGGGTGGCGTCGGCACACGGTGGGTGTACGAGCCGACCGACGACTACGTTGCCAACTTCGGGTTCGACGGCGCCGCGACCGTCGAGGTCACGGCCCAGGACGGAGGCGTCTTCACGTTGGTCGAAGTGGGCGACTACGCCGGCGACAGCGGCAGCTTCACGTGGTCGCGCGTCGAGTCGTGGCGTTGCGACGCCGAGGGCGCGTGGTGGTTGCGCTCCGACACCGAGACCCACCTGACCTCGGGTTCGTTCACCGCCGACCAGGTGGGCTGGCGCACCTTCGAGCCCGGCTGGCTCGTGCGGCCGAGCACGTTGGTGGACTGGTCCAGCACCTTCACCCTCACCGTCGCCGTCGGGGACGCCGAGCCCGCCGTCAGCGAAGCCGCGTGCACCACCACGGTCGGCGCCGAGAGCACGGTCGAGGTCGCCGGGCGCACCGTCCCGGCTCGCTCCATCACCCCAACCTGCGAGGGCGTCGGGGCCGATCCTGGCGTGCTCGGCGCGGGAGTGGGGTTGTTGTCGACACCGGAGAAGGAGCTGGTCGACTACCGCCCGTGACCGCGGTCGGCGTCACGTCAGACGCCAGCCGTCGCGAACCCCATCGCGCGGGCCGCCGTCTCGAGCTGCCCGTCGTGCGTGGCGAAGACCGGTGCTTCACCTCGTGCATCGCGCCACAGCACCGCGGTCGCGAGGTGGAGGGCGTCCAGCGTCCCCAGCGGGGTGGGGAAGGGGTCGGCGGCCCGACGGAGCACCGCGAGCGACACGTCCACCCGCTCCATCCGCGCGAGGAGCTGCAGCACCAACCCCCGGCGATCGGCGAGCGCCTCGGCCTCGAGGAGCCCCTGCCGAAACCGACGGTCGAGGGTGCGAAGGCACTCGACTTCGGTGAGCGCGCTGGTGACCGCCGTGTGGATGGCCCTCCACTCGGGCAGGCGGTCGGGCTGCGCCATGACCACCCGCAAAAGAACCGACGAATCGACGTAGGCGATCAACCGCGCTCCGCGCGTTCGACGCGGAGCTGCGCGAGGACGTCCCCCTCTCCGGCCGGGGGACCGAGCAGCGGCACCTCGTGCAGCGGACCCACCGCCGGGCGGACCACCAACGCAGCACCGGCCGCGCCGACGGGGACGATCCGCGCGATGGGCTCGCGCCGGTCGAGCACGAGGATCGTCTCGCCGCGCCGAACCGCCTGGAGGTGTTCGCTGAGGTGGGCCTTCAGCTCGGCCGTGCCTACCGTAGTCATGACCATGCGGTAGTCACCTCTGGTCATCCTGTCAACGCCGCCACGCTGACGGGTGAGATGAGCGCCGGCTGTCCGTCGGTCTCGACCCGTACGGCCAGGGCGGGGTCGCTGACCCAGGCCCGGACCACCTCGCCGTCCCGCTCGAACCACCCGAGCCAGCCGAACCCGCCGTTGATCGCGAAGCGGTCCTTGCCGACGCCCGGCGCTGCCCGCAGGCCGCGGCACACCAGCCGCACCGTTCGGAGGCGCGTGACCACCAGGAGCACGTCCCCATCACGTTCGTAGCGCACCGGCGCGTCGGCCAGCACCCAGCCCAGCGATGCCCCGACGACCCCCACGAACGAGAGCGCCACCCACGGCGCCCGGCCCGCCCGGAGGTCGAGGACCAGCGCCACCCCCGCGGCCACCCACAACGCCGTCGCCGCCAGCCCCAGGGCCAGCGCACGCGCAGGGAGCGCCGCAGCGGGCGAGCTCGCCATTCAACCCACCTTGCGGAACACCCGCCGGAGGGTGACCTCGTCCGCGCCGGTACCGATGGTGGTGTCCACCGTCATCACGCTTCCGCTGACCGAACGACGGCTGACGAAGAGCTGGTCCTTCCCGTCGATGCGGATGGTGCCCGCCGCGACGATGGTGTCGCCGACCAGCCGCGGCACCACGCGGAATTCGTAGCCGAAGAAGGACCCGATGACCGGCTCGGCGCCGCTGAGGTCGACCGTCTCGGTGCGGTCGCCGAGGCTCCCATCCACCGCCACGACCAGGCGTTCGCCCACGATCGCCACCGTCTGGGTGGAGCTGCCGGCCGCCTTTCCCAAGAAGCCCGGGATTCCGAGCTTCTCCAACACCGGCGCCACGTCGGAGGACGCCGCCACATCGAGGGTCCAGGTGCCGACCATGGCGCTCGGGGGGGCGGCCGCGAGGGCGATGGTGAACAGGAGGGCGATCATCCGGGGAGCGTAGCCGCTACTCCGGCAGGTGCACGGTCAACCGCTCGTCCAGCACCGTGGACCCGTCGAGGAGCGCGGCGGCGTCGGGGTCGTCGATGCCGAGCTGCACGGTCGCGGCGAACGCGCTCGTGTACGCGGCGACGAGGTCCAGGCCCTGTTCCTTGTCGAAGGAGTCGCACTGGACCGGGCTGTTGGTGAACGTCTCGTGGCAGGAGTCGCCGAACTCCACCCAGGTCGGGGCGGCAGCCGCGGCGTCGACGAAGGCGCTGTCGTCGGGCTGGGAGAGGTACAGGATCGGGCGGTCGGCCGCGGCCCAGCCGGCGGTGGCCACCAGGTCGTCGTGGGCAAAACCATCGAGCGGAAGGACCGCGTTCACCCGGGGATCGTCGACCCGCCCGACGAAGGCGGCGCGCTCGGCGTCGGTGCACGCCCCTTCGGCGCACCGCGCGTCGAGGGCGGCCTGGTCGAACTCCGGTCCCGACATGAGCCACGCGGTCTGCCCGCCGAAGCTGTGCCCGATGACGAGCACGCGGGAGGTGTCGACCAACGAACGCAGCGGGTCGCCGCTCGGCAGCGCTTCCAGCGCGTCGATCGTCGCGATCACGTCGGCGGTGCGGGTGCGCGAGAACCCGACCGGGACGGGGTCGACGTGGTCGATCAGGGTGTTTTCGAGGTGGTCGGGCGCGGCCGCGATCCAGCCGCTGTCGACCAGGTGGCGCAGGATCGGCGAGAGGTTTCCACCCCACGCCTGCGATCCGTGGCTGTAGACGACCAGGGGCCGGCTGCAGCCACCCCAGTCGCCGAGCCCCGCGTCGACCCACGAGTGGTCGTCGACGAACGTGTCGAGGAAGCGGGCGCCCGTGCCCTGCGTGTCGTCGGTCGGGTACCACACGTTGACCGGCACGGTGCGGCCCGGGACCCAGTCGGCGTCGACCTCCGCGTCGATCACCCGGTAGCCGGTGGCGGGGTCGGTGCGCGTGAGCACGGCGGCGGGCTCGGGACACGTCGGCGGGGGACCGCCCTTCTCGTAGACGCAGGCGGCGAAGAAGAGGAGCATCCCGAGAGCCTATCTGGGCGATGCGCCGCGACCGGTCCGGAAGCGGGCGGAAGCTCGCGCGCATCGCGCGGCGCGTACCGGCACCGGCCGCCATCGCGGCCGGTCGCGACGCGCCGCCCAGACTGGTGCGTGATGGGCAACAAATCGGAGGGTGTCGCCGAGGTTCGCGGGATTATCCTCTGCGCATGGACCCACTCCTCAAGGCCGTTCCGCTCGGCAACCCGCCCTGGCCCACCCTCGACCCGTTCCTGTTCTGCGTGCACCACGACGACGCCTACCCCGATGGCAACGAGCAGATGGGGCCCGCGGCCTCGCTCGCGGGGCGCGACATCGGCATGGACTTCGCGGGCAAGGACGGCTGGCGGATGTACCACGGGCAGACGATCCCGGGCTTTCCCGCCCACCCGCACCGCGGGTTCGAGACGGTGACGCTCGCGCGCGACGGCTTCATCGATCATTCGGACTCGATGGGCGCCGCGGCGCGGTTCGGCGAGGGCGACGCGCAGTGGATGACGGCAGGCGGTGGCGTGGTGCACAGCGAGATGTTCCCGCTTCGACGCAGGCAAGGCGGCAACCACGCCGAGCTGTTCCAGCTCTGGCTCAACCTGCCTCGCAAGGACAAGCGCGTCCCGCCCCACTTCGCGATGTTCTGGAGCGAGCAGATTCCCACCATCACCCAGGGAGAAGCGGGGAAGCAGGCGCGCGTCACCCTGGTGACGGGCGCGCTCGGCGACGTCGCTCCGCCGCGGCCGCCGCCGCACTCGTGGGCGGCCGACCCCGCCAACCACGTGTGGATCTGGACGATTCGCCTGGAGCCGGGCGCACGGTTCACCGTGCCTGGGGCCACGGCGGGCCTCAACCGTGTCGCGTACTTCTTCGGTGGAGGAGCGCTGACCGTCGGCGGTCGCGCGGCGCCTGCCCGTCACGCGATCCAGCTGCGCTCCGAGGTCGACGCCGAGCTGGTCGCGGGCGACGCGGTGGAGGTGTTGTTGCTCCAGGGGCGGCCCAGCGCCGAGCCGGTGGGGCAGTACGGCCCGTTCGTGATGAACTCCCAGTCGGAGATCCAGGAGGCGTACGCCGACTACCGGCGCACCCGCTTCGGCGGGTGGCCGTGGGGCAAGGACGACCCGGTGCACGTTCGTGAAGCGGGCCGCTTCGCGCGCCATGCGGACGGGCGCGTGGAGAAGCCGCCGGGCGTTACTTCGGCTTGAACGCCGAATAGATGACCCAACGCCAGCAGTCGCGGATCGCGCCGGCGGGCGACACCTCGAAGGGGTGCGCCGCGCGGACCTCGGCCGGGCAGTGGTGGTACAGGTCGCGGATCTGGTGGCGATGAAGCTGGGGAGTCTCCCAGGTTGCGATCCAGTTGTCGATGTCCTCCCACTGCAGGTACTCCTGGGTGGTGAGGTCGACGAAGCCGGCCTCGGCGAGCAGGCGGCGCATGTCCTCGTCGTAGAGGTTGTTCACGAAGAGCGGCTGCTTCTTCTTGACGACCTGGAACATCCACGGCCCGTCGATCGCGCCGAACGGCACCCATTGGCCGACGACGAACTGGCCGCCCGGCTTCAGGACGCGGAAGATCTCCGCGAGCGGGCGCTCGGGTTGGGGCAGCAGGTGCAGGACCTCGCGGTTGCAGACGCCGTCGAAGCTCGCGTCGGGGAAGGGGATGTCGTACACGTCGCCCTGCACGACCTCGTCGAGGCGCTGGCGGGAGAGCGCGACCATCTCGGGCGTGAGGTCCAGGCCGATGATCCGGCCGACGCGGCCCCGGAAGCTCGCCCCCACCACGCCGGACCCGCAGCAGACGTCGAGCACGACGGCGTCCCCGGCGAGCTGGCTGGAGCCGCCGTGGAGGCCGAGCAAGCCGGCGTTGGTGATCCAGTCCGCGGACTGGTGCCAGTTCTTGCTGCGGATGCCGAACTGTTGGCGGTAGATCTCCTTGTCGACGAGGTGCTCCACGCGCTCGTAGCGGGCACGTTCGCTCGCGCGTCGCGACGCCATGCGGGCACGGCCGGCCTCGATGGCACGGCCGACCACTGCCGCTGCTTCGCTCGGGTGCGCCCCGAGCCACGCGCTCAGGGCCGCGCCCACCGCCGCTTCGACGGCGCCGCCGGCGACCGCGTCGAGCAGGCGGGTCTTGGTCTGCCCCTCGAAGTGTGGGTCGCGCATGCGGACCGACAACACCGCCACGAGGCCCTCCATGCAGTCGGCCCCCTGCAGCGGCTCGGTCGGGTCGAGCAGGCGCGCGTCGCGGGCGAACCGCGTCAGGGCGTGCCCCACGGCGGCGCGCAGGCCGTCCTGGTGGGCGCCGCCGAGCGGGGTGTGGACGTGGTTGACGAAACACTCGACCGCTTCGGCGAACGCGCGCGTCCACCACAAGGCGGCGTCGATCTGCACGTCGCCGACGCGCGTGTTGACCACCAGCGGCGCGGGGTGGACGAGCTCGTGGGCGCCCGCCAACCAGCGCGCGAAGCCGGCCAGGCCCTCGTCCGACGAGAAGCGCACCTCGCCGCCCGGGTGGCGGAGCGCGCAGCCGAGCCCCGAGGTGAGCCACGCCTGGGCGCGCAGCCACCGTTCGACCGCGCCGGCTCCGGCCTGCGCGGCGCCGAACACCTCGGGGTCGGGGAGGAACCGGACGGTGGTGCCCGTGCCTTCGGCGTCGCCGACGCGGTGGAACGGCTCCACGACCTCGCCGCGGGCCCAGCGACCCCGCCAGGCGCCCCGGTCGCGCCGCACCTCGAGCGCGAACTCCGCCGACAACGCGTTGACGCAGGTGAGGCCGACGCCGTGGAGGCCGCCGGGCAGGCGGTAGGGCCCGTCGCGGAACTTGCCGCCGGCGTGCAGCTCGGTGACGACGACCTCGGCCACGGGGCGGCCGCTCCGGTGCAGGCCCACGGGGATGCCGCGCCCGTCGTCGGTGACGCACCACCGCCCGGCGTCGTCGACCTCGGCGCGAACCTGTGTCGCGAAGCCCGCGAGCGCCTCGTCGAGCGCGTTCTGCAGGACCTCGACGACGAGCTGCATCACGCCCTCGGCGCCGGTGCTCCCGACATACATCGCCGGGCGCATGCGCACGGCCTGCAGCCCCTCCAGGACCACGATGCTGTCGGCATCGTAGCCGGTCGCGGCTGCCGTCACTCGGCCCCCTCGCCGAGCGCGGCGAGGCGCGCCGCGTGCGCCGCGCGGAGCCGGCCCACGCTCTCGAACCAGCTCCCGATGTCGGCGAACCCCTCGCGACGCGCCAGCGCGGCGCGGCGTGCCCCGGCGTCGGCGTCGAACGCGTAGAACCGTTCCAACGCGGCCACGTTTTGCGCCGTGGCGCCGACCACGCGGCCGGTGAGCGGCTCACGCGCACGAAGCAAGAGGTCGAGCGTGCCGCGCACGTTGACCTGGTGTTGTTCGGCCAGCTCCCGCAGGGCGAGCGCGGCCTTCGGCTCGCCCTCGATCTCGGCGATGCGCGCGAACCAGGCGGCTTCGACGGCGGCGACCGCCTCGTCGCGCAGCGCCGCTTCGAGCTCGCCGCGGGTCAGGGTGTCGTCGAGGTTGGGCGGCGTGTAGCGCGCCGCCGGGAGGGACGAGTCGGTCACGGGGGCCGCTTATCAGACCGAGACGCTGAACTCGCGCTCGTTCACGCGCGTGAGCGTGACTCCGGCGCCGGAGCCGTACAGGCCGCGGTAGGGCAGCGCGCCCGGGTCCATCACCCCCCCGGCGGACGAGAACTGGGCACGCCACTCGGTCGTGGGCTCGGGGTCGTAGTAGGCGAAGTGCTCGGGGAAGTGCTGGAAGTCCATCACCGGGCCGGGCTGGTAGGCGTCGTACAGGCGCTTGTAGGCCCCGCGCATGGTCGTGTCGGGGAGCTGGTTGTAGTTGATGTACTCGTCGCGCTCCAGCGCCTGCTCGACCGCAAGCCACCGCAGGTGCTCGACTTCGTCGCGGATCACGCCGTTCTTCAGCGAGTCGCGGTACACCGTGGTCCCGGGCATCGCCGAGAGGTACTTCACGCGGGTGATGTGCTTGTTCTCTTCGGCCCAGTCGCACATGTGGTCGAGAGAACCGTCGTTTTCGTCGGGGAGCCCCACGATGGTGAGCCCGCCGTAGCGTACGCCGGCGTCCCAGGTGTGCTTCATCGCCTTCTGCACGAGGTTCTCGGTGCTGCCCTTGCGGGCGCTCTTGAGCGCCGCGGCGCCGAGGGACTCGACTCCGTACAGCGCGATGTCGCAGCCGGCCGCGCCCATCGCGCGCGTGACCTCGCCGTCGACGTCAGAGTTGCGGGTCAGGCACGTCCAGCGGATGTCGTGCTCGCCGATGACCTCGAGGTACTCCATCGTCTGCGGCTTGTGGGCCGTGAACGTGAGGTCGACGAAGAAGACGAAGTCGATGCCGTACTTGCGCTTGTACTCGGCGAGCTCGGCGCCGAGCTTGGCGGGCGACTTGACCCGCTCCTGCGGCGTGGTGCGGTAGCAGAAGCTGCAGTCCATCTTGCAGCCGCGGCTGTAGCTGGCGATGATCTGCTTCTGGAGGCCGCGCGGGTCGCGCGACTGGGGCCAGAGGTCCAGGTTCATCGTGGGCAGCGCGTCGAGGTTCGGCATCTGGCCCCGCGGCGCGGTCGCCTGGACCTGCCCCTGGGCATCGCGGTACCAGATGCCCTTGATCTCCGGCAGGCGCGACCCCCACAACCCCTGGGTGAACGCCTCCATGACCTCGAGGATGGTGAGCTCCCCTTCGCTGATCACCGCGACGTCGGCCTGCGTGTGGTGCATGAAGACGTGCGGAACGGAGGTGACGAGCGAACCGCCGACGATGATCGGCAGGCGGGGACGGCTCGCCTTGACCTCGCGGATGAGCTGCTCGAGGAAGGGGTAGCAGTCTTCGTACGTGGCGAGGCCCACCACGTCGCACCCCTCGAGGATCTGGCGGTGGGCCGTCTCCAAGGGCGTGCGGTCGTAGCGCACGTCGATGATGCGCACCGGGTAGCCCGCGTTGTGCAGGACCGTGGCGATGTAGGAGACCCCCTCGTACGGCGAGGTCAGGAAGAACTCCCAGCCGCGGGGCATCGAGAACGGCGACGGCCCCACGACCAACGCGATGCGGGGGAGCTTGGGGTTGGTCGCCACCGGCGAGCGCCCCTGCTGCGCCATGAGGTCCATCAGCGCCTGGTCGGTGCGCCCGTTGGCGGCGGCGTAGAGCGCCGGGTCGAGTGACGGAGTGTAGGCCATGGGGTCCTCGCCGGTTGCCGCCCACGGTACCGGACCGCGTCGGCATCGTCAATCGGGGGCAGGCTACCGATCAGAACAGCTTGATGTGCTCTTCCTGCACGCCCAGGAACTGCGCCGGGTCACTCTTCATGCTCCCCATCCAGCCGCGCACGTCCTGCTCGAGCTCGTAGGTGGTCTTGGGGTCGGTGGCGCTCAGGTCGGTGCGCTCGCCGGGGTCGGCCGCGAGGTCGTAGAGCGACTTCTGGCCGTCTTCCAGGTCGAGGATGACCTTCTTGTCGCCGACGCGACTCGCGCGGAGGTGGACGAACAGGCGATAATCGGACTCGGCGTGGATCGGCAGGTCGAGCTTCTCGCCCCGCAAGAGGGGGAGCAGGCTCTTGCCGTCGACGTCGGCCGGCGGCGTGACGCCGAGCGCGTCGAACATCGTCGGGAACGCGTCGATCGTGCGCACGGGGGTGTCGACCACCCGCGCGCCCTCGCCCGCGGGGAAGCGGATGCTCAGCGGCACGTGGAGCTGGTGTTCGCACAGCGTGGCGCCGTGGTCGAGGTAGTCGTGCTCCATGAACTCTTCGCCGTGGTCGGCCAGGAGCACGAGGATGCTCTTGTCGTAGAGCCCGAGCTCGCGCAGGCGCGCGACGAAGGCGCCGAGCCGGGCGTCGGCCTCGCGCACCTTCTCCTGGTACACCTTGAGGAGAAACGCCGTGTCTTCCGGGGACACATCGCCGTGCGGCGGGTCGCCGGGCTTGACGATGGTCGCGAGGCCGGCCTCGCGCAGCTTCGCCTGCTCCTCGATACTCCCGTCGAGCGCGCCAGTGTACGCGGGGTCCAGCTCCTTGGCGGTCTTCCCCACCGGGTGCTGGCCGTGGGCGTCGTAGCCGTGGAAGAACATGAAGAAGTGCTTGTCCTTGTTGGCGCCGAGCCACTCCATCGCCGGGGGGCCCGAGTAGTCCATGCCCGCGAAGGTCCGGTCGTCCAGGTAGCTGGTGAACCCCCGGTTGTAGCCGAACTTGCCGCTCACGCCGGCGCCGCCGGTGAACGCCACCGCCTCCCATCCGGCGGCGACGAGCCCCTCGGGGAAGGTGGGGATGGTGTCCTCCAACCGGTCGAACACCAGCTCCTTCCCGCCCGCCGGGTCGGGCACGAGCTTGTTGACCACGCCGTGCCGCGTGGGCCAACGCCCGGTGAAGATGGCGATGTGCGAAGGAACGGTCCACGGCGCGGCCGACGTGACGTTGGTGAACGCGACGGACTCTTTCTGCAGGGCGTCGAGGTTGGGGGTGAACGTGCCCCCGCCGAGGCCGGTGTGGTCGAAGCGCAGCGCATCCATGCTGATGAGGATGATGTTGAGGTCCTTGGCCTGGGCCGCGTAGTCGAACGTCGGGCCCACGGGGGCCGGCGGCGTTGCCGGCGCGACGGGGGGCGCGGCCTCCTCGGTGGTGCACGCGGCGAGGCAGAACGCGAGGGCCAGGGCAGGACGGGTCATGCCCCGCCGCCTATCATCGCTCCGCGGGGAACAGGGTCGACTGGATGGACTGTTGCCGCGTCGACGGCAACGCCCAGGTGCGCGCGTCGTCGTGGAGCGCCGAGGTGTCGAAGGCGCCGCCCCCCGCGAGCAGCGGCGTCGCGGGCCATCCCGCCGCGAGCAGCGTCCGCGCGGCCTCGTCGGCGATCCGCGCCGCCCCGGCCGCGGAGGGGTGCATCACGTCGACGAACAGGTCGCGACTGTCGCCGCCGCCGGCCGCCATGCCCGCCCGCGCCGAGACGACGGGCACACCGTGGTGGGCCGCGACCGCGGCCTGGGCGGCGAAGTACACATCCCACAGCGCCCCGCCGACGTCGAACTCGCCGTCGAGCAGCCCGCGGTTGACCGGCGCCAGGAACACCACACCCACGCCCCGATCGTGCGCCGCGCGCGCCATGGCGTCGAGGTTGGCGGCGTAGTCGGCGATCGGCACCCGCCGGTCCTGCGATCGCGGCCAGGTGCTGTCGCGGGTCCAGGTGATGACGTGCGCTCCTTCGCCGCCCCGCGCGCGGTCCACCCCCACCGCCACGGTGCGAAAGAGCGCCGACCGGTAGAGCGGGCTCCGGCCGGCGCGCGCGCTGGCCAGCAGGTCGCGGTCCTTGAACGCGTCGACGTTGTTGTCGCTCCACAGGTTGCCGATCAAGAGCAGCGTCGGCTCCACGCTCCAGCCCACCTCGTCCAACAAGAGGCGGGTCTGCTCGGTGGAGTACCCTGGAACCCCGCCGTTGACGGCGTCGGCGTCGACGCCCGCCGCGCGCAGGGCGGCCTCCAGGCGAGGGGCGAGCGCTTCGTCGTCGGCGATGCCGTGGCCGAAGAAGCTCGAGTCGCCGAGGACCAGGACACGCTGCCGCCCCGCCGGGCGCGGGAGCTCCGGCAGCGCACCGCGCAGTCCGAGCGCGTTGATCGTCGCGGTGGCGCCGCCGTTGCCGTGGGTGCCGGGCGCCATCCCCCACAGCCGCGTGGGGTGGCCGGCCATCAGCACCCCCTGGCCGCCGCCCGCCATCCATTCGGGAAATCGGGCGTCGGTGAGCCGGGCCGCACCTTCGCCGACCGCGGCGAGCGCCACGAGCACCAACGCGGACATCAGCGCCCTCGCGCCCCGGGACGCGCGCCGCATCAGGCTCCCCGCGCGAGGATGCCGGTCAGGCAGCCGAGGCCGCCGGCGGCCCGGAGGTACTGCGACACCTCCAGCGTGTGACACTCCACGCCGGCCGCTTCGAGCCGCGCCCGGGTGCGAGGGGCGCCGGCAGGCATCACCACCTCGTCGGGCCCCAGCGTCACGAAGTTGAGCGCGCGCCCGCGCACCACCTCGTCGGTGTCGGGGAATTCGAGGAGCTCGACGTCGAGCTCCGCCAGCGCCGCGCGGATCGACGGTGTGCAGTCGAACCCGACGCACCGCCGCGCCGAGACGAAGTTCACGCTGCCGAGCAGGTGCTGCACGCGGGCGGGCAGGCGGACGCCGAGCGTGCGTACGCCCTGGTCGGCGAGGACGCGCCCGACGGTGCGGAGACCCTCCTCATCGGTGCGGTTTCCGAGCCCGACCAACACCACGTCGGGAGCGGCCCACAACACGTCGGCGCCCTCCAGCGTGGCGTGGCCGCGTGGCGTGGCGAGGATCGGCACCCCAGCGTCGGCGAGCGCGCACGCCGCCCAGCGCTCCTCGCCGGCCCGCTGCTGCGCCGCCATCCGGCCGAGCACCGCGCCTTCGGGCGTCATCACGAACAGGTCGCGGACGAACACCAGGTTCGGCGGCGCGGCCCCCACGGGGCGGATCCAGTGCACACGCACGCCCATCGACTCGTAGAACGTGCCGATGGCAGCGGCCTCTTCGCGCATCCGGGCCAGGTCCGGGCGCGCGTCCATCAGCCAGTCGCCCGGGGGGCCGGCGAAGGCGAGGCCGTCGTCGGGCCAGGTGAGCAGGACCGCGGCGAGCCGCCCGACTTCGCTCCCCACGGCGTACCCCGACCACACCGCGCCCTGGGCGAGCTCTTCGGCGTGTGAGGCGGTCCGGGCTCTCCAGCCCGGACCCTTCAGCGTGGACGGCACCATGCGGCGGCAGTGTGCCACGCACCTCGTGAGGCGCGTGCAAAAGCCGAGCGGCGCCGCACGGGGCTACTCCTCTCCGTCCTCGGTGAACATCGCCTCGGCGGCGGCCTGGACGCGCGCGAGCAGCGCCTCGTCCTCGACGGCCTCGAACGACTCGGCGCCGTCTTCGTCTTCTTCGTAGTGGTAGACGTAGACGTTGGTGGACTCGCTCTCTTCGTCCAGCTCGTCGATCGGGCAGAGCAGCGCGAACTGCTCCTCGTCGAGCTCGACGAGCCCGAGCCAGTAGTGGTCGATCTCGTTGCCCTCGGCGTCGACGAGGGTGACGATGTCGTCGCCGCCCTCCTCGTGGTCGTGCTCGCACGACTCGTCGTGCTCGTGGGCGTGATCGTGCTTCTCGTCGTCTTGGCCGGACATCGGGACCCTCGGGTGGCGCGCGGGGCCTAACCCACTGTCAGGGCGCCGCGCCGCGACCATTCCCGAAGGCAGCAAAGTCCGCCGCGCGGCGCGCGCCTCGGTGAAATCTGCGGAGGGCGGGCGAGGTCCGCGCCGGGTTGTGCTACCCTGAGCGGGACATCCGGAGGCCTCTTGGTTTTCTCCCCCCCCCCGCGGCCTTCGGGTCGTCGTCGCGTTCGTGGCGGCCGCGCTCGCTGCTGAGCCGGCCTGGGCCGTGTGTCCCCCGGCAGCTGACGCCGACGGCGACGGCTTCGCGCCGACGGCGTGGCCGGGGTGCCCGGCGCGCCTGGACTGCGACGATGCCGACCTCGCGGTGAACCCGGGCGAGCTGGAGGACCTCGCCACCTCCGACGACGACAACTGCAACGACCGGCTGGCGATGTTCGTGTCGCACGCCGACGCGGGGTTCGCGCCCGCACCGTGGATCGACGTGGGGCTGGTCGTGCGCGACGCGGACTTCCTGCGGGTCTACACCAACTCCAGCTCTACGCGGAGCCTCGTGCGGCCGCTCGACACCGGCGTGGTGGTGGCGGTCGACGTCACCAGCCGCACCGGCACCGGGTGCGAGCTGCGGCTCGGCACCGCCGAGCCGGGCGCGAGCGGGTTCTCGTGGCACGCCCACCCGCTCGCGGTCGATGGCGTCCAGATGCTCGACTTTTCGGCCGACTTCGCGCCGCCCGAGATTCTCAAGCGAGTGCAGGTCCGGTGCGACGCGGTCTCGGAAGTGTTCGTGGACTGGATCCAGGTCCAGGACGCGACGACGGAGTTCCCGCCGCCCGAGGAGCTGAGCGTCACCTGGCACGACACCCGCTTGCCGGCCGGCGCGCACATGG
>SXGT01464749.1_pt1 | contig 16454 bp, 12 predicted proteins | sample 3176221 | NCBI WGS metagenome assembly SXGT01 (sample SAMN11356862, study PRJNA531348) | freshwater metagenome | isolation source: freshwater sample F1-120 | place: China: Fuxian Lake, Yuxi | collected 2017-12-25 | reverse complement strand
GCCGACGAGCGGCCGGGTGCGCGTGCTCGGCGAAGAATTTGGCGAGTGCGACCTGCGTGAGTTGCGGCGACGGATCGGATGGGTGAGCAGCGCGATGGAACATCGCGTGCCGGAGGAAGACGATGTAGAGCGCGTTGTGGCGTCCGGCTTCGATGCGTCTTTTGGAGTTTATCGGCCTGTCGCGCCGGCGGAGCGCGATCGATGCCGCGAATTGATTGAGCGGCTGGGGCTGGCGCGGTTGGGGCGGCAGGCTTTTGGCTTGATGTCGCAAGGCGAACAGAAACGGACGCTCATCGCGCGGGCGCTGGTGCACGATCCGCTGCTGCTGGTGCTGGATGAACCCTGCGCTGGGCTGGATCCGGTGAGCCGTGTGGATTTTCTAGATGAGGTCGGCCGCTTTGCATCGATCAAGGGTGGGCCGACGATTGTGCTTGTCACACACCACGTCGAAGAGATTCGGCCATGGTTGCGCTCTGCGCTCGCCTTGCAAGGCGGGCGTATCGCCGCTTCGGGAGGCATGGATACTGTTATGAGTTCAGCGACACTCTCGCGCGTTTTTGGCCGGCCGTGCCGGCTGGAATCCGAGCACGGCGAGTATCGTCTGAAATTGGAGTCTTACGACGGCGACTAGTTTTCGTAGGGCCGGCGTCCCGACTTGATCGTGTCGGAGAGGATTTTTGCGATTCGGGTCTGCGAGAGACCGGTGGCTATGCATTCCGCGACGGCGTCTTTCAGATGGCTTTCTACCATGACTTCGGTTTGCTTGCGCGTGCTCTCGCGCGCATTGGGTAGCACGGACACTCCCACGCCGCGGCGTCCGCCGACCAGGCCCATAATCTCGAGGTCGCGATAAGCTTTTGTCACCGTGTTTGGATTTACCTGAAGCGATGCAGCGAGGTCGCGGACAGAGGGTAGAGCGTCCCCCGGTTTGAGTTGCCCGGACGTGATGGCGAAACGCACTTGATTTTCGATTTGCATGAAGACCGAAATGGGACCGGCAGGATTGACGCTGACCTGAAATCGCCCCGACATTGCACAACCTCCCGCCTTGCAATGGCAACGAAAGGCGGCAGCTTACATAGTTGTGGTTCACATATCAAATAGAATATTGATATTGGTATATCAATTTAGTACAGTAAATACTGGTGTCGCGCGGTAATTTCGTAGAGGGGAAACGCCGTCAGGCAATAAGCTGCTGCGGCGTAACAAGTTAAGCGCTTGTGATGGTCCGCGTAAACTTGGGGTGATTACCGGCAATTACCACCGTAATCTCGCCTTTTGGAGTGGTTTCGCCAAATTCCTGCGCCAGTTCGGCGAGATAACCCCGGTGCACTCGCTCGAATTTCTTGGTTAGCTCGATACATACGGCCGCACGGCGATCGCCGAGAGCGGTCAGCGCGTCGGCGAGGAATGCGCCGATTCGATAGGGGGACTCGAACACGACCAGGGTGTGTGGGCGGTCGCCGTCTTCCGCGAGGAAACGGACCCGTGCGCCGGACTTTTTCGGGGGAAACCCTTTGAAGGTGTAGCTGGAGGTGGGCAGGCCGGAGACGACCAAGGCGGTCTGCACAGCGCTGGGCCCGGGGATGACTTCTACGGTGTGACCGGCTTCGATCGCGGCGTAGGCGAGGCGATAGCCGGGATCGCTGATACCGGGCATGCCGCCGTCGCTGCAGAGGGCGACGCTGTTGCCGTGGGCGAGGCGCGCGAGAAGTGCGGCGCCGGCGCGTTCTTCGTTGTGCTCATGATAGGCGATGAACTTGTCTTCGCGTTGAATTTCGTAGCGCTGGAGAATTTTCACCGTTTGCCGCGTGTCTTCGCAGGCGAGGACATCGGCTTCGCGCAGAATGCGGATCGCGCGGTAAGTGATGTCTTCCATGTTGCCGATGGGCGTGGCGACGAGCCAGAGGGTTGCCATGAAGTCTCCCGCGCGGTACGCGCGTGGTTCTGTAAGTGCGATTGGGTGCATTATACTTGCGCGGCTGCTGCAAAACGTCTCCGCGCACAGGATGCTCACCCGATGGAAAATAGTGAAGTTGTTGCATTGCTGGAAGAGATTGCCGTTCTGCTTGAACTCTCCGGCGAGAACCCGTTCAAGGCGCGGGCCTATGAAAATGTTGCACGGCGTATTGAGGGGATTGAAGGAAACGTCGCCGATTTGGCGAAGGAAGGCCGGTTGCGCGAGATCCAGGGCGTGGGGGACGCGCTTGAACAGAAGATTACCGAATTTGTCACGACTGGCAAGCTGAAATACCACGAAGATCTGCGTGCGAAGTTTCCAGACACCCTTTTTGAATTGTTTCGTATTCCGGGCCTTGGTCCGAAGCGCATCAAACAGTTGTATGACGAGTTGGACATAAAGTCGGCGGCAGAGTTGGGCGCGGCGGCGAGGGAGGGAAAGCTCGAGGCCTTGCCGGGATTCGGGAAGAAGATGGAGGAGAAAATTCTCCAGGGCATCGAGTTTTCCAAGGAGCAGGAAGGGCGGCATCTCTACAACGAGGCCTTCGAAGCAGCCCAGCGACTCAAGGAACTTATTGAATCAGAGAAATCGACGACAAAGGTCGAGATCGCCGGCAGCCTGCGGCGCCGGAAAGAAATAATCAAGGACATCGATATCCTCGCATCAAGCAAGAACCCGAAGGCGCTAATGGATCGTTTCGTGAATGATTCCCATGTCGCGCGCGTGACGGGACATGGCGAGACCAAATCGAGCGTGGTATTGAAGTCGGGGATAGCGGCGGACTTGAGGGTCGTGAGCGAGGCCGAGTTTCCGTATGCGCTCGTGTATTTCACCGGCAGCAAAGAGCACAACGTCGTCTTGCGGCAACGCGCGAAGGATCGCGGGCTGAAACTGAACGAATACGCCCTGATGAAGGGCGAGAAAAATGTACCGTGCAAGACGGAGGCGGACATTTACAAAAAACTCGATTTGCCCTTCATTCCCGCGGAAATGCGCGAAGATATGGGCGAGTTCGAAGTCGAATTGACCCCGAAGCTGGTGACGATGGACGAGGTAATCGGCTTGTTCCATTGCCATTCCAAGTATAGCGATGGACGAAACACGATCGTCGAGATGGCCGGGGCGGCGAAGGATGCCGGCTATCAATACATGACGATGACGGACCACAGCCAGTCGGCCACGATCGCGAACGGGCTGAAGCCGGACCGAGTGAAAAAGCAGCAGGCCGAGATTGACGCGCTGAACAAGAAACTCAAGGGTTTCCATGTGTTGAAGGGGATCGAGTCCGATATTCGCAAGGGCGGAGAACTCGACTACGACGATGATGTGTTGGCGACATTCGATCTTGTGATCGCGTCGGTGCACACGGGCCAGGACATGACAGAAGCAGAAGCGACCAAGCGCGTGGTGAAAGCGGTCGAGAATCCGTACACAACGATTCTGGGTCATCCGACGGGGCGGCTGTTGCTGACGCGCAAAGGATTTCCGCTGAACTACGAGAAAGTGTTCGATACGTGCCTGGCGAATCGCGTGGCTGTGGAGATCAATGCGAACTGTCACCGGCTCGATCTCGACTGGCGGCATGTACACCGCGCGAAGGACCGGGGCGTGATGTTGGTTATTGGGCCGGACGCGCACAGCGTTGACGGCATTGCGGACATGGAGTACGGCGTGGGTATTGCGCGCAAGGGATGGCTGGAGCCGGAAAACCTGCTCAATTGCATGACTCTGGCCGCGTTCAAGAAGTGGAAGAAGGGATAGATCGTGGTGAAGGAAACGCAGACCGCTGTTCGCGCCCGTGCGAAGAAGGTGTTCGATCGGCTGACGAAGGCCTATCCCGAGGCGAAATGCTCGCTCGACCATGGCGAGCCGCTGGAACTGCTCATCGCGACGATACTTTCCGCGCAGTGCACCGATGAGCGCGTGAACAAGACGACGCCGGCGCTGTTCAAGCGATTCAAGACTGCGAAGGATTTTGCGACCGCGCCGCAGAAAGAGCTAGAGAAATACATAAAATCCTGCGGGTTTTACAAGAACAAGGCGACGAACATCATCGGGGCGTGTAAGAAGATTGTCGAGGAGCACCGCGGCGAGGTGCCGCGGACGCTGGAAGAGTTAGTCGAGCTGCCGGGAGTGGGGCGCAAGACGGCAAATGTTGTACTAGGCACAATCTTCGGCGTGCCCGGCGTGGTGGTGGATACGCACTGCGGACGGATTGCGCGGCGGTTGGGCTTTACGAAACAAGAAGACCCGACGAAGGTCGAGCACGACCTGATGAAAGTGTGGCCTGAGGAAATCTGGTCGCTGAATTCGCATTTGTTTGTGTATCACGGCCGGGCGGTGTGCTTCGCACGCGGGCCGAAATGTTCGGTGTGCCCAGTTCGCGAGTTGTGCCCTTTTCCGGATACGCGCGAAGGCAAACAGATCGCGAAGTGACTGCGGGCCCCTACTGGATGGGCGCGATCTCCAGCGTGTCGTAGACGATGCGATCTTCGGATGGCGCGCCGCCACGCAGGAAGGCCACCATTCGATCACCCAGGCCCGGCGCGAGCGAAAAGAGTTCTTCGTCGTGGCCGGCATTCTCGACGATGACGTGGTAACTGGTGGCGAATCCCTGGCGGAGTTCCTCCGCGTTTGCGATGGGTGTGCGAGCGTCAAGCGTGCCGCTGATGAACAGCGCGGGGATCTTCGATTGAAGCGGGCCGCGGAATTCATCCCCGAGATCCGGGATACCTAGCGCGGAGCAGGTGTTTTCGAAGGGGAAATTCGACGTGTTGCCGACGAGTAACGCTTTGCCCTCCGCCGACAACCGCTCGCGTCGCTCCGGCGAACCGCCCGAGGCGCAGTCCATCGCCAGACTCATTCCATTGCCCAGCGGAGCCACTCGAATCCGCGCGGCGTATCCTGCAATACGGCGATAGTCGCCTTGATCGGCGAGGTAAAGTGCGGCCGGGAGGGGATATAGCGATCGGCGGCGGCCAACGGATTCGGCGATGAACAGTTGGACGTCGACCGGGCCGAGCGCGAGCGTGCCGCCCTGCCAGTCGAGGCGCGCGGGTTCGCGTTCGAGACGATCGAGGATGCGCTTGGTCATGGCGAGGAGATCCGGAATTTTCTCCGCGAACTCCGGCCGGCTGGCCAGATCGGCAGAGAATTTTTCGTAGTACGCTTGAGTTGTCGACGGCAGCTTGAAGGTGTGGTCGGGTCCTTCGGCGCCGGCGAGGATGACGCGATCGAGATGCTCGCCGTGATACCGCACGACAGCGCACGAGAGGTGCGTGCCGTAGCTCGTGCCCCACAAGGAAATCTTCTCCAAACCGAGCGCGCGGCGGAGCGCGTCCACGTCGGCGGCGCTTTCCTTGGTGTTGTAGTGCGCGAGCGTGATTCCTTTGTCACGGAAGTGTTTCGCGCACTCCGTGAATTTTGCTTCCACCAGCGGCGTCCAGGTGGCGAAGTTCGCCGGTTGGTCCATCGGCAACTCAGGCGACATGTCATAGGCAAGGCTGGGCACGGCATTGCCCGTGCCGCGTTGATCAAGCGCGATGACGTCGCCCGCTTCGCGCAGCTTCATGAACATCGCAAAGCGCTGGGACTTTGCCGTGCCGATGCCGGAGCCTCCGGGACCGCCGGCGAGGTATACGATGGTGGATGTGGGCTCTGGCGAAGTCGATTTGAAACGCACGAAGGGTAGCCGGATTTCGACATCGGTTTCGGCGTAGTGCGTCTCGGGCACAGCGATCAAGCCGCATTCGGCTTCGACCGTGCCGCTGCCGGCCTTGAACTCGCAGGGTTCGATTGAGATGAGCCGCGATTCGACAGCTCCCTCGGCGCGGGAGGCGCTGAGTGTAGCGGCCAAGGCCAAACCCGAAGCAAGGAATCGCATGATGCTCATGACACACCTCTCCTGAGTCGATACTCGCAACATTGGACGCTGCATGATAAGGCATGGTTTCAATGCTCCTTTCTTCATCCGGGGAGCCTGATAAACTGTTCGCACTATGGCGACGCTGACCGGATTCATCCTTACGCGCACCTCGCGCGACGCGGCGGAGGGCTGCGAGCTGGAGTATTGGGTCGCGTCGGCGTCCGGCCCTGCGCGGGCCCTTGTGCAGCGACATGAGCCTGTATTTTTTGTGGAGCGCGAGCGCGGCAAGCTCATTGGAGCGCGGCGCGAGGCGCTAGAGCTGTCGACGATGCCCGGTGTGCCGGTGGACGGCGTGTATTTTCGCACGCTACGGCAGATGCGCGAGGCGCGGGAGTCGCTCGACCGGCAAGGAGTCCAGGCCTTCGAGTCGGACGTGAAACCCGAGGACCGCTACTTGATGGAGCGGTTTGTTCGCGGGTCTTGCGTGATTGAGGGCGATGTGACGGAGCGGCAGGGGTTCCGGGAATTCGTCAATCCGACGATTCGCACGGGGGACGATACGCCGCCATTCAAGGTAGTGTCGCTGGATATCGAGACGCACGGGTTCGAGGGCGCGATCTACTCGATAGGAGCGGCGTCGCCGCGCGGCGAGCGCGTGTTTATGCTCGGCGAGGGAACTGACTCCGGGGCGGTAACTTATTTTCCCGATGAGAAGGCGATGCTCGAGAGTTTCTTCGCGTGGCTGGCGGAGGATGATCCGGATCTGATTCTGGGATGGAACGTCGCTGATTTCGATCTGGCGTTCATGCAGAAGAAGTGCGACGAATTGAAGATCCCGTTCCGGATGGGGCGCGCCAAGAGCAAGGCGTTTATGCTGGTGGCGACGGCACCCGGGCAAACGACGATTGCGAAAGTACCGGGACGTGTTGTGCTTGACGGGATTCAATTGTTGCGGCTGGGGTTTTGGGACTTCGAGAGCTATGCACTGGACTACGTTGCGTCGGAAATGCTCGGCCGCAAGAAGTTGATCACGGGCGAGACAGATCGGTTGCGCGAGATCCGGCGGTTGTTCCGCGAGGACAAGCCGGCGCTGGCCGCGTACAACCTCGAAGACTGCCGGCTGGTGCTGGAGATCTTCGAGAAGGCGCGGCTCGTGCACTTCGCCGCGGAACGCGCGCGGCTGATGGGCCAGGCGATGGATCGGCAGGGCGGATCGGTGGCAGCCTTCGATTTTTTGTACCTGCCGCGGCTGCACCGCGTGGGTTGTGTCGCGCCGGACGTCGGGTCGGTGATGCCGGAGACGAGTCCGGGCGGCTACGTGATGGATTCGTTGCCGGGCTTGTACGACAACGTGCTCGTGCTCGATTTCAAAAGCCTGTATCCGAGCATTATCTGGACTTTCAAGATTGACCCTCTCGGTATGGCGCGGCCGGGAGAGGACCCGGTGCCGGGATTCGGCAACGCCCAGTTCAATCGCGAGCGCCATATTCTGCCGGGGCTGGTGGAGGAACTTTGGCGCGCGCGTGACGCGGCCAAGCGCGACAAGAACACGGCGCTGTCGACGGCGATCAAGATCATTATGAACAGTTTGTACGGCGTGCTGGGGACGCCCGGCTGCCGGTTTTTCGATGCGCGGCTGGCGAGTTCGATCACGCGGCGGGGGCATCAGCTCATTCAGCGGAGCCGGGAGTGGATCGAGGGGCAGGGATATAAAGTGTTATACGGCGACACTGACTCGTTATTTGTGTTGGTTGGTACAGGCGTCGCGGAAGAGGAATGCAAGGCCGTTGGGAAAAAGCTGGCCGCTGGGCTGAATGCGTGGTGGACGGAGACGCTCGAGAAAGAGCACCGGCTGGAGTCGCATTTGGAGATCGAATTCGAGAAGCACTATTTTCGCTTCTTCATGCCGACGATTCGCGGGACGGAAGTGGGGAGCAAGAAGAGGTATGCCGGTTATTTGCGAGACAGCAAGCACGACCTCGAGGTGGAATTTACGGGCATGGAGTCTGTGCGGACGGATTGGACGATCCTTGCGCGGGAGTTCCAGCGGGAGTTATATCGGCGGATTTTCGCGGGTGAGACTTACGAGGATTTTATTCGCGACACGGCGGCCGCGGTGCTCGCCGGAAAACACGACGAACAACTTGTGTACAAGAAGCGTCTGCGGCGGAAACTGGAGGAGTACACGAAGGTCGCGCCGCCGCACGTGCAGGCCGCGCGCAAGCTGGAGCGGCCGGGGCGATCTATTTCGTATGTGATTACGTTGAATGGTCCGGAGCCCGCGGAGATTCGCAAGTCGCCTATTGATTATGGGCATTATCTGGATAGGCAGCTTGCGCCGGTGGCGGATGCGATTTTGCATGTGTTCGATCAGACCTTTGAGAAGCTGACGAGCCAGCAGATGGAAATGTTTTGAAATTTTGCCACGGATTTGACGGATTGAACGGATAGATAAATAAAGATCAACACAGAGACACTGAGTTTACAGAGAACCATCGAAAGGATGAACGAATGCAACGGAAACTGATTTTGATCGGCTTGGCGATTGCGATGATGGGACAGGCGTTTGCGGAAATCATACAGCCGCCGGCGCCGACGGGGCCGTTTGCGGTGGGGACGGAATCACGGCGGATGGTGGATGAGAAGCGGCCTGAGGCATTTACGGACGCGGCGGACGACCATCGGGAGTTGATGGTGCAGTTCTGGTATCCGGCGGAGGGGACGGAGGGGAAGGAGACGACGACCTATCTGCCGGCGAATCCGCAGGTGCGGGCGGCGATGTTCGCGCAGCTCATGATTCCGGCGAAGCGGGTGGACGAGGAGATCATGCCGTGGCGCACGAAGTCCGTGCAGGGCGCGGACGTGTCCATGTTGAAGGGCAAATTCCCCGTCGTGCTGTTCTCGCATGGCTTTGGCGGGTATCGCGGGCAGAATCTTTCGCAGATGGAAGAGCTTGCGAGCCGCGGGTATGTCGTGGTGTCGATCGAGCACACGTTCTGCGCGTCGGCGGTGGAGTTTCCGGATGGGCGCATCGTGTACTTTGACGATGAATTCAAGCAAAAGCCGAATCCGGATCGTGAGGCGCTGGACAAGCGGTACGACGAACTCGCGCGGTTGTGGGCGGCGGACGCTTCGTTTGTGATTGACCAGTTGGAAAAGATTAACGCGACAAAGGGCGATGCGTTCGCCGGAAAGCTCGACCTCGACAAGATCGGAATGTTCGGGCATTCCTTTGGCGGCGCGACGTCGGGCGAGATGTGTCTGAAGGACGCGCGGGTGAAGTGCGGCATCAACATGGACGGCCGGCCGTACGGCGACAGCCGCGTGCAGGGCGTGAAGCAGCCGTTCATGGTGCTGTGCATGGTGCGCGGCGCCGAGCCGAGCCCGATGTTGCTGGCGCAGGCGGGGATCACGAAAGAAGTGTACATGGCGATTGTCGCGCAGATGATGGGTGAGTACGAGAACATCATGCGCACGACGCCGGAAGGCTACATGGCGCAGATGACGCACGTGGATCACTTTAACTTCTCGGATTTCCCGTATATCTCGGAACTGAGTCCGGTGCGTAAGATGGTGGTGGGTGATATAGATCCGGTGCGCGGCGGCAAGATCATTAACGGGTATGTGGTGGAGTTTTTTGGGAAGTATCTGAAGGGAGAGTCGGCGCCGATGCTTGCGGAAAGTGCGAAGCATGAGGCGGAGGTGACGTTTTCAGTCTACAGCAAGTAAAGAACAAGTGATCAACACAGAGGCACAAAGGACACAGAGAATCTCCAGAATCTCTCTGTGTCCTTTGTGCCTCTGTGTTTGGATTTTATCTTTGATGAATTAATGGCAATCCCGGTTCCGGGGCCTGAAATACGGGGATATATGGCCCGCGGAGGGAGCCTACGTAGGCTGTTCGCATGTCCTTACCGCCGAAGGTGATGTTGGTAGGGCGGCGGACGAGTTCGCCGGCGGGGTCGTGCAGGACTACGTGGAATTCGCGCTTGGGCGTGATGATGCCCAGGGCGTTCATGACAACCAGCGTGACCCAGAGGTTTCCGGCGGCGTCGAAGGCGATGCCGTCGGGATGGCCGGTGGGGCCAAAGTCGGGGCCGTATTGTTCGGGTCGGCCGACGGTGCCGTCGTCGAGGATTTCGTATCGCAGGACACACTTGCCCATCGTCTCGGCGACGTAGACGAATTTTTCCTCGGCGTCGAGGGTGCAGCCGTTAGCGAAGAGGATGCCCTCGGCGAGGATGCGGGTCTTGGTGTGCTCAATTCGGCAGAGCGAGCCGTCGGGGATTGGATTGCGCGATGCGTCGAAATGACGGCGCAGGTTTGTGGAGTTGGTGACCCACAGGCGGCCCTTCGAGTCGACGTGCGGGAAGTTCGGCGTCGGCATGGACCGGTTTTCCATCGAGTTCGTGATGACGTCGTGCGAGCCGCTGGCGCGCAGGCGTTGCACCTTGCCGTTGCCGATGTTCGCGATGATGACGGTGCCGTCGCGATCGATGCAGATGCCGTTCGGCTCGCCGCCGAGATCGCCGACGTTTTCCTGCGAGCCGTCGGGCACGATGCGCGTGCAGTGGCCGCCGCCGTGGGAGGTCCACACGGTACCGTCCTTCAGCGCCATGACGCCTTCGGGGCGGACGAGGTCGCGGCCGAATTTTTCGATGGATTTGAGTTCGATCTTGAAGGACATGGGATGGGGATCCTTGACGGTTGACGGCTAATCGTAATGGGAAGTGCGGGCAGAGTCGAGCGGATGGATTCTGAGTGGCAGATTCGCGAAAACGAACAGAGGTTTCTGGATTGCGAACGGAGAGATTCTTCGCTGACGTTCAGAATGACAAGGTGGAGAAAAAATTTCTCTTGCGAAATTTCGACAAATGCATACAATAAGAAATTAGACGGGCAGCGACGATGGCGGCTCATAGGGGGACTCGCCTGGATGCGTGCTCCGCGTCTAGAAAGGAGGTGGTCTGTCTATGAGTAGTCCGGGATCTCAGCCTGGCGACATAGGTGGATTAACCCCGGTGGGTTCGGGGAAACAATGGGGGTGCGAACCCTAGACGCGCCCCGTGCATTTCGCCGGGACAAGTTCCGACTATTCGGTATCTACGCCCTCCGCCGGGAAACCGGCGGAGGGCTGTTTGTTTTGAAGGAGCAAGTAGCGGGAACACGTAGAGCAAAAAAGAAACAGGGTGACCGCGAGGGTTACCCTGCAAATGAAACAGAAAGTTTAGTGTGCTTTTTCGAGTTGACGGCCGAAGATTCGGCGGGGCTTTGGCATGCTCTTGGCCTTGAGCAGCGTACGCATCGCTTCGCCGAAGATTAAGTCGGCGGCGGTGGCGGCGCCGTTTTGGAAAGTGACGACGCCTATGCTGACGCTCGCCTTGGTGGGGAAGCCGGGGTCGGAGAAGACCGTGGCGTCCACGTCGTTCATGACTTTCTCGCCGTACTTGATGGCGTTTGGCAGTTCGGTGTGGGGCAGGAGCGCGACGAAGAGGGTGCCGTCGTAGCGCGCGAGGACGTCGTAGGACCGGGTGTAGCTGCGGATGGCCATGGCGACCTCGGAGAGCAGGTCGTTCATCTCCGCCGGACCGCACTTGTCGTTTATAGCCTGGATGCCGTCCACGTCGACAATGACGCAGGAGACGGGGTAGTTGTAGCGGTGGGCCTTGTCGACTTCTTCCTGCAGGCGCTCCATGAGAAAGCGGCGGTTCCGCAGGCCGGTGGTCTGGTCGGTATAGCCGGTTTCCTCGGTGGTATCAGCGCCGGGCGCGGCGGCCTTCATGCGCAGGGCGGATTCGACCCGGAGCATCAGCATGGGGAGGTTGAAGGGTTTCGTGACGTAGTCCACGGCACCCAGGGCAAAGCCGATTTCGTGGTCCTCGGGCTCGCCACGGCCGGTGACGAAGATGACGACGATGTCTTTGGTGGCGGGATTGGCCTTCAGGCGGCGGCAGACGTCGTAGCCGTCCATGCCGGGCATGGAGACGTCGAGCAGGGCGAGGTCGATGCCCCCTTTGGCGCAGATGTCCAGCGCCTCCGGGCCGCTGCCGGCCGGAACCGCCTCGATCCCCGTGGCTTTCAGTCCTTCGCAGATGACTTCTGCGAGCGCTGCCTCATCGTCTACTACGCAAACTCGGATTTTCTTCGACATGCTAGAAACGGGAGCCCCCTGGTCAGTGAGTCGCCCCCAAGTACACCTTCCCCAATACGATTGTACCTGACGATTTTGGATTTAGGCAAAGGATCGCGCAAGATTTTTTCAAGGTGTCGATCAATTAAAGAATCGTGAGACAGAAACAGGCGTGAAACAAATTCATGGCAGAAGGAAACGGAGAGAACGGAGATATAACGACAGAATTAGCCACAGATGGATTGTGATGAATGCTGACGACCGCGAAGGTTTTAGGCGGGAGGCGTTGCGGCGTTCGAGCCGTTGCCGGACGGAGAGGCGGCGCTTCGCAAGCGGGCGAGTTTTCGGGTAACCAGTTCCGCTCTGGGCGAGTCCCCGTACCTATCCAAATAGGCTTGCAAGGTGCGGGCGGCGTCGTCCGGGCGGGCCAGACGTTCTTTATATAGGTCGGAAAGGCGGTTCGTGGCGAGGAGGGCGCGTTCGGGGTCGGCGGATTGGTGCAGGCCGCGCTCGAAAGAGGCGGCAGCGTCCTCGAAGCGTTGGAGTTCGATTAGGACGTGGCCTACGCGGAAGGCGGTTTCGCTGTCTTTGGGGAATATGCGCGCCATGACCATATATTCGCGGAGCGCGCCTTCGTGGTCGCCGCGGGTTTCGAGGCCCTCGGCCAGGCTGAAGTTCGGTTCTTCATTGCGCTGGTCGTGCGGCGGGTGCATGAGGTTGACGATTTCCTGCGAGATGACCGAGACGAGCGTGGGGCCGTAGAGCGCGGTGGAGGCGGCGGCGAGCGCGAGCATGGTGAAGGCATAGACGGCGCTGACTTCGCCCATCCAGACGCGGATCAGCATGAGCTGGATTGTGAGGAAGGCGACGACGCCGAGGAGCGAATAGACCTCGACCCGCATGGGGATTTCTTGGTGGAGCAGGTAGCGCTGGCGAAGCACGTGTACGCCCCAGGCGAAGAAGGGGAGCATGAGCAACACCGAGATGGCGAATGCAACGATTGCCATGATGAATAGGGTGCCAAAGATGGCGCCTGCGTCCCCTCCGCGGGTCGTAGAGTAGACCGCGCACCGCGCGATTTTCCACTTATAGAGATTATGCCTGAGAATCCCGATTTCGTGCCTAAGCCTCGGGCCGCCAGCGTCTTGGCGATTTTGACTTCCGCGCCGATTGGCACGTATGATCGCTGCTGCTGAGGTGCTTTCCGGCGCTGGCGGGCCGGCCTGATCGTGGGCCGATTCGCCCCGCCCGCAGGCTGCTTGCGGAGGCTGCTCGCTGCATGAAGGTCACCGTCATCGGGGGAGCCAGTTCCTATTCGCCGGAGTTGGTGAATGGCCTGCTCTCGCACACTCATGCCTTACCCCTCGAACGCCTCACGCTCATGGATCCCGACGCGCGGCGTCTGGGCATCGTCGCCGGGTTCTGCCGCCGCATGGCCAAACAGCTTGGCCACCCTGTACAGATAGACACATCTGTTGCACTCGAACCCGCGCTGGAAGACTCGGACTTCGTCGTGACGCAGATTCGCGTCGGCGGAATGGCAGCGCGAATTTCGGATGAGAAACTCGGCCGGCGCTACGGCATTCTCGGGCAAGAGACCACGGGCGTCGGCGGATTCACATGCGCGCTGCGCACCATTCCGCGGATCGTCGCTGTCGCTCAGGCGATGGAAGAAATTTGTCCTGGAGCCTTCCTCCTTAATTTTACGAACCCCTCCGGCATTGTGACCGAAGCCGTGGCGAAACATTCCAACGTGCGTGTCGCGGGCTTGTGCAATATCCCGATCGGCATGGAGATGGATGTCGCCAAGCACCTCGGCTGCGCACATGAAGATGTAGAACTGGATTACGTCGGGCTGAACCATCTTTCGTGGGTTTACGGCGTGCGCGTCGCCGGGCACGATCGGACTGAGGACGCGCTGGATGCGTTGATCGCGCACGCGGTGGACGAGTGGGACCAGGGCCCAATCTGCGACGCGATGATGAGCACGATGCGCGGCCTTGGTATGTACTGCAACCCGTATCTGCAATATTTCTACGCACCCGAAGCGACCCTTGTACGGCAGGCGCGCCAGATCACGACTCGCGGCGAGGATGTGAAGGCGATCGAGGACGAGCTGTTCGCGATCTACGGCGACTCCGCCGCGAACCAGAAACCCGAGATGCTCTCCAAGCGGGGCGGCGCGCACTATTCGACGGCGGCGCTGGCGGTGATGCGCGCGATTTGGAACGACGAAGGCGCGCGGTTGATACTTTGCGCGCGTAACAATGGCGCGGTGCCCGGGTTTGATGACGACGCGGTGCTGGAGTTGCCTGCGCGCGTCAGCCGCGAAAGCGTCGAAGCATTGCCGCAGCAGGCGCCGTCTCATTCGATTCGCGGATTGATGCAGACCGTGAAGTCATATGAGTCGCTCACGGTTGATGCGGCGGTGACGGGCGATCGCAACACGGCGTTGCAGGCAATGATGGCGAATCCGCTGTTTCCGGGCGTGACGGAATCGGCGGCTTTATTGGATGAACTGTTGGCGATTAACGAGCCGCACTTGCGGGGTACTTTCTTCCCGGCGGCAGCAGGAGTGGGGAATGGTTTCTGAGGCGTTGTTGCAGACGAATTTGCCGGGCCGCAAACCGCTTTCGCGCGGCAAGGTACGCGATATTTATGACCTCGGAGACAAGTTGATTATCGTCGCGACGGACCGCATATCCGCCTTTGACTGGGTGGATCCCGTCGGCATTCCGGACAAGGGCAAAATACTGACGAAGATGTCTGTGTTCTGGTTCGAGATGATGCAGGAGATTGTGCCGAATCATCTGATCTCGGTCGATTTGGCGGACATGCCGGAGGATTTCCAGAAACACTCCGAGCAATTCGAAGGCCGCAGTATGCTGGTGAAGAAATGCGACATGCTGCCGGTCGAGTTTGTTGTGCGCGGCTATCTCGCGGGCAGCGGATGGAAAGAGTACAAGCAGAAGGGGACCGTCTGCGGCATCAAGTTGCCGACAGGCCTGGTTGAATCGAGCCGGCTTGAAAAGCCCTTGTATACCCCGGCGACAAAGGCGACCGACGGCCATGACATCAACATCAGCCCCGAAGAAGCGGGCGATATCATCGGCGTGGAGGTCAACAAGAAAGCCTCGGACGCTGCGATCCGCGTCTATCAACGCGGACGCGATTACGCGGCGACGCGCGGCATTATTTTGTGCGACACGAAATTCGAGTTCGGCACGATCGGCGGGCGGCTGGTCCTGGCGGACGAAGTGCTCACACCGGATTCGTCGCGCTTCTGGCCAGCGGACCAGTATGCCGCGGGGCGCGGGCAGCCGAGCTTCGACAAGCAGTATGTGCGCGACTGGCTCGAGGCGCAGGACTGGGACAAGAATTCCCCGCCGCCGCCGCTGCCGGACGACGTGGTGATGAAGACGCGGGAAAAATATGTTGAGGCGTATCGTCTTTTGACGGGGGGAGGGGAGTTCTGATGTCGGGCGGACCATCGAACTATTACCACCAAATCGGCGAGCGGCTTCAACGCCATCCGAACCTGCACGGGCGGGATCTCGGCGACGACCATATGAAAGACGAGTGTGGTGTGTTCGCCGTTGTCGGTCACGAAGAGGCGGCGACACTGACCTACCTCGGGCTGTACGCCTTGCAACATCGCGGGCAAGAGGGCGCGGGGATTGTGGTGAGCAACAAGGGGCACCTGAACGCGCACCGCGGCGTGGGGCTGGTATCCGATGTGTTCCCGCGGCACAAGCTGAACCGGCTGCGCGGCGACATCGCGATTGGGCATGTGCGGTACTCGACTTTTGGAAGTAGCGAATTGAAGAACGTGCAACCGTTGCCGGTGGACTATGCGCGCGGGTCGATGGCGCTGGGGCACAACGGCAACTTGGTGAATGCGGATTTTCTACGCGACGAACTCGAGGCGCAGGGCGCGATTTTCCAGTCGACCACCGACAGCGAAGTCATCATTCAGCTCATCGCGCGGTCGCAACAGACGAAATACATGGACGCGGTGATCGATGCGTTGCGGAAGGTCGAAGGCGCGTACACGGTCGTTACGACGAACGGCGAATGCGTCGTCGCGGCGCGCGATCCGCTCGGGTTCCGGCCGTTGTGGCTGGGCCGTGTCGCGGATGCGTATGTGCTCGCGAGCGAGACCTGTGCGCTGGATATCATCGATGCGGACTGGGTGCGCGAGATTTCGCCCGGCGAGGTGCTGTGCATCACGCGTGACGGCGTCGAGACGTGCAAGCCCTTTGAGAAGGCCGTGCCGAAGCAATGCGTATTCGAATACGTGTATGTCGCGCGGCCGGACAGTTTCATTTTCGGGCACAGCGTGGACGAAGTGCGCAAGCGGCTTGGGGCGAATCTCGTGAAGGTCGCTCCGGTCGAGGCCGATCTCGTCATGGCCGTGCCGGACTCGTCGAACCCCGCGGCGCTCGGATACGCGCACGCCTCCGGTATTCCCTTCGACATGGGATTCATCCGCAATCATT